>ENA-UOUJ01001025-UOUJ01001025.1-activated-sludge-metagenome-genome-assembly--contig:-NODE-1025-length-15862-cov-4.874929_pt1 | contig 15862 bp, 14 predicted proteins | sample MGYA00249839_ERZ747224 | MGnify/ENA primary metagenome ERZ747224 (study PRJEB28782, sample SAMN03220277) | activated sludge metagenome | biome: wastewater; feature: sewage sludge; material...
GCCATGCCCATGGCGTGCTGATCACGCGCGAGAGCCCCAACTATCCGGGGATCGCCTAACACCAGTCGCTTCAGCCAAAGGACGGATCGGACATGACGCAGATTTCCATCCTCTATCCCGTGTTCGTCCAGGTGCTGCTGACCTTCGTGTTGATGAACTGGATGCGCGTCGAACGGTTCGGCGCCATCCGGCGCGGGGACGTCACGCTCGATAGTATTTCGTTGCGCCAGCCCGCCTGGCCGCCGCGCGCAACGCAGGTCGCCAACGCGTTTCACAATCAGCTCGAACTTCCGATCCTGTTTTATGCGCTGGTCGCCTTCCTGATGATCACCACGCAGGTGAACATCTGGTTCCTGATCCTCGCATGGGTCTTCGTGATTGCACGTGTCGTGCACGCGGTGGTGCACACCACGACCAATGATGTGCGGCAGCGGTTCGTGACGCATGCGATCGGCGCTGCTGCACTTTTCATCATGTGGATCCTGTTTGCGATCCGCATTCTCTTTTTCTCTCTGGGCGGCGATCGCGCCATCTAAGTTCCGTGAAGGACATGACATCGTGAGACCGGGTGGGCGCATTCAGGCCGCAGCCGAGGTGCTGGAGGATGTTTTCGCGCGTCATCAGCCCGCTGCCACGGCGCTTTCCGATTGGGGGAAGAAACATCGGTTCGCGGGTTCAGGCGATCGTGCGGCCATCGGCACGCTCGTCTACGATGCTTTGCGCCGCCGGCTTTCGCTTGCCGCTCAGATGGGGAGCGATGCGCCGCGTGCGCTCGCGCTTGCCGCCGCTCCGCGTGCGCTTGGGCTTTCTGTGGATGATGTCGTCGTGCTGGCGGATGGAAGCCCGCATTCGCCCGCTCCACTTTCCGATGACGAGCGGTTGCGTCTCACGGCCGGCGCTCCAGACGATACGCAGCCGTATGTTGCCGCCGACGTGCCAGAATGGCTGATGCCCTCGTTCCAGCGTGCTTTCGGCGACCGCGCGATTGCCGAGGGGCAGGCGATGGCTGCGCGGGCGCCGGTGGATCTGCGCGCGAACGTGCTCAAGGCTCCGCGCGACAAGGTGCTCGCAGCGCTCGCTTCGCACGGCGCGGAGGCAACCGTCTTCTCACCCGTGGGTGTGCGGATTGCGGCGCCAGCCGGGTCGGCGCGTAGTCCTCACGTCGAGGCCGAAGCCTCGCATGGCAAGGGCTGGTTCGAAGTGCAGGATCAGGGCAGCCAGATTGCGGCTTTGTTGGCCGGAGCGGCCCCGAAGAAGCAAGTGCTCGATCTCTGTGCGGGCGCGGGTGGAAAGACGCTCGCCATGGCGGCGGCGATGCAGAACAGCGGGCAGATTTACGCCTACGACCGCGACAAGGGCCAGCTTCGGCCGATCTTCGACCGTCTGAAGCGGGCGGGTGTGCGCAATGCGCAGGTGCTGGATGCGGGCGACCGCACCGCGCTCGAAGCGCTGGGGCCGCGCTTTGACGTGGTGCTCGTCGATGCGCCTTGCTCGGGCTCCGGAACATGGCGGCGTAAGCCGGATGCGAAGTGGCGGCTCAGGAGTGAAGCTCTCGCGACGCGCCAGGAGGAGCAGCGCGAGGTGCTGTCGCTCGCCGCGGGTCTCGTCAAGCCCGGTGGCAGGCTTTGCTACGTGACGTGCTCTGTGCTGCCCGAAGAGAATGTCGATCAGGCTGCGTGGTTCAAGGAAACCTATAGGGGCTTCACGCCGTTGCCCTACGGCGAGGTATGGCGGGAGACGATCGGCGGTGCGCCGCCGATCTCGGCCGACGGGTCGGATGAGACGCTTCTTCTCACGCCAGCTTCGCACGAAACGGATGGATTCTTCGTCGCGCTCTTTTCGAGGGCTGCGGACGGCGGATAGAGAGCTCAGGAGCGAGCATTCATGTCGGCGTCGTCTTGGGTTTCTCTTGTTGTTTTTCTCGGGCTCGTTGCGGCGACATCGGTCACGGGCGCGTCGTTCCGACCGGGCGTCTGGTACGCCTCGCTGGCGAAGCCGTCCTGGACGCCGCCGAACTGGGCCTTCCCCGTCGTGTGGACGATCCTTTACGTGATGATCGCAGTGGCCGGCTGGCTCGTGTATGAGCGCGAAGGCTTCGGTGCCGCGCTCGCCGTTTGGTTTCTGGCGCTCGTCCTGAACGGACTGTGGTCCTATCTGATGTTCGGTCAACGGCAGATCGGGCTCGCCGCGGCTGACCTCACCGCGCTTTGGATCGCAGTGCTCGCGTTCATCCTTCTCGCTTGGCCGACGGATCGAACGGCGAGCCTTCTCTTTGTGCCTTATCTCGTGTGGATCAGCTACGCAGGGGCGCTCAATCTCGCCATTCTGCGTATGAACTGAGGCGGCAGGTTCGTCGCGATCGTTAGGCTGCGACGTCTTCCTTGGCAGGAGCGGGCTGCCAGGATGCGACGGTGGCCATGTCGGCTTCCACGCTCCAACGCCCGGTTTTAGCTGTGATCTTCGCCTCGGCGTCGCGGTTGTCGAGCAGCGCATTGAACTCGGCGCGCGGGATGGCGCGGAAACCCATGGCGTCGATGGTGGGTGTGAAGTCCTTGCCGTCGTTTGCTAGGAAACCCCATTTTGCAAGGTGATAGTTCAACACGGCGAAGCCCATCTTCGACGTGTTGGGCGCGAGGCTGAACTGGGATTCGGTCATGAACACCGGCCCGGCTGCGAGGCCATAGCCGCCGCCGACCAGCTTGCCGTCGGTGTCCCAGACCTCGAACGAGTGCGCGTGGCCCTGGTCGAAGAGCTCCGTATAGAGCGCCATGATTTTGGGTGTGATCCAAGTCAGCGCGTGGCGATTGTAGCTCCGCTGCCCGGCGCAGGCCGCAATGACATCCTCGAACGCCTGATCGAAGGTGACCCGATAGGGGGCTTTCTTCATATCGCGACGGAGACGCTTGGCGATGTGGTACTCGTTGAAAAAGAGCACCATGCGCTTTTCGCGCGTCCACCACTTGAGCGGACCACAGTGACACCATGGGAAGAAGCCTGCACGCGCTGCAGCCAGGACGGTTTCGGGTGAGATGGACCGGCAGACGCCGCCGAAAGTCTCTGGCCGCGGCCATGTCCGACCGCGCTGGGGAACGCGGGTGCCGCCACGAAGGACGTCGGCTGCGACGCGATAGAGGAGATGCGGCGTGTCGCGAATGTTGTCGGGCTTCAGCGCGTAGGCCGAGCCTAGCACCCAACGTTGTGCCCAGCCGTTCCAGCTCTCGCGGAACAACGCGGCGCGGCGCTCGGCCAGCGTCTCGGAGGGGTGGGCGGCGGTGGTCTCGATAGCCTGATGGGCTGCGGGCGAAGAAGCGGTGTCGTGGGACAGCATCTCAGGATCCTGCGCGGTCGGGTGATATTGGTTCATCATCCCAGGTAGCAAGGATCTCTCCAAAGACCGTCACCGAGACCGGGCGCGAGCGAAAGACTTCAATGACGTGGTTAGAAATGTCTAAATGGGGCGCTGTGGGCCGACGGGGCCGCATGGGCTCCTGCGGCCAGGGCTCGGCTTGACGGTCAGGCCGGGCGGTGGTCTACCCCGCTAATCCGGCCGACAGACCCAGGTCTCCCGGCTCTCACACCTTTACAGAAGCGATCCCGCCCTCCGATGTCCGCATCCGTTCTGATCATCGATTTCGGCAGCCAGGTCACGCAGCTCATTGCGCGGCGCGTGCGAGAAACCGGCGTCTACTGCGAGATCCACCCCTTTCAGGCCGCGGCTGAGGCGTTCGCCAAGCTCAAGCCTCAGGCGGTGATCCTTTCAGGTGGTCCGGCTTCGGTGCCGGAAGCGGGGAGCCCGCGTGCGCCGGATGCGGTATTTGCGGCAGGCATTCCGGTTCTCGGCATCTGCTACGGTCAGCAGACGATGTCCCAGCAGCTCGGCGGGAACGTCGAAAGCGGCCATCATCGCGAATTCGGCCGGGCGGTTCTGCAGGTCGAGCGGGCGAGCCCGCTGTTCGAAGGTGTGTGGCAGCCGGGTGAGCGCCATCAGGTGTGGATGAGCCACGGCGACCGCGTCACGCGTTTGCCGGACGGATTCGAAGTGATCGCGACGAGCGAGAACGCACCTTTCGCGGCGGTTGCGGACGAGGCGCGGCGCTTCTATGCCGTGCAGTTCCACCCCGAGGTGGTGCATACGCCGGATGGCGCAAAGCTCATCGCCAACTTCGTGCATCGCATCGCGGGCCTTTCGTCCGACTGGACGATGGCCGCCTATCGCCGCGAGATGATCGGGCGCATCCAGAAGCAAGTCGGCTCGGCACGGGTGATCTGTGGGCTTTCAGGTGGTGTCGACAGCGCGGTTGCGGCCGTGCTCATTCACGAGGCCATCGGAGACCAGCTTACATGTGTGTTCGTCGATCACGGTCTGATGCGGCTCGGAGAGGCGGAGCAGGTCGTCGGCCTTTTCCGGGATCACTACAACATTCCGCTCGTGCACGTGGATGCCTCGAAGCAGTTTCTCGATGCGCTTGCGGGAATTTCGGATCCCGAGCAGAAGCGTAAAACCATCGGCAAGCACTTCATCGACGTGTTCGAAGCGGAAGCCGCAAAAATCGGTGGTGCGGAGTTCCTCGCGCAGGGCACGCTTTATCCGGACGTCATCGAGAGTGTCTCGTTCTCGGGCGGTCCATCGGTCACGATCAAATCGCATCACAATGTGGGCGGCTTGCCCGAGCGCATGAACATGAAGCTCGTGGAGCCGTTGCGCGAGCTTTTCAAGGACGAGGTGCGGGCGCTGGGCCGCGAACTCGGCCTGCCGGATGCGTTCGTGGGGCGCCATCCGTTTCCGGGGCCGGGGCTTGCGATCCGCATTCCCGGCGACATCACGCCAGAGAAGCTCGATATTCTGCGCAAGGCGGATGCGATCTACCTCGAAGAAATCCGCAATGCCGGTCTTTACGATGCCATCTGGCAGGCGTTCGCGGTGCTCTTGCCGGTGCGCACCGTCGGTGTCATGGGCGATGGGCGCACGTACGATCACGTGCTCGCCTTGCGTGCCGTGACGAGCGTGGATGGCATGACGGCCGACTTTTTCCCATTCGACATGGGCTTCCTCGGCCGGGCCGCAACGCGCATCATCAATGAGGTGCGTGGTATCAACCGTGTCGTCTACGACGTGACGAGCAAGCCGCCCGGGACCATCGAGTGGGAATGACGTGCCTCCGGCACGATTGAGTGGGTGAGGGGACTATCGGGCCCGTTGGGCAAGGTTGTTGAGCAACCCCTCTATTGCACCTTGCGACGATGGATCGGCGGCAATTCAATGTCTTGAGGAATGTCGGGGAAGAAGACCTGAATGTTCGATGCATTCAGCCTTGAGCCTTCCACATAGGTCCACTGCGACGCCCCATCTTCAAGAACACCGGCTTGAAAATTGCGGCTTTCAGCTCTTCGGCCGCTCCCTCCCGACACCCTGACCAATGTTGGGATAAAAACGATTGTCGAATATCTGCCCCTGATAAATCGCGGCGGATTCGGAAACTCAAGAGACTCCAGCTTCATGCCCACGTGCTGCATTCTGGCGAGTGTTGATATAAGCAGCGCCCGCGCGTTGTCGGCGCCTCCCATCAGCTCAATCACCTTAGGATGCGCATAGCCAAACACCGTTTCGGCATCCGCATCGTAGGTTGCCCGAAGGATCCTTTTGACGTCGCTTTGAACCGTTGCGATGTGGTTGGCTGCGTCGACAGAACGTGCGTCGCCTGCGCCCATGAATGCGAAGACGAATGCCATAGCCAACAGCGATCCAACTGACGCAGACGTCCGGTCCGGCGTTGAGACTGACATATTTCTTTGCCTCGAAGTTGTCGCACGCGACGTGAGGTTCATCGTGCGAGGTTCGATCAAAAACGAACGTTGCGGGAGGCGCATACGAGCCCTCGCTTAATTCTTTACCACAAAAGTATAGAAATAGCATCCATGCAGTGGCGGCTTCGAGGCCGATGTGGTGTCCTCGTCACACAAGCGTCTTCGGGTCGGAAATTGGTCGCGCCGCTGCAGGGCTTACAATCGGGATGGTAGTCTCCGCTACTCGGTAACTTCCGGAGGAAGCGCGCGCGATAGCAGGGCTTGAGCTGCATCGGTGAGTGCGAGTGCGGTCCGCTGTGTGCGCGGGTTGCGCTCCACGATTGTTACGAGATCGTGCTGTTCCGCGAGCGTTGTCACCTCACGCAGGACGAGTGCGTGTGAGATCTCGAAGAGGCGGGCGAACGTGCGGCTATCGGCGCAGATGCCGAAATGCAGGGCGAGCAAGATGCTCGCGCCCATCGGCGTCAAAAAAGGTGCGGCCGCGCAAACCTCCGCGACGTGACCGAGGAATTGTTCTTCCGAAATGTCCTCGGTCTCTGTTTCGCTCATGCGGCTTTCCGCTGTTCCGCAGAGCGGAACGAGACGAGCACCGATTTCGATGTCGGCGTGTCGCTTAGCTCGCCCGCCGTCGACAGCGGCACCAGCACGTTCAGCTCAGGATAGTAGCCCGCCACCGAACCTCGGGGCAGATCGTAGGGGACGACGCGGAAGTCGTCCGCCACGCGTGTGACGCCGTCCTGGTGACGGCCGACGATGTCGACACGTTCTCCACCCTCGATGCCGATCTCGGCAAGATCGTCTGGATTGACGAACACGACGCGGCGTTCGCCATAGATGCCTCGGTAGCGGTCATCGAGGCCATAGACAGTGGTATTGTACTGATCGTGCGAACGGAACGTCTGCAGCACGAACAGGCCGTTTTCGCCGAGTGCACGTTGGTGCTCCGTTTCGCCGGGGAGACGGTCGGACGAGAAATTGGCGCGCTGTGTCTGCGTGTTCCACACGCGGTGGTCGACGGCATTGTAAAGGCGGAAGCCGCGCGGACGGCGCACGCGCGTGTTGTAGTCCTGGAAGCCAGGGATCGTGCGCGAGATCAGATCGCGGATGCGGTCGTAGTCGTGGGCGAGTGCGCTCCAATCCACGACGTCCGAACCCACGGCGGTTGCGGCGATGCCAGCGATGATGGCCACTTCGGATCGCAGCTCGGGAGACGCTGGCTTGTTGATGCCGCCGGAGCCGTGCACCATGCACATGGAATCTTCCACCGTCACGATCTGCGCGACGCCCTTGGCGTTGCGGTCGATTTCGGTGCGGCCGAGGCAGGGGAGCACGTAGCTCACCTCGCCAGGCAGAAGATGCGAGTGGTTGAGCTTGGTGGCGATGTTGACGGTGAGCTTCTGGTTTCTCATCGCTTTCGCGATCAGGCTGCTGTCGGGGGTAGCGCGTGCGAAATTGCCGCCAAGGCCGATGAACGCCTGAGCCGATCCATCGAGCATGGCGCCGATGGCGGCAAGCACGTTGTGGCCGTTCCGGCGCGGCATCGCGACGCCAAGCTCCTTTTCGAGCGCGTCGAGGAATGCTGCCGGCGGTTTTTCGTTGATGCCGACGGTGCGGTCGCCCTGGACGTTCGAATGTCCGCGCACGGGACAGAGGCCGGTGCCGGGCCGGCCGACGTTGCCGCGCAGAAACATCAAGTTCGAGATTTCACGGATCGTCGCCACGGAATGGCGGTGCTGGGTTACGCCCATGGCCCACGTGCAGATCGTGCGGTCGGATTCGATGTAGATCTGCGCAAGGTGTTCAAGCGCAACGCGCGTGAGGCCGGATTGATGCTCGATTTCGCCCCAGCTCGTTGCCTCCACGGCGAGGCGATAGGCGCCTAAGCCGGACGTGTGCTGGCGCAGGAAGCCGTGGTCGAGCACGGAGGGCCGTCCTTCGGCCAGGGCAGTCTCGTCGGCTGCAAAGACGGCTTTGGCGATGCCGCGCACGGCCGCCATGTCGCCGCCCACGCGCACCTGATAGTATTCGTTGGCAATGGGCTTCGAGCCGCCGGTCAGCATTTCGAGCTTGTCTTGCGGATCGGAGAAGCGTTCGAGGCCTTTCTCGCGGACCGGGTTGAAGACGGCGACGCGCGCGCCACGCATCGCTGCGCGGCGCAGGTCGCCCAGCATCCGCGGATGGTTCGTGCCGGGGTTCTGACCGATGACGAAGATCGCATCGGCCTTTTCGAAGTCTTCGAGCGTTACGGTGCCTTTGCCGATGCCGACGGCCTGTTCGAGCGCAATGCCGCTCGCCTCGTGGCACATGTTCGAGCAGTCCGGGAAATTGTTGGTGCCGTAGAGGCGGACAAAGAGCTGGTAAAGATAGGCTGCTTCATTCGAGGCGCGGCCGGACGTGTAAAACTCGGCGCGGTTCGGGCTATCGAGACCCTTGAGGATGTCGCCGATCTCCGTGAATGCGGATGCCCACGTGACGGGGAGATACGTGTCGCTTTCGGCGTCGTAGCGCATGGGATGGGTGAGACGGCCCTGCCGCTCAAGCTCGTAGTCTGTCCACGTGCGTAGCTCGCTCACGGTGTGGCGCGCGAAGAAGCTGGGGCCGACGCGCTTGTCGGTTGCTTCCCAGGCGACGGCCTTGACGCCGTTTTCACAGAATTCGAACGAGGATCCGTGCTCGGGGTCGCCCCATGCGCAGCCCGGGCAATCGAAGCCGTCCGGCTGGTTGGCTTTTAGCATCGTGGCCGCGCCTGAGAGCGGTGCGCCGCTCGCGAGCAGCTTCTTTCCACAGCTCTTCAGCGCACCCCAGCCGCCAGCGGCTTTCGACTTTTTCCCAATGAATTCAGGCTTACCCATGCGACGTGCTCTCCGATGCCGAGACGTAATGTGCATCTGCGAAATCGGGTTTTTTCGCAACGCACACAGGGCGATGGCTGTCATGCGAAAACAGCAGATCTGCCAGTTCGTGCGAGCCCCCTTTGGGGCTACAGGGCCGAGGTGAGGAGATCGATCTGTCCGGGGGAGTGGGCGCGGCGTTTCTGGCGGCGCCAATCGTGGACGACGTAGCCGCCTCCGGCGAGCGCCATCAGCGCCAGCGTGAACCAGGTCACGGCGTAAACGAGATGGTTGTTGGAGAAGGCGACCTTTGTCAGTCCGCCGACGGGCCAGCCGCCGGGATTGGTGGCGGCGTCTGCATCGACGAAGAAAGGTGCCGTGGCGCTGCCGAGACCGCGTGCGGAGGCGATGGCGGCGACGTCGCGAGAATACCAGAGGTCGGCTGTGGGATCGTTGTTGCGCAGAAAAGCGCCGGCCGGTTCCGTCAACCGGAGGAGACCGGTCACGGTCGTCTCACCTGAAATCTGCCCTTCGGCGCGCGTCTCGGGATCGCGGCGGTTCGGCGAGACGAAGCCGCGGTTGACGAGCACCGTGAAGCCGCCTTGCGCGCTTTTCAGCGGCGTCAGCACCCAGTGACCGGCGCCGAGATCAGTTACGGCCTGCACACGTGTTTCCTTGTCGTGCAGGAAGCGGCCTGAGAGGCGGACCTTGAGGTATTCGTTCGCGGAAGGGGTGAGGCTGCTCCACGCATCAGGTCCCGGCGCGGTTACTGCTTCGGCGCCGAGCCGTTGCTCCACGCGCTCGATGAGATCCAGCTTCCAAAACAGGCGCTGAACTTGCCAGACGCCGAGCGCGCCTAGGAGCGCGGCGCTCACAACCGCGGCCAGCGCGATCAGAACGACCGTGGTCGTCGAGCGCGTTTGGCCGGGCGTTTGCGTCATGGCAGTTGCTGCATCTTCTGCATGTCGTGGAACGGCATGGTGTTCGTGTTGAGGTGATGCATGACCCAAAGCGAGCCAGCCAGCGCGATCACAATGATGATCAGCGTGAAGATCAGGGCCATGAAGCTCCATCCCTCTTCGGCGCTCGACGTCATGTGCAGGAAGTAGACAATGTGCACGACGATTTGCACCATCGCGAAAGCCATGATCACGAAGGCGGTGAGCTGCTTGCTGTCGAGCACGTCGCCCATCACCAGCCAAAACGGGATGGCCGTGAGAATGACGGACAGCACGAAACCGATCAGGTAGTCGCGCATGGAGATGTGCAAGTGGCTGGTCACGCTATCGTGGCTGTGGTCGGTATGGGCGTGCGCCGCAGGCGCAGAAGACTTATGCGCGCTCATCTCAGAACTCCCAGGAGGTAGACGAACGTAAACACGCCGATCCAGATGACGTCGAGGAAATGCCAGAACATGCTGAGGCACATCAGGCGGCGTTTGTTCGCTTCGATCAGGCCGAAGCGGTTCACCTGAACCATCAGTGTGACCAGCCACAAGATGCCGAATGCGACGTGCAATCCGTGCGTGCCGACGAGCGTGAAGAAGGACGATAGGAAGGCGCTGCGTTGCGGGGTGGCGCCCAGATGGATCAGGTGCGCGAACTCGTAGAGTTCGATCGCGAGGAACGCGAGGCCGAAAAGGCCCGTGACCCCGAGCCAGATCAGAGTGCCGCGCACGTTCTGCTTCAACATGGCCAGCATCGCGAACCCGAAGGTGAGCGAGGAGAAGAGCAGCATCGCCGTGTTGATGGCCACCAGCTCAAGATCGAACAGGTCCTTCGGTGCGGGACCTGCTGCATAACTCGCGCCGAGGACACCGTAGATTGCGAACAGCACGGCGAAGATGAGACAGTCGCTCATCAGGTAGATCCAGAAGCCGAGCATCGTGCTCGACCCCTCGGGATGGGCGTGCTCGTCCTTGAGATAGAAAACGGGGGCGTCGCCGCCGGCGGCGGTTGCGTGGGCGGTCGTCATGCGCTTGCTCCATTCGCCGCGAGAAGCTTCGTGCGCTCGGCTTCGGTTTCAACGACCTCGTCCTTGGGAATGTGGAAGCCGTGATCGTAGTTGAAGGTGTGCGCGATCGCGACGGCGATGATGGCTGCAAAGCATACCGCGGCGAGCCACCACATGTACCAAATGAGACCGAACGACAGCGCCACGCTGAGGCCTGCGAGAATGACGCCCGTTCCTGTGTTGCTCGGCATATGGATCGGCTTGAAGCCTTCGAGCGGGCGGGTGTAGCCGCGCTTCTTCATGTCCCACCAGGCGTCGTTGTCGTGCACGACGGGTGTGAAAGCGAAGTTATAGTTCGGCGGCGGCGAGGATGTCGCCCATTCGAGCGTGCGCCCGTTCCACGGATCTCCCGTCGTGTCGCGCAACTCTTCACGCCGCATGATGCTGACAGCGATCTGGATGATGAACGCCACGATGCCAACGAGGATCAGGAACGCGCCGAAGGCGGCGATGACGAACCAGATCTGCAGCGACGGGTCCTCGAACACACGCAAGCGCCGCGTCACGCCCATGAGACCCAGTACGTAGAGCGGCATGAAGGCGAAAAAGAAGCCGAGCACCCAGCCCCAGAACGAGACTTTGCCCCAGAACGGATCGAGCTTGAAGCCGAATGCCTTCGGGAACCAGTAGATCATGCCGGCGAAGAGGCCATAGACCACGCCGCCGATGATCACGTTGTGGAAGTGCGCCACGAGGAACAGCGAGTTGTGGAGCACGAAATCTGCGGGTGGGACGGCGAGAAGCACACCCGTCATGCCGCCGATGACGAACGTCAGCATGAACGCGACCGTCCACATCATCGGCAACTCGAAGCGAATGCGGCCGCGATACATCGTGAACAGCCAGTTGAAGACCTTCGCACCCGTCGGGATCGAGATGATCATGGTTGTGATGCCGAAGAACGAGTTCACGCTCGCGCCGGATCCCATCGTGAAGAAGTGATGCAGCCAGACCAGATAAGACAGGATCGTGATCACGACGGTGGCATAGACCATCGACGTGTAGCCGAAGAGGCGCTTCCCCGAGAACGTCGCGGCGATCTCGGAAAAGATGCCGAACACGGGCAAGATCAGGATGTAGACCTCGGGGTGGCCCCAGATCCAGATGAGGTTCACGTACATCATCGGATTGCCGCCGAGATCGCTCGTGAAGAAGTTGGTTCCCACGTAGCGGTCGAGCGAGAGCAGAACGAGTGTCGCGGTGAGGATTGGGAAGGTCGCGACGATCAGCACGTTCGTGCAGAGCGACGTCCACACGAACACCGGCATCTTCATCATGGTCATGCCGGGTGCGCGCATCTTTACGATGGTGCAGATGAGGTTGATGCCCGAGAGCGTCGTGCCGACGCCCGCGACCTGCAACGACCATATGTAGTAATCCACGCCGACGCCTGGACTGTATTCCGCCCCCGATAACGGTGGATAGGCGAGCCAGCCCGTGCGCGCGAACTCGCCGACGAAGAGCGACATCATCATCAGCACGGCGCCGCCAGCCGTCATCCAGAAGCTGAAGTTGTTGAGGAACGGGAAGGAGACGTCGCGCGCGCCGATCTGAAGCGGCACGATATAGTTCATAAGGCCCGTCACCAGTGGCATCGCTACGAAGAAGATCATGATCACGCCGTGGGCGGTGAAGATCTGATCGTAGTGATGGGCGTTGAGGTAGCCTTCCGAGCCGCCGAACGCCATGGCCTGCTGAATGCGCATCATGATGGCGTCGGCGAAGCCGCGCAGCAGCATCACGATGCCCAGGATCATGTACATGATGCCGATGCGCTTGTGATCGACAGTGGTGAACCACTCCTTCCAGAGATAGCCCCAGAGGCGGTAGCGTGTGACGCCAGCCGCGACTGCGACGCCGACCAGCGCCACGACTCCGAATGTCGCGACAAGGATCGGCTCATGAATTGGGATCGCATCCCAAGTGAGCCGCCCGAAGATCAGCTTTGTCAGGTCAATATTGTCGAACATGCGTTGATCTCAGGTTCCGGAAAGTGCGCGCGACAGCAGGCTTGCGTCGAGCTTGGGAGGTGTGAGCGAGACGAGCGGCGGACGCGGCAGTCCGGCACCGAGCAGCGGCGTCTGGTCTCGTGGGCGGGCAGCAGGCTGCGATTGCTCGGCGGCTGCCACGGCTTCCTCGGTGGTGCAGATGCCCGTGACTGTCGTCGACTTAGGCCCAAAAAATGCGCTGCGGGCCGCGGGCTTCTTGCTGTCTGCCGGCTGCAGCAGGGAAAGGCCGGCCAGTCCCAGGCCGCCCCTGGCGTCGATCGCCATCATCTCGTCCATGCACATCCTGCCAGGTTCGGCGCAGCGGTCGCGGATCAGGCGGAAGAGCTGTGGTTCGAACGATGCATAGTGGCGCACCGGCTCGTTTTCGCTCGGCTTGGCGAGTTCCAGATAGGTGGTGCGATCAAGAGCGCCGCCCTCGGTCTTTACCTTTTCGACCCATTGATCGAAGCCTTCCTGATCCACGCCGTGGAACGCGAAGCGCATTCCTGAGAAGCCGTCGCCGCTGTAGTTCGCCGAGAAGCCGTCGAAGGTGCCTTGCTTGTTGATCACGCCGTGCAGCGTCGTTTCCATGCCCGGCATCGCGTAGATCATGCCTGCCAGCGCTGGGACGTAGAAGGCGTTCATCACGGATGTGGCGGTCAGTCGAAAGCGGATGGGCCGATCCACAGGAGCAGCCATCTCGTTCACGGTTGCGATCCCATGCTCGGGATAGATGAACAGCCACTTCCAATCGAGTGCTGCAACCTCGACTTCGAGAGGTTTCACCTCAGCCGCCACCGGCTGGCCCTGTGCCACGCGGTCGAGCGGGCGGTAGGGATCGAGCAAATGCGTCCACATCCATGTGATGGCGCCGAGGCAGATGATGATGAGCAGCGGTGCGGCCCAGATGACCAGCTCCAAGTAAGTGGAATGATTCCAATCTGGGTCGTAGTCCGGCGGGTTGTTCGCTTCGCGGTACTTCCACGCGAAGAAGACGGTCAGCGCCATCACCGGAACGATGATGAGAAGCATGAGAATGGTGGAGATCACGACGAGGTCGCGCTGTTGAAGCGCGATATCGCCAGAAGGATTGAGCACAACGAGGTCGCAGCCTCCCATCAGGAGGGCAAGCGGCATCAATGCTAACAATCTAATGAGGCTCATGACGTGCGGGTCCGGATGTTCACGCGGCTTGGTGTGCAGCGCTACCCCTTGGAGCGCGAACATCACATTGGACAATTTGCCCACTCCCGCGATTGGCCGCGCACGCATACGACGGCGGTCATGCGCGTCGGTTGGATCCGAGACGCGAGCGAACCCTCATCTGGATGGCGATCATGGCTCAATCTTCGGCATCGATGGCAGCACACGGCGGGGTCGGACCCGAGGCGCGTCACAGCGAAGTCGCCCCGGGCGAGATCGCGGTCGGTGTGTTCATCGGTCGCACGTCCGAGTACTTCGACTTCTTCGTGTATGCGATTGCGTCGGTCATCGTGTTTCCGAAACTGCTGTTTCCTCATGTCGATGCGCTGACCGGGACGCTCTACTCGTTTGCCATCTTTTCGTTGGCCTTCATCGCTCGACCTTTCGGCACCGCGATCTTCATGGCGGTGGACCGAGCCTACGGCAAAGGCGTGAAGATGACGATCTCGCTGTTCCTGCTGGGTACGGCAACGGTCGCCATCGCGTTCCTGCCCGGCTACGAGAGCATCGGCGCGGTCGCGATCTGGCTTCTGGCCATCGCTCGGATCAGCCAGGGCATTGCGCTCGGCGGCACGTGGGATGGGCTTGCCTCTCTGCTCATCCTCAATGCGCCGGAGAAGAACCAAGGCTGGTATGCGATGATCCCGCAGCTCGGGGCGCCTGCCGGTCTCATCGTTGCGAGCGCGCTGTTCGCGTTCTTTGTCGGCAATCTCTCGAGCCAGGATTTCTTCGATTGGGGTTGGCGCTATCCGTTCTTCGTCGCGTTCGCCATCAACGTCGTTGCGCTTTTTGCGCGCCTTAGAATCGTTTCAACGTCGGAATACTCGGAGCTGTTCGAGAACCGTGAGCTTCAGCCCGCGCGCGTGCGCGATACGCTGAGGGCAGAGGGTGGCCACGTTCTCGCGGGAGCGTTTGCGCCGCTCGCGAGCTTCGCCCTGTTCCATATGGTGACGGTGTTCCCGCTGTCTTGGGTGTATCTCTTCACCAGCGAAGCGATCGCGCGCTTCCTAATTATCCAGACCATTGCCGGCTTTTTCGGCCTGGCTGCAATCTTCGCATCCGGCATGATCGCGGACCGGATTGGCCGCCGCTCGCTGCTTATGGGTACGGCGCTGGCCATTGCCGCGTTCAGCGGCTTCGCGCCGCAGTTGCTCGACGCGGGGCCTGTGGGTGAGTCCGCGTTCATGATCCTCGGCTTCGTTCTGTTGGGGCTTTCGTTCGGCCAGTCTTCAGGTGTGGTTGCGCATGGTTTTTCGAAGGCCTACCGCTATACGGGGTCTGCAATCACAACCGATCTCGCATGGCTGTTCGGCGCGGGGTTTGCTCCCCTCGTGGCGCTGATGCTGTCGTCCAACTTCGGATTGATGTCGGCCGGTGCCTATCTCCTGTCGGGTGCCGTCTGTACGGTCATCGCACTTTGGCTCAGCGAGCGTATCGGCGCGAACAAGGCCGACGCGAAGTAAGCCAAAGGGTGGAGGCCCTCTGGCGTCATGTCGGCGTCATGATGCGACTCTGAAACTGATAGAGCCACGTTTCCGTCAATGGCGCTCCGTCGAGTTCCAGATAAAGTCTCATGTCCGCGACCGTGTCGGGCTCGATCTCAACGTCGAACACGGCGCGCCAGACGTTGCCGTCCGGTACGGGCTCGGCGAACGTTCTCACGATTTTTCCTGCCGAGCTCGTCACGACGACGTCCGGGAAGATGCCGTAGGGGATACGCGTCATCACCTCCGGCCGATCGAACTCGACGGCAAAGCGATAGACATTGGCGGGTCTCGGTTTGCCGGGTTCGCCTCCTCGGCCGACGCGCGTGGCGACGGTTTGCGCGATGATGTCGGCGGGATAGGGCTCGTCGTTCGTCCAGTGCAGACGATAGAACAGCGTGTAGCTGTTGCCTGCCTTTGCGGGTTCCGCCGGAACCCAGAACGCGCCGATGTTGTCGTGAATTTCGTCGTCCGTCGGAATTTCGAGCAGCTGAACCGCGCCCTCACCGAGCGGCTTCAGCGGCTCCACCCATAGGCT
>ENA-UOUJ01001026-UOUJ01001026.1-activated-sludge-metagenome-genome-assembly--contig:-NODE-1026-length-15837-cov-4.616208_pt1 | contig 15837 bp, 12 predicted proteins | sample MGYA00249839_ERZ747224 | MGnify/ENA primary metagenome ERZ747224 (study PRJEB28782, sample SAMN03220277) | activated sludge metagenome | biome: wastewater; feature: sewage sludge; material...
GTCCTCCGCCGTCATGATGCCCTTGAGCCCCAGCGGCAGCTTGGTCGCTTCGCGCAGATTCTCGATGTCGCGCCAGGTCGCGGCCCTGGTTATCAGCGGACTGTCGAACAGCGTCTCGCCGGTGGCTCGCGGCGATGGCGTCAGGCCGCGCAGATTGACCGGCTCCACGTCCCCCGGGAAAGCGAAGCCCATGCGCTGTTCGCGGTTACGCAGGCCGCTGATCGGCGCATCGACGCTCACCACCAGCGCGCGAATGCCAGCGGCTTCGGCGCGGCGCACGAGACGAAGCGTGAAATCGCGGTCGTGCTGGACATAGAGCTGAAACCACAGCGGCGTCTGCGCCTCCTGTGCGATATCCTCCAGAGTGACGCTCGCCTGCGTGCTGACCACCATCGCCATCCGCATCGCAGAGGCGCCGAGCACGGTGGCGAGTTCACCATCCGGATATGCGAGCTTCTGGTAGGCGACAGGCGCGAGCAGGATCGGCGCGCGCAGCCGCGTGCCAAACAACTCGCAGGTCGTGTTTCCGCTGGTGAGATCGCGCAGGACCCGTGTGCGCAAGTGCAGACGAGCGAACGCCGCGCGGTTCTCCCGCGCGGTCACCTCGTCCGCCGCGCCGCCGTCAAGATAGGCCCAGGCTCCGGGCGGCACGCGCTCACGCGCCAGCACCTCGTAGTCGGCGACCGCCGCGACCGTCGGCGGAATCTGCGTGAGCTTGGCAAGCGGCGTGGTCATCGTCGTGTTATAGCGTTTTCGAGCGAAGTGGATGACCTATTCGCGTTAAGAAAACGCGTTAAGTCAAAATCATGGAATCTCGCTTCTGATTTGATCGGAAGCAGAGAGGCTCCAGAGCGGCGGCCGGTCAAATGGAATCAGCGCCGTCGCTCCAGTTAATTGATTGAGCATCGGATTTATCCCGAAAACCGGTTCCCACTTTCGGGTCCGATGCTCTAGGTCTCGCTCCATTCGCGCAACAGGTTGTGATAAAGCCCCGTGAGGCGGGCGACCGCCGGCTGCTCGGGGTTGTCCCGCGCCAGCGCCTGAATGGTATTGTCGAGTTCGAACAGCAGCGCGCGGCGCGAGTGTTCGCGCACCAGGCTCTGCGTCCAGAAAAAGGCCGCGAGCCGCGAGCCACGGGTGACCGGCGTTACCTGATGGAAGGTGCTGGCAGGATAGAGGATCATCTGTCCCGCCGGCAGCTTGAACTGGTGCCGGGAGAACTCGCCCTGGATAATCAGTTCACCGCCATCATAGTCGCCGGGTTCGCTGAGGAACAGCGTGGAGGAAAGGTCGCCGCGGATACGCACCCCGGCTCCCGGCACGGAGAAGATCGCGTTGTCGATGTGATCGCCGTAGCTGCCGCCGCCGGTGTAGCGGTTGAAACGGGGCGGCAGCACCTTCAACGGCAGCGCCGCGGCGATAAAATGGCTGATCTTGCCGAGGCGCTCCAGCAGAAACTCGGACAATTGCTGCCCCAGCGGATCGTCTTGCGACAACTGTTCATTGGCCTTGGCGCGGACCGCGACATGACCCGCGGTGGCGCGGCCGTCCTGCCATTGCGCTTGTGCGAGCAACTCGCGGAAGCGCTTCAGTTCGTCCGGAGTCAGCACGTCCGAAATAACCTGGATCATCGCCTGTATCCTTTTCCCGGCAGCCTCGCTCCAGCACGGATCTTCATCGCTCGCGCAAAGAAGAACACCCCGGCGACGGCGCCGGGGCGTTCAAAGGATTCTCGCATCAGGTTCGAAGCTGAAGCATCAGAACCTGAAGCTGGTGCTCACGCGGTAGTTACGTGACGGACCAAGCAAAGCACGAACGCCGGACCAGTTGGTCGACATCGCGTAGCGGTTGTCCGCCACATTATCGATGTTGAACCGGACGATGACATCCTTGTGGAGTTCATACGACGCCATCAAATCGACCACCGTATAAGCCGGCAGTTGGCCGTACTTGCCATTCGGGATGATACGAAGCGCATTGTCCGGCCGGCCCAGATAGGATGTGCCTACATACCGGATGCCGCCGCCGATCGTGAGGTTGGTCATCGGAACATGATAGGTGGTCCACAGATTGGCGGTGGCGCGCGGCGTGAAGGCCAGCGCGTCGCCGTTGGTCGAGGTCCACGGGCCGCCCACGCCCGGACCCGCGGCGAAATCGGCGGGATTCGCGGTGCGGCGAACGAGGTCGAGATAAGCGCTGTGCTCGCGTCTGCTATCCATGAAGGCGGCGCCGCCGAACACGTTCCAGTTTTCGGTGAGAGCCCCGGTGATGCTCAGTTCGACACCCTGTACGACTTGCCTGCCGAAGCCCTTCAGGCTGTCCACAGTCTCACCAGGATCACGGCCGGTCATCGGCTGGTTGACCTTCTCGGTGCGGAACAGGGCGGCGGCGACCATCAACCGCTTGTTGAAGAAGTCCAGCTTGCTGCCCAGTTCATAGTTATGAAAACGCACCGGAGGAGCCCCTGGCACGAGGCCGGGAAAGGCGTTGCCGCCTTCGCGCGCAATATCCTCGTTGGAGAGATAGGAACCCGGCGGCAGATGCGAAACGCCGAACGAGCCATAGATGGAGGCGTTCCGCACCGGCTTATAGACCAGGCCGACCTTGCCGTTCAGCGTGGTGCGGGTGTCATTGAAGTTTCCGATGTCGGATGGCCCGCCAGCGATGGTGCGGCTGTTGATATCGACCTTGTAATGCTCGGCGCGCAGGCCGCCCGTGAGTTGCCACTGCTCGGAGAGCTTGATGGTATCGTAGAAGTAAGCTGCGGCGGTGGATATATTGGCGCGATTGGTTTGCGTCGGGTTGAAAGGCAAAGCTCCGACACGGTCGGGATTGGGATCAAACACGTTGGCAATCAGGGCCGGATTAGTCGTCGAATTGACCGAGCCGAACCGGTTAGCATCAGACGATTCGTGATTGAACTCGATACCCGTCGCGATCTTATGATTGAACGGACCGGTGTCCACATCGATGGTCATGTTGGTGATGTTGCTGACCGTCTGGTTGCGCCGGCCGTAGAACATCGTGCTGGTCGGCGCTGTAGCCGGCGCGGTGAAGCCGGCCGGCATCGTGTAGCGCGTCGTCCGATCGACCTGCGCCCAGACCGTCTGGTTGCTGATCGTGATGCGCCGGGTGATGTCGTATTCGAAACGACCGAGCACGCGGTCGGCGTCCACATTGTCAAAGTCAGAGCGTAAACCGTAGAACGCGTTGCGGCGAACACCCATCGTTGCAGGATCATAGGTTACCAGACCAGGAACGGTCGCCCCCGGCACGCCCCAATCCGGACGATCCCGCCTCGACATGTGCTCGAGAGCGATGAACGCGCGGAAATCGGTGCCGAGACCCAGGGCGACCGACGGCGCAACGCCCCAGGCCTTGTTTTCAGCCAGGTCACGACCGGGAATGCCGCTTTGTTCAAGCATGGCGTTGAAGCGCACGGCGGTGTTGGGCGCGACGATGTAGTTGAGATCGACGGTGCCACGCTTCTGCGGCTGGTTGCCGTATTCGGAGAAACCGGAGAAGGTGTCGAACTGGGTGAAGTTCTGCAGCGACGGCAGCTTGGTGACCATGTTGATGTAGCCGCCGGCATTACCGCGGCCGTTATCCGCCGCGGCCCCCTTGAACACCTCGACGCGGTCCACGTTGAATATGTCGCGCGTGTAGCTGCCGTTTGAACGCACGTTATCGATGAAGAGGCTGCCGCTGGCATCGAAGCCGCGCATCTGGAAGGTGTTGCCCGAAGTGCCGAAACCGTTCTCGCCACCTTCGAATGAAATGCCCGGCGTGGTGCGCAACACTTCCGTGAGATTGCGTGCGCCGGTCTGGCGAATAACCGCCTGCGGCACGACCGTCACGGATTGCGGCGTATCGAGCAACGGCGCGGTCTGCCGCGGTGAAGAGGCCGTCGTCACATTGTATGCGCCTTCACCAGCGCCTGCGGTCCCACCCTCCCCTTCGACGTTGATGGTATCGAGGGCAATGGCGCTGGATGACCGAGATGATTGCGCCGACGCCGGCTGAGCGATCGCAGCCAGCGACACCGCAAGTCCGGCTGACAAAGCCAGATGAGAAATCGACGAATAAAGCTGCACCTCAAGCTTCTTGGTCATAACCGTAGAGCCCCCAAAACAATCAGTTCCTAATGTGTGGGTGCGCTTCTACATGAAACGACAAAGTCTTTATTATAGAATTCATCTAAACCCGTGAGGTCATCTTCATATCAATCTACATAGATGCTTTTCTGCACCACCTCGCAACGCCAGAGCCACGCGAAAGAGCTCATTTTTCAGGGCCATGGTTTCAGACTGACGCCGCAGCGCTACCTATCGTCGCACTTGCTGAGCAGCAGCGGATTCGCCGCGCAGATCGAGAACGCTTTTCGTTTCTCTCCTGGAGCTTTCAGGCCACGCGCGCATCGATTCACGCAAAGAAACTACGTCAGATCAACATCATAGAGCCTCGCTTCTGTTTCTGTCAGAAACAGAAGGGCTCCAGCTATCCAGTCATCGTTGAGCTGAGGGGACGTCATTCACCATCGATGTCAAGCCTGATCCGGCTCCCGCACCCCTGTCCCGGCAGCCCGTCGCATAAGAGGTTGACCTACCTTCAGCCGCGCCGATTCCACCACGTTGTCGCAGAATTTGAACTCATCCGAGGCCAGCATAATGATCGTCGATCCGTGCTCGAACCAGCCGAGTTCCTCGCCTTTTTTCACGCTGGAATCGCAATGAAAAACCGCCGTTCCTTTCGTTCGAGCGTTGAGCGTGACATCGATGAAGTGCAGCCGGATGCCCGCGACCAGAATCGCCGCCACCGGCACCAGGGTGAGCGTCTCGCCGGTTATCAGCCGCGTCTGAAGCACGGCCCGCTCGTTCTTGCAGAACAGCCGCTCGACCCGCTTCAGTGCGATCGGGTTCACGTTCCATACATCGCCATGAATGAACGTGACCCTATCGATCCGGCAGTCGTGCGGCGCATGAAAGCGATGGTACATGCTCGATGTCAGCCGCAGGGTGATGAAGCGGCCGTTCCGGTGGGCCTCCACCAGCGCCGGATCGCCGAGCAGGTCCAGCAGCGAATAAGGCGCGCCCTTGATCTGAAAAAGCTCTGTATCCGCCACCTTCCCGAACGCCCCGACGATTGCGTCGCAAGGGCTGACCACAATCGCGGGGTCAGGGTCCGGCGGGCGCGATCCCGGAAGCAACTCCCGCGTAAAACAATCATGCAGGCTCTTGAAGCTGGATTTGCGCGCTTCGCTCAGGTCGAGATCGGAGAACAAACACCAGCAAGCGATCGAGAGATCCCGGATCAGGGGCTGCTCGATCTTGCCGAACCATCCCATGAACCGGGTCAGCGTGGCTCGCGGAATCCGGTTGGTCAGCAGGAAATTCAGATCCTCCTGCTCGGTCAGGGCCGCGATCAGCTTTCTCATTGTCATGAACCTGTCAGAGGGGTTGGATAGCGCTGGCGGCATGGACCTGCCTCTTCCGATTCTGGCCCTGTCCGCCGCCGCGATTGGCGGCGCAGCAGCGGCCCTTCCCAAACTGAACGCCCGGCTGGCGCTTTCGCGGGCCAAGCACCGCTCGCTGACCGGTCATTCCAGATTGTCCAGGACGGTTGCCCGGCTGCTGCCGTTCTACGAATTCGATGACGACGACTTTTTCTGTTCCGACGGCGCGCCGCCGGAAATCGTCAAGCAACGAAGAGAGGCTTTCTTCCGGCTCGCCCGCCTGTATGAAGAACGCTACGCCAAGGGCCGACGGATGACCGCGGAGGTTTCGAGCCGGATCTCCGATCTGCAGTTCACCGAGACCTATCGGGTGCCCTTTCAGTACAGCCGGACGGTGCGCGAGCATCTTTCGACCAGCGCCTTCATGCAGTCCTCGCGCGGCGTCACCGTCACCGACGTCGACGGCAATGTCTTCTACGACCTGGCCGGCTCCTACGGCGTCAACATCTTCGGCAACGATTTCTACAAGGATTGCATCACGGCGGCGGAAAAACGCGCGCATGATCTCGGGCCCGTGCTGGGGCCCTATCACCCCGTGATTGCTGACAATGTTCGCGGGCTCTGCGAAATCTCCGGTCTTGACGAAGTCTCGTTTCACATGTCCGGCACCGAAGCCGTGATGCAGGCGGTTCGGCTCTCCCGCTATCATACGCGCCGATCGCATCTGGTCCGCTTTGCCGGGGCCTATCACGGCTGGTGGGGCGACGTTCAGCCCGGCGTGGGCAATCCGATGCCGCCGCACGAGACCTATACTCTCGCCGACATGTCGGAGCGGACGCTCCATGTCCTGAAGACGCGGCGCGATATCGCCTGCGTTCTGGTGAACCCCTTGCAGGCGCTTCATCCCAACGCCGGAGCGCCCGCTGATTCCGCGCTGGTCGACAGTTCCCGCAAAAGCCGGTTCGACCGCGCCGCCTACAGCGAATGGCTGCGACGACTGCGCGAGATATGCACCGAGCGGGGCATCGTTCTGATTTTCGATGAGGTTTTCGTCGGCTTCCGACTCGCCGCGGGCGGCGCGCAGGAATATTTCGGCGTCCGCGCCGACATGGTGACCTATGGCAAGAGCCTGGCCGGCGGCCTTCCTGTCGGCGCGGTCTGCGGCCGCAAGGATCTGATGCGACGATTCCGCGACGATCGGCCCGCCGACATCTGCTTCGCTCGCGGCACCTTCAATTCGCATCCCTACGTCATGGCGGCGATGGACGAATTCCTGAGCCGGCTCGCCGCTCCGGGCTTCCACGCGATCTATGACGGTCTCGATGAGACCTGGAACGGACGTGCGAAACATCTGAACGACCTGCTGAGCGCACGCGATCTTCCGGTGCAGGTAGGCAATCTGTCGTCGATCTGGACGGTGCATTACACCGAGCCGTCCCGCTACAACTGGATGCTTCAATACTATCTGCGAGCCGAAGGGCTCGCTTTGAGCTGGGTCGGCACCGGCCGCCTGATCTTCAGCCTGAACTACAGCGACGCCGACTTTGCCGCTGTCGCGGACCGCTTCGTGACAGCGGCCGGGAATATGAAGCGGGATGGCTGGTGGTGGCGCAATCCCTCGCTCACCAACAAAAGCGTGCGCCGGCAAATCCTGAAGGAGATGATCACGGCAAGACGGCCGCGGTGAGCAGGCGGCCGTCTTGCCGAGCATTTCAGTTCGAGTGCGCTTTGCGCGTCTGGACCTGTCCAAGGCCCGGGTCGATCAACTCGCCCTTCATCAGATACAGCGGCGCCTTGTAGTATAGTTTGAGATCATGGAACGGGTCGGTCAGGATCTTGGTCATCCAGACGAGGCCGGTCTCGACATCGCGAATGAAGAACAGATGAGCGGTTCGGAACAGCACGCCGCCGATTCCGATCGCCAGCCACACCTTGGCGACCTGACGCATGAAATCAGCCGGAGAGGCCCACGGCGTAAAGAGACCGAACAGTGTCGGATCGAGGAAGAGAACCAGCGGTGACAGCGCCCAGATGGCCATGAGCACAATCTTCCGATTCAGATTATAGCCGACCTTGATTTCCTCCTTGTGATCATGGGTCGCCTCATTACCATGATCGTAGCCTTTCGGCTCGAAGAAGAAATGACCCGCCTGCCTTGTGGTCATGGAGAACAGCCAGCCGATCAGCGCGGCGGCGACCGGGTCGACGAACAATAACGCATACGCAACGAGAAAGCTGAAGGCGCTGACAAAATGCAGGCTCTGGTTAATGCGGCTGTGATGGTAGTAGCGATGATCATCCCACCGTTGAGTGCGCAATTGCTCTCGAAAGCTCATCATTCATTCCCTGCCAAGAATACGGTTCGTTCGATTTACAAGGATTCGATGTACGCAAGATGACATTATGCAAATGTCACACGACGCGCCGCGATGATGCGCTCGCGCGGACTTCGACCGTCACGATCAGGCGGCAGCCGCGATCGCGGTTTTCCGAATCCGGAGCAGCGAGAAGTGGCCGAGCGGCGGTATCGGCCGGTTCTCCACCAGCTCCATTTCGCCTGCCGTTGCCAGCCACTGCGCATAACGCGACCAGGTGAATTCAGCTGTCCGAAAACCAAGCGGACGCACCACCGGCTGCAACCGGCGCTCGATAAAACGGCGCAGCCCGGCGTCGGCGCTGATCCGGGTCAGGATGATCAGTTCACCGCCCGGCCGCAGGACGCGGCTGAACTCATCGAGAGCCGCTTCCGGATTCGGCACCGCCGTCACGACATACTGCGCCATGACGACATCGAAAGAACTGTCGGGAAATTCGAGCTTCTCCGCGTCCATGACAGCAAGATCCTCGACGTTCTTCAGGCCGAGAGCCGTGACCCTGCGTTTCGCCTTCCGCAACATCGCTTCCGAAATGTCGGTCCCGAAGATACGAAGATGCGATGCGTATTGCGGCAACGAGATTCCCGTGCCGACGCCGACCTCGAGCACGCGCCCACCGACCTTGCCGGTCGCCTGAATAGCCGCCTTGCGACCCTTGCTGAACACGCCGCCAAACACGAAGTCATAAACCGGAGCCCAGCGATCATAGGCCTGCTCAACCGTCGCGCGGTCGAAGTCCAACCGCTCGCCATCATCCAGCTTCAGGATTTCCGTCATGATAACTTCACTCTTCCTTCTTCGCGCGGGGTCAGCCTTGCGCAACGCCTCGCGTCATCAGGCCACCGCGAAGCTGCGATGAACGGCTCGGCTGCAACGCGCTGAGGTTGCCGATGAACTGCCTTGCGCAATTCTCCCATGAGTATTGCAAGGCGAAATTCCTGCAGGCTTCACGTGATATGCTGAGTGCGCGGATACAGGCGCTTCTCAGGTTCATGTCCAGCGCACCGACCGGATGACCGGCGATCACATCGAGAGGACCGGTCACCGGGAACGCGGCGACGGGCGTGCCGCACGCCAGCGCCTCCAGTTGCACGATGCCGAACGTGTCCGTCAGGCTTGGAAAAACAAAGACGTCGGCTGCCGCCAGATGCGCGCTGAGCTCGCGGCCGGTCTTCTCGCCGAGGAACCGGGCTTTGGGATACCGGCTTGCCAGCTCCGCCTGTTGCGGTCCATCGCCAATCACCACCTTGGACCCCGGCAGATTCAGCGAAAGGAACGCCTCCAGGTTCTTCTCGACCGCGACACGACCTACGGTCATGAAGACCGGTCTCGGCAGATCAAGCTCGAACGCATGATCGGGCGTGAACAGTTCGGTATCGACCCCTCGCGTCCAGGACCCGAGCCTTTTGAAGCCTCTCGCGCTAAGCTCCTCTTTGAGCGAGGACGTGGCGACCATCGTCATGGCGCCGGCCGCATGAAATCGCCGAAGCACCGCATAGCTCACCGACATCGGGATGATCGAACGCGTCGACATCGGGATGATCGACCTTGTCGACATCGGGATGATCGAGCGAGCGGCGATGTATTCCGGAAAGCGCGTTGTATAGGATGTTGTGAAATCCAGATTTCGACGGCGGCAATAGGCTCGCACCATCCATCCGACCGGGCCCTCGGTCGCGATGTGAATGGCATCCGGTGACGCCGCTTCGATCCTGCGGGCGATCTCGCCGCGGTTTGGGAAGGCTATTCTCAACCCGGGATAGGTCGGGAGAGCCATCGACGGAAAACCTTCCGGAGTCAGAAACTCGATCTCGGCACCCAGCGCCGCCGCGCTGCGGGCCAGGGATGTCAATGTGCGGACCACGCCGTTGACCTGCGGATGCCAGGCATCGGTCGCAACCAGAACTCGCATCAGGCTCCTCGCATTCTCTGATTCTCAATTCCACGACGTTGGGCCACCGATATTTCAGGCGTATGACGCGGCGATGAATGGGGCGGCCTCGTTCCAGGCCTGCCCTTGCAGAAGCGAATCTCTGGAGTCTGGTTCAATCGCGTCGCATCAAAGCGGCCCGGGCGAGCAACAGCTCCCGCATGCCCCTTCTGATTGGCAACCCTCAAAGGGTGAGGAGGTAAGCCACAAGCGCATCCTTATCCTGCTGGTTCAATTTGGTACCCAGGATGAGGTTGAAGAACTCCACGGTGTCGGCAAGCGTCAAAAGGCGGCCGTCATGAAGATACGGTGGAGAGTCCTTGATGCCGCGCAACGTGAAGGTCTTGATCGGGCCATCGGGGATGGCGACCATGCCATTGATGGTCTGGCCGGCCTTATAGAAGCGTTCGAGCTTCAGGTCGTGCATGTTGTTGTCCGTGAAGGACGTTGCCGGGATGTGGCATTCAGCGCAGCGGCCTTTCCCCATAAACACCTGCTCGCCGCGCAGCTCCTGTTCGGTGGCTTTCTTTGGATCGAGCCGCCCCGTGGGATCGAGTTTCGGAGCGGGAGGAAAATCGATGATGTTCTGCATCTGCGCCATCATCGCGACCTGATTGGCGCGATCCGGCAGATGCATGCCTTTCCGCGCCGCGCTGACGTGGTCACCGTTGAAGTATGCAGTGTGCTGTTCGAACTGGGTGAAATCCTCGATCGAACGCAACGATCGCTTCGAGCCGTGGATCTGCTGGTTGTACATGCCGCGCAGGCTGGTGGTATCGAGACGGAAGCGTTCCGCCTGCGGGCGGATGTCCGGCGTCAGGTGAAACGCAGCGTTAGTGTGGAAGTTCGCGTGACAGTCCAGGCAGGTGACGCCAAGGCTCGGCTGCGCGACTTTCCGGTCCTCGGTCTGGTTGAACTCTTCCTGCGGAAACGGCGTGAGCAGCAGGCGGAGGCCTTCCATCTGAACCGGCGTAATGATGCCGTTCAGATACTCGTAGAAATTCCTGATCGTCAGAAGATCGCCGCGCGATACGTCGCCGAGTTCCGGATGCGTCGTGAGGAAGATCGGCGGCGGAAACTCCGGCGTCAGATGACCGGGCAGGTCGAAATCGACGTCGAAGCGGCGGAGGTCGCGCTGTTCGTCGCTAGCGATCTTGCGAATCTGATCGTCCGGAAAGACCTGCCCGCCGGTTGCCTGCTTGACGTGGGGCAGCGGAATAAACCCCTTCGGCAGCAGGTTCTTTTCTCGAATCTCGTTCGGTTCCTTCCCGGCAAGGCTATCCCAAGTGACACCCTCGGGAAGCCTGACCCGCACGCCCTGCTGCACCGCCTTTCGACCGCCCGACATCATGACGCCCGCGACAGGACGATTCGCCAGATCGTATCGCTGCTCCAGCAGCGCTCGTTGCCGCTCCATAACCGCCGGCTTCTGCGCTTCGTCGTTCTCCTTCACCTTTGAGAAAGGCTGGGTCGGCAAGGGACGATAGGTCGAATCGGGGGGCAGCGGATCGGAAGTGGCCGCGAATGCCGAAGCTAAAGCGGCGGCGATCACTGTGGCGAATCCGATTGCGGTTTTCATGGGCATGGCCATTGTCCGAGAAATTTGAATCCTTCCAACTCGCGATGCAGCACTTGGTTGCAACGGGGAAGTTGCAACGGGGAAAGCCGTCCCGGTTGCCGAGCTGGCATTCCCTGCCTTACACTTTTCACCTTGCCGCCTTGCTGACGCCAAACGCGGAGCTTCCTTCTCGACCGGCAGACCAGCCGGAATCCGGCCGTGCAACACGTAACCTGGAACTCCAATGCTATTCAGATCGCAACCCGCTGGTTCTCAGGCCGATCCGCACGACGCCATAGCCGCGCAGCTTCGCGACCTGGCGCCACGAACCGCACGACGTGATCCGTCTCATATCGAAGACAGGCATGAGCCATCTCGGCTTGAAGATCAGCTTGAAGAGATGTCTCGATCGATGGAACCCTTCCTGCCGATCGGCGAGCCGTTGTTCCAGGCCGCGCCGTCGAACGATAACGCCACCGCGCTTCGCAATCCGGTCTCCCGCGCGCGATCTCGTCTCGGCATCGTAACGGTGCTGTTGGCTATCTGCATCGGCCTTGCCGCAGCCACGGCCTGGCATTCCTATGGTGAACAGGCCAGACAGAGTCTTGCGCAGCTCGTCCCGCAGCTTCTGTCGGAGACTCCCACCTCTCCACAAAATGCAAACACAGTTGAAGCGGAGGACACGGGGGCTGCCCAGGCAGCCATGCCTCAGCCTCAAACCACCGCCGAGGCTAACGAGGCCAATCCCACGCAGGAGGCCGCGACGATCGGACCCGAGCCGCCACCACCGTCCACCGATTCCATCACGACGCCGGCGCAGGCTCCACCAGTTCAAGCCGCGCTTCCGGCCGAAATTGCACAGTCTCTTGAGACAATGGCGAACGATATCGCGGCGCTGAAAAGCGCGGTCGAGGATTTGAAGGCCGGCCAGCAGCAGCTGCGCCGGGAGATCGCGGCGACCGCGGAGCGTGAAACTCACCCCAAGCCCGTGCAACAGCGGGCGAAGCCTGCTCCACCGCAGCGACATCGCACCTCGCCTCAAGCGGCGGTTTCGCCCTCTCCTCCTCTTCCATCCCCTCCGCCGCCTCAGGCGGCCGAACGGCAGCCGCCACCGCCGCAACGCGACGCCTACATTGCCTCGCAAGCGCCGGTACCCGCCCGGCTTCCGCCTCGGCCCGGAGACGACAGTGCTCCCCGACCGCCGATGCCGTTGCGTTAAATACGCAAGCCTCGGAGCCGGGAGCGACATGACGCCCTGGCGAATGCACCGAATAAGCTCCTTCTCTGACTGGGCGCATTCCAGCAAGGCTATGGGAACCCACCCCTCGGCAGCGCGTTACAGACAGCTATGGCGTTTTCCAGTCTGTCGATGAACCTTGACGGCTGACCTCTGGGGCCTGACCCTTGGCGTCGGCCCTTTGGCGTCTGCGCAGACCTCTGGAAGGGCTTAGTCCCAAGAGCTGACTCTCACTAGGGAGAATTAAATGAAGTGGCATCCACCGAGGTTCGTAGAAGTCAGCTGCGGCATGGAGATCAACAGCTACGCTGCGGCTGACGGTCGCGCGCCGGTCCGGCTCTGAGGCCGGCCGCGCGGGAGATCGACAGCCCATGCGCTTTCTCGTGCTTGGCGCCGCCGCCGGCGGGGGCCTGCCGCAGTGGAATTGCGGCTGCCAGAACTGTGCGATGGCGCGATCCCTGGACTTGCGCCCTCAGACACAATCATCGCTGGCGGTCAGCCTGGATGGATTGAGCTGGGCGATTCTCAATGCCTCTCCCGATATTCGCCAGCAGATCAACAACAATGCGCAGCTTTACCCGCGTGGTTTGCGCGATACGCCGATCATAAGCGTGGTCCTCACCAACGGGGATCTCGACCACATCGCAGGCCTGTTGACGTTGCGTGAAAGCCAGCCGTTCCGGATCGTCCTGACCGGGGCGATTGCCGGGGTCCTCGATTCCAATCCTGTCTTCCGTGTGCTTGATCAGGCCACCGTGCAGCGCGATCTGGTTGTTCTGAATGAAAGCTTTCAGTTGCTGCCGGGGCTGGATGCGTCGTTGTTCGCGGTACCCGGCAAGGTGGCGCTTTTCATGGAGGACGAGGACGCGACGATCGGCGTTGAAAGTGAGAACGTCATAGGCGTTGCGCTTTCCACCCAGGGCCTGAGAGCTTTCTACATTCCGGGATGCGCCCACCTGACGGAAACCCTCGCAACCAGAATTCGCGGCGCGGACATCGTCTTTTTCGACGGCACGCTCTTCACCGACGACGAAATGATCCGCACCCGAACCGGAACAAAGACCGGGTGGCGCATGGGGCACATGCCCATCAGCGGCGAAGGCGGCAGCCTCGAGGTTCTGGCGCGACTCGATATCGGGCGGATCGTCTACACTCACATCAACAACACCAATCCCATCTGGCGGGACGGACCGGAGCGCGATCTGGTTCTGCGACATGGTTTCGAAGTCGGCTGCGACGGCGCCGAGATTTCCCTTGCAACCCGCGCCTGACAGAAACGCGTTCGAAGCCCGCCTCAGGGCGATCGGCGCCGAGCGCTATCACGACAAGCACGCGTTTCACCGGATGCTGCATGGCGGGCAATGCACCCTGACCCAGATGCGCGCCTGGGTGATCAACCGTTACTATTATCAGAGCCGGATCCCGATGAAGGACGCCGCCTTCATGTCGCGGGTGGATGATCCCGGACTGCGCCGCGCCTGGCGCAGGCGCATCGAGGATCATGACGGCGGCCTTCAAGAAGGCGGAGGACTGAGGCGATGGTTGAAACTGGCGGAAGCCACAGGACTCGATCCCGATTATGTCACCTCAACAGATGGCGTTCTCCCCGGGACGCGCTTCGCGGTCGATGCCTATGTGTCCTTCGTCCGGGAGAAGCCGATGCTTGAGGCTGTCGCCTCATCGCTGACGGAGATGTTCGCGCCAGCCATCCACGAGGATCGAATCGCCGGTCTTCTGAAGCATTACGCCTTTGCCAACGACAATGCTCTGTCATACTTCCGTCAGCGTCTGAAAGAAGCGCCGCGCGCGTTTGAATTCGGCCTGTCCTATGTTCTCGCCAATGCCGACACGATGGAGAAGCAGGATGCCGCGGCTTCGGCGTTGGTCTTCAAGACCGACGTGCTGTGGTCCCAGCTCGACGCTCTCCATTTCGCCTATGTCGCACCGGGCTTTATCCCTCCAGGCGCGTGGAACGGCCGCGACGGCGTCAGCGCGGATGAAGGCGGCCTCATCCAGGCCGAAAGGATTTCAGGGTCATGACCCCGAATGCTGCGCGACTGGAGATTGACGGCGGCACCGTCGTGCATCTGGCGCGGGGCGTCCGGCTGCGCGAAGACATGGTTCGAAACCAGACCGTGCTTCTGGCGCCGGAGCGCGTAATCGCGCTCGATGAGATCGCGGTTGCGATCATAAAGGAGATCGATGGCCACCGGAATCTGGATCGGATTGCCGATGATCTCGCTAGCCGGTTCGAGGCGCCGAAGGAGCAGGTTCTCCAGGACATCATTCCCTTCATCCGCGAATTCATCAACCGGCGGACGCTGGAGATCGTCGGATGACCGTCACCGCAGAACAGACGGGACAAGTCGCGGCTCCGCCTCCGATCGCGATGCTGGCCGAACTCACCCATCGCTGTCCACTCGCTTGTCCCTACTGTTCCAACCCTCTGGAGCTGGCACGGGCGAGCGAGGAATTGTCGACGAATGAGTGGATCGAAACCTTTCGGCAGGCTGCCGCTCTTGGCATTCTTCATCTGCATCTGTCCGGTGGAGAGCCGGCCTCGCGGCGCGACCTGATCGAACTGACAGAGGCTGCCGTATCCTTGGGACTCTACACCAACCTGATAACGTCGGGCCTTGGTTTGACGGAAGCGCGCGTTGACAAGCTCTCCGCGGCGGGGCTGGATCATGTACAATTGTCGATTCAAGGGACAACGGCGGCCAGCGCCGATCATGTCTCCGGCTACGAGGGTGGCCATGCACGCAAAATGGCCGCCGCCGGCTGGCTGCGCAACGCCGGCATTCCGCTGACCCTCAACGCGGTCTGTCATCGCCGGAACATGGAAGAGATCGAAGATATCATATCTCTCGCAGTCGAACTCGGCGCGCGCTGCGTCGAAATCGCGACGGTCCAATTCCACGGATGGGCTATGCTCAATCAGCAGGCACTGATGCCGACGGAGGATCAGGTCGCCAGGGCTACGAGCATCGTGGAGACGATGCGCGCGCGGCTCGAAGGCGTGCTTGTGATCGACTACGTTCCGGCCGATTACTACGCGACCTATCCGAAGGCTTGCATGGGCGGCTGGGGCCGCGCCGGATTGAATGTCACTCCTTCGGGTCAGGTCTTACCATGCCACGCCGCCGAAACCATCACACACCTTGCCTTCGATAACGTGCGGACGCGTCCCCTCGGCGAGATCTGGTACAATGGCAGCGCCTTCAACGCCTTTCGTGGCGACGGTTGGATGCCGGAGCCCTGCAGAAGCTGCGAGCGCAAGGAGAT
>ENA-UOUJ01001027-UOUJ01001027.1-activated-sludge-metagenome-genome-assembly--contig:-NODE-1027-length-15808-cov-4.031867_pt1 | contig 15808 bp, 14 predicted proteins | sample MGYA00249839_ERZ747224 | MGnify/ENA primary metagenome ERZ747224 (study PRJEB28782, sample SAMN03220277) | activated sludge metagenome | biome: wastewater; feature: sewage sludge; material...
AAGGCATCGACGACCGGCGGGTGATCGCGGATCGCGGCGCCAGGACCATTTCGAGCGAGACGACATTCGAGTCCGACACCCGCGATTTCGCCACGCTCGAACGATGCCTATGGCGGCTGTCGGAGAAGGTCTCCTCGCGGCTGAAGGCCAGTGAACTCTCGGGATCGACCATCACGCTGAAACTCAAGACCGCCGACTTCCGGCGAAGAACGCGGTCGCAATCGATCTCCGTTTCGACCCAGCTCGCGTCGAAGATTTTCGCCACATGCCGGGAGATGCTGACCAAGGAGGCCGATGGCACCGCTTTCCGCCTGATGGGAACGGGCGTCAGCGCGCTTCGCGCGGTATCGCAAGCCGGCGAGGCCGATATGCTGGACCTTCGCTCAGCTCATGCTGAACGGGCAATGGATGACCTGCGCAAGAAATTCGGGAGCGCGGCCGTCATCCGGGGCCTGGCCTATGACGGGCCCGACAAACCACGCCAGTAATAATGCTGCCCCGTATTCAAGCGGACAAGCGCGCGATCGAAGGCCCGCGTTCCGAAATATATCGGGCTGACGTCACTTGCAGGGCCTGGCGCTCCTGGCATCGCCGAGGTCGAACTTGTCCATCTTCCCGGAAATCACGAAGTCATTGTAATCGAGCACCAACGCCCGCGATACGCCATCCTCGAACAGCTCAAATGACATGGCGTAATTCGGGGTCTGTTCACCGTTGGCATGCGCGGCGCCGCGTTCGTAGTAACTGACAGTGACCGGCCATCGCGTCAGGGTCTTCATCTGATCATTGGCGGTCGATGGATCAGGCGATGAGCCCGTCGCCTCCCCTCGAATGGGTTTCCCGATCACTGAAAACGTGTTGTAGACTTTCTCGCCATTGTCCGATCCGTCATACACGGTCAGCTCGAGCACCGACTTTCCTGCTTTCGCGGCCGCGATGATGCGCTGGATCTGCTCGGTCGGAAACACCGCCTTGCCGTCGAGGGTGAGCGTTTTGGCGACGGGCCGCTTTAACTTGACGGTGATCTTGCCACCCTTGCGTTCGGCGATTCCGTCGACCTCGCTCTGGTCGGCCTCATTCGTGCGGGTGACGATCTTGAAACGGTATGCCTTTCCTTCCGCGTCCTCCCAGCTCGTGGAACGCATGTCGCTGAGCGTCGTCTCGCCTTCGCCGTTGTTCATTTCCGAAACTTGCCGGAAGTCGGACGTGTAGCCTTCGCAGGCGCTTCCGGAAAACTTGTAGAGGATTCGCCCGCTCGCACTGTTGATCGATGAGCTTCCGCGAGATTTCACCAGGCTCAAATCGTACAGCGCCTGATGAGAGAGAAACGAAACTCCGGCGGCGGCATGCGTGGCGCCGCCATGCGCCGGCAGGATCGCTGCGGCAACGATTGTCGTCAGAAACCACGGCCAAAGCCGCGAGGCGGAGCAACGAAAACAGTGGCGCATAGCATCTCTCGATGGATCGGATCCGACCATAGTCACCGCTCAATTGCGCCGCAATTGGGGAGGCCCGCCGCAATCCTGCTTATTTGCTGCTTGTCTCGAAAGTTTGATCGGCTTCCCGTCGGGCCACACGGAGATACGGCTCGAATCCGGCAATTGCTTGCATGTCGCAAGACGATAGGCGAGATAGACTCCACAGATTTTCGAGTGGAACGTCTATTAGGGGACTGAAATGGCAGGAGTGATCGAGCAGAATCTGGCCGCGCAAGGCATCGTCCTGCATGAACCGGCATCTCCCGTGGCGAATTACGTCGGCTTCGTGCGTACCGGCAACCTGCTGTTCGTGTCCGGACAACTCTGCCTGGATCCGGACGGCAACCTGATCGCAAAGGGCAAGCTGGGCGCGGATGTCACCGTTGAACAGGGCAACGCGGCGGCGCGCGGCTGCGCCATCAATCTGCTGGCGCAGGTCAAAGCCGCGCTCGGCGATCTCGACAAGGTCGCCCGTGTCGTCAGGCTGGGCGGCTTCGTCAACTCCGCCCCCGATTTCGCCGATGGTCCCAAGGTGTTGAACGGCGCATCGGATCTGATGGTTGCGGCGTTTGGCGAGAAGGGCCGCCACTCGCGCAGCACGGTCGGCGTCGCCGCCCTTCCCGCGAATGCGGCGGTCGAGATCGAAGGCCTGTTCGAAGTCGTCTGAACCCCGAATGCGCGCGCCCGACTGGCTGACATCACGCCCGATCGCCCACCGCGGCCTGCATGACCACGCTCGCGGGATCATAGAGAACATGCCCGGAGCGATCCGCGCGGCCATCGCGGGAAAGTTCGCCATCGAGGTGGACATCCAGCTGACCGCCGACGGCGAGGCCATGGTCTACCATGACGATGAACTCGGCCGGCTGACGGAAGGTTCGGGGGCGTTGCGGGCCCGGACCGTGGCCGAGCTCAAGCAGGTCGTTTTCAAGGACACGCCAGAAAGAATGATGTCGCTTGCGGATCTTTGCGCGCTGGTCGCGGGCCGCGTGCCGCTGGTGATCGAGGTCAAGAGTCACTTTGATGGCAGTACGCGGCTGGTGCGCCGGATGGCGGAGGTGCTGTCCGGCTATGACGGGCTGGCGGCGGGGATGTCGTTCGATCCGGATCAGGTCATGGCGATGCGCGAGTTGATGCCGTCGCGCCCGCGCGGCATCGTCGCCGAGCGCCATTACGCGAAGGCCGACTGGCCGGAGGCCAGTTCGCGCCAGCGCGCCGCGATGACCCATCTGCGTCACGCCTTCCGCACGCGGCCGCATTTTGTCGCTTACAACGTGAACGAACTTCCAGCCCTCGCCCCCTGGATTTCACGAAACATTTTCAGATGCCCTCTGCTGACATGGACGGTGCGCACCGCGCAACAGCGCGCCCGTGCGGATAGATATGCCGACCAGATGATCTTCGAGGGCTTCTACCCGAACGCATGATCCCGCGACCCTTGATGTCGCCGGCATCGTGTCCAATCTCTGGCTGGGTTCGAATCAAGCATCGGACCGCCACACCGTAAAGTCACTGCGTGCAGGGGCTGATTTCTCAAGCCGGGACCGGTTCAACTCCTCGATGCCCTCATCTGAAATATCGCTCGAAGCTGTCGGATCCGTCAGCGAAATTCCGGCTGCGGACTGGGACGCCTGCGCCAATCCGGCCTTCGCTCCGGGGGCAACGTCCGACAGCGCAAACCCGGCGTCTCTCCAGGATTCACCTTCAAGTTCAAAATACCCATATAATCCTTTCGTTTCACATGCCTTTTTTATGGCTGTTGAAACGTCGAACTCGGCCTGCGCCCGAACCGGTTGGGGACCGCGTCATCTGATCGCGCGCCAGAACGGAGCGATCGTCGGCATCGTCCCCTGCTATCTGAAATCACACTCGCAGGGTGAGTATGTTTTCGATCACGGCTGGGCCAATGCCTATGAGAGCGCCGGCGGACGCTATTATCCCAAGCTCCTGGCGTCGGTTCCGTTCACACCCGCCACCGGCCCACGGCTTCTGATCCGACCCGGCGAGGACGAAGCCGATGTCCGCGCCGCGCTGGCGGACGGCCTCGTCGGCCTGTGCGATGCGACCCGCGCGTCGTCGGCCCACGTCACTTTTGCTTGCATGGACGAATGGGCCTTCCTCGCGGGGAAGGGATTCCTCCGGCGCACCGACCAGCAATTTCATTGGCGGAACGACGGCTATTCCAGCTTCGAGGACTTCCTCGCCAGCCTCAACTCGCGACATCGCAAAGCGATCCGCCGCGAACGTCGCGATGCGCTGGCCAACGGCATCACCATCCACGTCCTCACCGGCAGCGACCTCACCGAGGACATCTGGGACACCTTCTTTCAATTCTATATGGAAACGGGGACGCGCAAATGGGGCCGGCCCTATTTGACCCGGCCGTTCTATTCGCTGATCGGCCAGAGCATGAGCCGGGATATCGCGCTGATCATGGCCCGGCGCAACGGCCGCTGGATCGCGGGCGCCATCAACTTCATCGGGTCGGATACGCTGTTCGGACGGCACTGGGGCGCCATCGAGCATCATCCCTTTCTGCATTTCGAGGTCTGTTATTATCAGGCGATCGATTTTGCGATCCGGCATCGCCTGAAAACCGTTGAGGCAGGCGCGCAGGGCGAGCACAAGATCGCAAGGGGCTATCTTCCGCAAACCACCTATTCGGCGCACTATATCGCGGATCCGGGGCTGCGACGCGCGGTGGGTGACTTCCTCAATCGCGAACGTCACTACGTCGCCGAAGCGGCTCGGGAACTGACGGAATCCGGCCCGTTTCGCAAGACGGACGACGGCGTCGCCTGACGCGATACCCTAGAGCATTATCGCTTCTGATAGGATTAGAAGTTTGTCCTATGATTTTGATTTGACGCGTTTTCTTCACGCGAACCGGTGTCCGCTTCGCTTGAAAACGCTCTATGGCGGCGTTCAGCCCGCTTCGGCATCGCCCTTCGGCGCCAGCGCGAGTGGACAGCGGATCGGCTTGATGTCGAGCAGCGGCGTCTCGTCGAGACAATCCAGTCCGCGCACCAGAACCGTGGAGCCCTCGATACCCACCAGCTTCACGATCGACGTCCCGATCGGATTGGGCCGCACCGGGGAACGGAGCGCAAAGGTTCCATGGGACCTGCCGCTGCTTTTGGGAACCTGCTGTACGATGTCGCGACGCGACAGGTGCAGCCAGTAAATAACCTCGATGTTCTCGTATCTCTGGAGCCCCTGCAGCGCCGGCTTCCATGGATCGAATATTTCGAGGCGGCAAACCGGTCCGTCAGGCTGCCCCTGACGCGGCGTCTCTGCTCGGGTCACCCACGGCGTTCGAATGCGGCCGACGAACACCAGCCCGGCATCCGTTGCCGGCGGCGGCTCGACCGTGACCTCTCCCGCCCGGACTTCATTTTCTTGTCCCATCGCCCTCGGTCCTCTTTTCCTGGTCCGGGCCTGTTACCCGCTGCGGCAGAACAGCTTGCACAGACCGCACGCCACCGCTTGACCTTACCCTTTCACGCGCGGGTTCCGCAGCACCAGGCAAGCGCCGCCGGCGCGCCGGATCCGGTTGCAGAGATCGTTCGCCTCCGTACGCGAATCGGCCCCGATCCGCACCTGATAGAATGTCCGCGTGCCACGGCTGCGCCATAGAGAGCCCAGCAGACTCGGATCGCGGTCACCGATCACAGCGCCGAGGCGCCGGATGGCTCGTGCGTACATCGCCATCGCGCCGCCACGGTTGAATCCCGCCGCGAGTTGCACGCCCCACGGCTTGTCCGCACCGAGCTTGACGTGCTGTTCGAGGCCGGTGACAAACGGATTGGGCGCGCGCTTCAACAGCGCCATCAGTTCACGGCAGCTCGTCGCGTCTGAATGGGCTGGCGGCTTGCCGCTCTTGCCGGCGGCGGCCCAGTCCTCGATGGGCGATCCCGTGATGGCGAAAACATAGTTGCGCGTCTCGGCGGGCATCGATCCCTTGCCGTCAAGCCAATCCTGCAAACGGCGGGGTCCGGCGTTATAGGCCGCGGCCGCCAGTCCGAGATTGCCGAAGCGCCCGCGCAACTCGTTCAGATATTCCGCCGACTTGGGCAGGGCCTGCACCGGATCGAACGGATCAAGCAGCCGCCGCTCGTTCGCCGTCCCCGGCATGAACTGGGCAATGCCCTGCGCGCGCTCGCCGCTGCGGGTCACGGGGCCTATGGCGTCGGACTGAAACCGGCTCTCCTGCCAGATGACGCGGGCGAAAAACCCCAGCGGCAAGCTTTCGGCCCTGGCCGCGGACTCGACCATCAGACAGATCGCCTCGCGCGTGTCGTGATCGGCCTTGGCTGTTTTATCGGACTTGTCTGACTTATCCGACCCGGCGGCTTTATCGGACTTGTCTGTCTTATCCGGTTTGGCGGCGGGTTCGGGAGTAGCCGCCGTCCCCGCGCCTACCTGCGCAAAGGCCAGACCGGGCACCACCATCAGAAACGCTGCCAATACGCAGCGTATGCGACCGGACAGGCGCTGGGCGATACCAGAGTCTCTTAATGCTTCATGGAAACAGTGAAAGACTTTATATCTATATTTTGACGCGTTTTCTTCACGCGAACCGGATACCGCTTCGCTCGAAAACGCTATGGTTCTTTTCCGCGACGGCAGCGAAGCCGGATGCATCCTGCAAGGATAACAGACTTCCGCAAAAACCCTCCATAGCCCCCTGCTCTATCAGGAAAAATTGAGCGAGGGTTCGGAAAGCCGAACCTTCGCCGCTGGGTGCGGCGAAGGTCGATTTCGATCAGCGCTTCGAGAACTGGAACGAGCGGCGGGCTTTCGCCTTGCCATACTTCTTGCGCTCGACCACGCGCGAGTCGCGGGTGAGGAAGCCACCCTTCTTGAGCACGCCACGCAATTCGGGCTCGAAGTGGGTCAGTGCCTTGGACAGCCCGTGACGGACAGCACCCGCCTGGCCGGACAGGCCACCGCCGGCAACCGTGCAGACCACGTCATACTGACCGGCGCGCGCGGCTGCGACGAGCGGCTGCTGGATCATCATTCGCAGCACGGGGCGCGCGAAGTAAACATCGACCTCGCGGGCATTGACCAGGATTTTGCCGGCGCCCGGCTTGATCCAGACGCGGGCAACCGCATCCTTGCGCTTGCCGGTGGCGTAAGCGCGGCCATACTTGTCGACTTTCTTGGTGTGCTTCGGCGCATCCGACTCGGCCGTCTTGAGCGCGGACAACTGGTCGAGAGACTGAATGGTATCGGCCATGATTATGCGGCCCTCATGTTCTTACGGTTCATCGCACCGACATTGACGACTTCCGGCTGCTGCGCCTCGTGCGGGTGCTCCGCGCCGGCATAGACCCGGAGGTTGCCGAGCTGCACGCGTCCGAGCGGGCCGCGCGGAATCATGCGCTCCACGGCCTTTTCGAGGACACGCTCCGGAAAGCGTCCTTCCAGAATTGACTTCGCCGTGCGCTGCTTGATGCCGCCGATATATCCGGTGTGGTTGTAATAGACCTTGTCGTCACGCTTGCGCCCGGTGAAAACCACCTTGGCGGCATTGATGATGATGACATTGTCACCGCAATCGACGTGCGGAGTGTAGGTCGGCAGATGCTTGCCGCGCAGCCGCATCGCAACGAGGGTGGCGAGCCGTCCGACCACCAGTCCGCTGGCGTCGATCAGCACCCATTTCTTCGTCACTTCGGCGGGCTTTGCCGAGAACGTTTTCATGTGAGACATCCGTGAAAGAGACCTCGGCGCCCACGCGCCGAACTGTTGGAGGTTCTAGAGGCGCGACCTTTCCGCGTCAACGCCATTCAGGTGATATTTCTGTAGAATAATCATCGGCTTATGAAAATGGTTCTATATTACCTGCGAAAACTGTGAGCATTTGGAGTGGAGTATGAATTTGATTTGGAGGACCGCATCCCGGGGGGCCTGCGCGAAACACCGGGGTTGTCCGGCGGCGCCTTGACGTCAACGCGCGATCCCATCAGCATCATCGACGTCACATTCGACCGAGCAGACAGGATACGAGATGACCGATCGCACTCCGGGCTTCGCAACGCTTGCCGTCCACGCCGGCGCCCAGCCTGATCCGACCACCGGCGCACGGGCGACGCCGATCTATCAGACTACCTCCTTCGTGTTCAACGATGCCGATCACGCGGCTTCGCTGTTCGGATTGCAGGCGTTCGGCAACATCTATACCCGCATCGGCAATCCGACCAACGCGGTGCTGGAAGAGCGCGTCGCCGCGCTCGAGGACGGCACCGCGGCGCTTGCGGTGGCGTCGGGACACGCCGCGCAGGTCATCACGCTTCAGCAGCTCATGAAACCCGGCGATGAGGTCATCGCAGCCCGCAATCTCTATGGCGGGACGATCAATCAGTTCACCCACGCCTTCAAGAGCTTCGGCTGGAACGTGGCGTGGGCGGACCCCGACGATATCGACACCTTCGAGCAGGCCGTGACGCCGCGAACACGGGCGATCTTCATCGAATCGGTCGCCAATCCCAGAGGCGCCATCACTGATATCGAAGCGATCGCGGAGATCGCGCGCAAGGCGGGCGTCCCCCTGATCGTCGATAACACGATGGCGAGCCCCTATCTCATTCGGCCGATCGAGCACGGCGCCGACATCGTGCTTCACTCGCTCACGAAATTCCTCGGAGGCCACGGCAACTCGCTCGGCGGCATCATCGTCGATGCGGGCACGTTCGACTGGTCGAAGGACAACAAGTATCCGATCCTGAGCGAACCGCGCCCGGAATATAACGGAATCCGGTTACAGGAGACGTTCGGCAATTTCGCCTTCGCGATCGCATGCCGCGCGCTTGGACTGCGCGATCTCGGCTCGGCGCTGTCGCCGTTCAACGCCTTCATGATCCTGACGGGCATCGAAACGCTGCCGCTGCGGATGAAGAAGCATTGTGAGAATACCCAGGCGATCGCAGAATGGCTGGCCGCCCATCCCGCGGTCGCGGCGGTCAACTACGCCGGATTGCCCGGCGACAGGTACAACGCCCTCGCCCGCAAATATTCGCCGAAGGGCGCCGGCGCGGTGTTCACCTTCAGCCTGAAAGGCGGATACGACGCCGGCGTCAAGCTGGTGTCGAAACTCAAGCTGTTCTCGCACCTCGCCAATATCGGCGATACCCGATCGCTCGTGATCCACCCGGCATCGACCACGCACAGCCAGCTCGACGATGCGGCGAAGATCAAAGCCGGCGCCGCCCCCGATATTGTTCGCCTGGCGATCGGCATCGAGGACAAGGAAGACCTCATGGCCGACCTCGAGCAGGCGATGGCGTGAAGGGTGCGCATAAGCCTAGAGCCATGTTTGTTTTAGACGGAAACAAACTGATACGTCATGGCCGGGCTTGTCCCGGCCATCCACGTCTTTCTTCGCTGAAATTCCAAAGACTTGGATACCCGGCACAAGGTCGGGCATGACGATTGGACTGAATATCGTCCGCTTCATACGACGACGACATCCCGAGCCTAGAGCCTTTCCGCTTCTGATGGAATCAGAAGCGGGCTCCATGTTTTGTTTTGTCGCGTTTTCTTCAAGCGAACTGGTCTCCACTTCGCTCGAAAACGCTCTAACGTAACTGCTCCGCCGCGGGCGATCAGACTTGCTCTCCCATGACCGGCGCACGCCGCACCTCGGTCAGATAGTTGAGCGTCAGCGATACCCAGATGATGCCGTAGAGCAGCATGAAGCAGCTCGAGTTGAAACCGAGCCAGTCAAGGATCACTCCGAATGTGATCGGCAGCAGGAAGCCGCCCAGACCGCCCGCCATGCCGACGACGCCGGATACCGCTCCCATGCTGTCGGGAAAATCGTCGCCGATGTATTTGAACGTCGAGGCCATGCCGCAGGCAAAGGCGATGCCGAGCGTGAAGAGAAGCATGGTGAAGAACCACGACGGCAGGGCGATGCGGAAACTCAGCGGATCACGGACGGTGTGCACGATCAGGTCGGTCTTGGGATAGGACAGCAGAAACAAGCACACCCAGGCAACCCACAGCACCCACCAGGTGACGTTATGGGCGCCGAAGCGATCCGACAGCCAGCCACCCAGGGCGCGAAAGGCGCCACCGGGAAGCGAGAAGCACGCCGCCAGCAGCGACGCCTGCGCGATGGTGAAACCGTATTCGGTCTTGAAGTATTGCGGCATCCAGATCGACAGCGCGGTGAAACCGCCGAACACGATCGAATAGTACTGGCAATACTTCCAGACGCGGGGATCGCGCAGCACCGACAATTGTCGCCACATCGACGGCACCTCGCCGCCGACACCGGGATCTCGCGCGGACAACGCCCAAAAGAGGAGCGCGGTGACCAGCAGCGCGACGGCATAGACCTTGGGCACCATCTGCCAGCCATAGGCCTCTATGAGCCAGGGCGATACGAACATGTTCAGGGCCGCGCCGATCGTGCCGGCGCCGAAAAAACCCATCGCAAAGCCCCGGCGTTCCCTGGGAAAGAAGCGCGCGACATAGGGCGTGCCGACCGAAAAGGACGCGCCGACCAGACCCAGCGCGAGTCCAAGCAGCAGGAACTGCCAGAGCGTGGTCGCGTAAGCGGACAGCCAGACCGGAACCGCGCAGCCGACCAGTAGCAGGAGCATGATTATCCGTCCGCCGAAGCGGTCGGTCCAGATGCCCAGCGGTAAACGAAATAATGCGCCGGTGAGGACGGGCGTCGCCGTGAGCAGGCCGAATTCGGTCGAACCAAGCCCAAGCCGTTCGCGGATCGGAATGCCGATCACACCGAACATCATCCAGACAGCAAAGCAAACGGTGAAGGCCCAGGTCGTAATGAGCAGGACGGAGAGGTTGCCGGATCTCGCCATGTTGTTCGCCCCCGATGCTGACTCGCAATCGACCGAGGGTTTGGCTGTTCCCTGCCTGGCCCACCCGGCCCACGACCGCGTCGCATCATAAGCAGGCTTGTGAATCTGTACAGACGCAGAGGTCCCGATATCGGGAGGTTATGCATCGCAGCATGCGAGACGCTGCGTCGGGCTTGGTTCGGGCCAATGCTGCCCACTCTGACGCGGGCACCGAATGCAGGCAGCTGCGCGGGATCCCGCCTCGACAAGAACTAAACAACCTATCCGGCCGCCACGCCCAGTTCCTGGCGTTGCCGGGCGGATTGGCCCTCCGTCATCCGCTCGGCCTGAACGACCGCAAGCGTCAGCACCACAATCGCGACCCCTTGATGCACCAGCGCGAGTACGATTGGAACCTCGTACAGGAGGGTCAGGATGCCAAGCGTCGCCTGTAGCGTCATCGCGAGGGCAAGCCAAAGCGCTCCGCGAATAATAGCGGGGTTCGCGCGCGACACGAGAGCATCGATCAGGTGGAGAACGGCGATCGCAAACAGCGCATACGCCATCATACGATGCTGGAACTGAACCGTGAGCGTGTTATCGAACAGATTGCGCCACCATGGCTGTTCGAAGAACAGCCGGTCCGCGGACGGAATGAACGATCCGTCGATGTCCGGCCATGTGTTGAAGACGCGCCCTGCCCGCAGCCCAGCGACCAGCGCTCCAAAATAGAGTTGCACAAACACCAGCACCAGCAGAATGCCGCTGGTGACCCGCAATCGAATCGACGCCAGCGTAGGCGGCCGATCCGATAGCCGCCGCAGGGTCCAGACGATCGCCGTGAAAATCAGCAGCGCCAGCACCAGATGCGTCGCCAGACGATACTGCGACACCTCGGTACGCTCGGTAAGACCGGACGCGACCATCCACCAGCCGACCGCTCCCTGTAGGCCGCCAAGGCCGAAAATGATCCAGAGCCGCCGCTTCAGATCCGACGGCAGCGCGCCGCGCCACATGAACCAGAGGAACGGCAGCAGAAAGGCGATACCGATAAAGCGTCCGAGCAGACGATGGCTCCACTCCCACCAGAAGATGGTCTTGAACTGATCGAGCGTCATGCCCGCGTTCATCTCGCGATACTGCGGTATCGCTTTGTAGCCCTCAAAAGCCTGGGCCCACTCCTCCTGCGAAAGCGGAGGCAGCGAGCCGGTCACGGGCTTCCACTCGACGATCGAAAGGCCGGATTCCGTCAGCCGCGTCGCGCCGCCGACCAGCACCATGGCGGCGATCAGCATCGCCATGAACACCAGCCACCAGCGCACGGCGCGCAGATGGGACTCCTTTTTTGCGATAGGATTGGTCATCAAAAAAGCCGCGGTTGAAGGTATTTTTCGTGCTCTTTATAGTCCACCGCAGCCTTGGCGCAAGCCTCCGTCTCAGTCGCGAGTTCCTTTAAGGTATGCGGATACGCACTCGAAAGTTCCTCGGCACGATCGCCCTTCTCGTGCTGGTCGTCGTCTGGTCATTGCTCGGCATGACGATCGCCCAAACACCGTGGCTCGCGGATTCTCGCCTTTACCAGGCGATCTTCTATGTTGTCGTCGGGCTCGGCTGGGTCTTGCCGGCGATGCCGATCGTGAGCTGGATGGCGAAGCCCGACGCGTGAAGCGGCTTTCTCTTCGCGAACCGCCGCTTCGTCACCGGATTATTTTGCCGTTACCCTTTGTTGATGTTTCTTATGCGAAGGTTCTCCTGACTAGAGCCGCGCTTCTGATTGAATCAGAAGCGAGGCTCTATGATATTGTTTTAACGCGTTTTCTTCACGCGAACCGGTTCCCGCTTCGCTCGAAAACGCTATAGAAACAAAATAAAACATAACAGGCTCGGAAATGACCATGGCGGCTCTGATCGAAAGTCCGACCGTGAAGGCACAGGAACGATCAGGCGGAGGGCGCATCGCGCATCTGGAAATCCTTCAGGATCTGCGCGAAGCCGAGCCAATCTGGCGGAACCTGGAAGTATCGCAGTTTTCGACGCCCTATCAGCGATTCGACCTCCTTTCCACCTGGCAACGACACGTCGGAACCGGCGAACAGCTTCAACCCGGCATCATCGTCGCCTTCGACGCCCAGCGGCAGCCGCTGCTGCTGCTCCCGCTCGCAATCGGCACGGAAAGCGGCGTCCGTGTCGCACGCTTCATGGGCGGCAAGCATACGACCTTCAACATGGCGCTCTGGCAGCGGGAATTCGCGGCCTCCGCCATGCGTGCGGATCTTGACGCGCTGGTTCAGGGAATCGGCGCGCTTCCGGCCAGGATCGACGTGCTTGCGTTCACGCAGCAGCCGCGACACTGGCGCGATCAACAAAATCCAATGGCGCTCCTGCCGAGCCAGCCCTCGGCCAACGGCTGTCCGTTGATGATATTATCGCCAGGCTCATCGCCGTCGGAGCGCATCAGCAACTCGTTTCGACGCCGGCTCAAAGGCAAGGAACGAAAGCTCCAGGCGCTGCCCGGCTATCACTATTGCGTGGCCAGGACCGATGCCGAGATCAAGCGGATGTGTGATGCGTTCTTCGCGATCAAGCCGCTGCGGATGGCCGCGCAGAAGCTGCCGAACGTGTTCGCCGAGGCTGGCGTCGAGGATTTCCTGCGCGAGGCTTGCCTGACACCGCTGACAGGCGGCGGACGCGTCATCGAAATCCACGGCATCGAATGCGATGCCGAGGTGATCGCGATCTTCGCCGGCGTGGCGGACGGCAACCGCTTCTCGATGATGTTCAACACCTACACGATGTCGGAAAGCGCCCGCTACAGTCCCGGCCTGATCCTGATGCGCGATATCATCGATCATTATGCGGAGAGCGACTACACCTCGCTCGACCTCGGGATCGGATCGGACGACTACAAGCGCCTGTTCTGCAAAAGCGACGAGCCCATCTTCGACAGCTACCTGCCGCTCACCACGCGCGGCAGAATGGCCGCCATCGGAATGTCGTCGCTGGCCCGCGCCAAGCGCCTGGTAAAGCAGACCCCCGCGCTGAAGCGGACGGCCGAGATGCTGCGCGGGATGCTGCAGCGCTGAGACCGCCCCCACGCGGGCGAACTGTCAGGCCGCCTCGCGAGGACCGATCTGCATATCCGGGCGGATCGATGCCGGATCGAGCATCGTCACTGTCGTAAAGCCGATAGCCTTGAGCTGGCCGCTCATCCGCATCCGCGCATCCGCGTTCATCGACGGGTCGGGAACGACGACCGCGCGCGCCTGCTCCGTCAGGAGCTTCGCCGGCAGGTCGGTGGCGGTGCCCGCGACGAGCAGCACATGATCATAGACGCGCAGAAGAGCATCGAGCGCAATCGCAAGGCGTGGCGATTGCAGCAGCGAGCGATCGGCGTCGGAACGTCCGGCGCCGACAAGATGGAGCGGCGACAGCCGGTCGCGGGTGATCACCTGCCCGAAAGACACCTCGCCCAGCATCAGGTCGGCCAGTCCCGGCGCCGCCGCATCGACCGAAGCCGTCGTCAACGCCGCTGACGACGGCGACAGATCGATCAGGACAACCCTTGCGCCATCGGTCAACAGGCGCGCGAGCGCGAGCGCCGCGAGCATGATGCTCTCGTTCTCACCCGTGCCCATGATCGTGATCTTGTGCGCCGCTTTGCCCGCCGCTCGCAGGTCATCGGCGAGATGAGCGATGTCGGCCAGTTCCGCTGCCGGCGCGGGATCGACGCGGACCCCGCGCATCACCGGCGCGGCAGGCTGAACGGTAGCCAGACTGCGCGGCGACGTGATGCGCAGCAATTCGCCGGTCACGATCGTGCCGGCAGTCAGCATCAGGGTCGCCAGCGTCGCGATCAGGACGATGGGCAGCTTCTTCGGGTAGGCCGGCGTGTTTGAGACGATGGCGCGCGAGATGATGCGGCCATCGGACGGCGCCGCGTCGATGTTTTCGCGCGTGGTGGCTTCGCGGTATTTCGCGAGATAGGATTCCAGCAGGTCGCGCTGCGCCCTGGCTTCGCGCTCCAGCGCTCGCAGCTTGACGTCGTCGCCGTTGGAGGATGTCGCCAGCTTCTTCAACTGATCGAGACTGCTGCTGAGACTCTCGACCCGGCCGCTGGCGATGCGGGCGTCGTTCTCCAGCGACCGCGAGATCTTGCCCGCCTCCTCGCGCAACTGACGATCGAGGTCCGCGAGCTGCGCTCTCAGTTCCCTGATCCGGGGATGCCGGCCAAGCAGGGTCGACGACTGCTCCGCCAGTTGCGCACGCAACGTCACGCGCTGTTCGGAAAGACGGCGGATCAGTTCCGAGTTGAGAACTTCAGAGGCTTCGATCGGTCTGCCACTCTCAAGCATCCCGCGGATCAGCCGCGCTTTCGATTCCGCATCGGATTTGAGCGCGCGCGCGTTGTTCAGCTGGGTATTGATCTCACCGAGTTGCTGGTTCGACAGCGACGTATTGTTGATGCCGATGAAAAGGCTGGATTTCGACCGGAACTCCTCCACGCGGGACTCGGCATCGGCAACCTTCTTGCGCAGGTTGTCGATTTCTCCGGACAACCATTGACCCGCGGCCTTCGCCTGCTCCTGGCGCGCGTTGAGTTGCAGGACAAGATAGCCGTCCGCGATCGAATTCGCGATGGAAGCCGCGAGTTCCGGATCGATGGACTGGAATTCAATGACGATCACGCGGGATTTTTCGACGGCGTAGGCGGTCAGCCGGTCGTAGTAGGCTTCCAGCACGCGCTCCTCGGGCGTCATCCGAAGCGGGTCGCGACCGATTCCAAACAACGCAAGCAGCGACTTGAGCGGCGATACGCCATTCAACACCGGGTCGAATTCCGGATTCTCCGCGAGATTGTTCTTTCTTATAACCTCGCGGGCGAGATCACGTGACAGCACCAGTTGCACCTGGCTGGCGACAGCTTCCGGATCCACTGCGTTGCGCTCGTCGTTGCGCTCGCCGCTCGGGCGTAAGAAAACGTTCTCCCGCCCGTCGATCAGGATGCGGGCTTCGGACTTGTATCTCGGTGTGATCAGATTGACGATAAAAAGCGAAAGCGCGAAGGCGAGAAGCGTCGGGATGATGATAAAGCGCTTCTTGCGCAGCAGCACCCGTCCGATGGAGCGCAGATCAAGGTCGCCGAGTTCCGGATTCGGCAATGCCTCGGACGCCGCCTGAACCGGCGCAGATGCCACCGGCTCGGATTTAGTCTCCGGATCCGACATCGTCGTCTTGCCGGCACGCCAGAACGCAAACCGCATTGCTCACTCCCGCTCAACGCATGGTAGCACTTTCGGGTGAACTTGACATTCGCGCGTTGAACCCGAGGCAAACGCTGGAGCCTTGAATGGAAACGCTCAGCCGAACAGGTCGATTACAGCCGATTATAGTTGCTGCCGGGTTAATCCCGCGCCGGCCGGAAAGCGGCCCGTGCGGCGCGCCGCTTTCGATTACGGTTTATTAACCACAAAAGCCTTTAATGGATTTGATATTTTCATGGATGCCTGATGC
>ENA-UOUJ01001028-UOUJ01001028.1-activated-sludge-metagenome-genome-assembly--contig:-NODE-1028-length-15807-cov-5.211783_pt1 | contig 15807 bp, 15 predicted proteins | sample MGYA00249839_ERZ747224 | MGnify/ENA primary metagenome ERZ747224 (study PRJEB28782, sample SAMN03220277) | activated sludge metagenome | biome: wastewater; feature: sewage sludge; material...
CGTGGGTGTGGTGCCCTTGGTGCTTGTTGTAGCTATCTGTATTATGTGTATTGTGTTCTGCGGCGTGGCTGCCGTGTGCATCGTTGTGGTGCATTTTGTGAGAATGCCCTGCGGATTGACTGCCCCCGCCCAACGGCACCAATGCCATACCACAAAGGGGGCATTTGCCTGGTTCATCTTTCAGCACCTGCGGGTGCATAGGACAAGTGTATTTCTGCATAAAATTTTATTTACAGCAACTTTTTCGGTGAACGAAAATGCTTTTGAGAAAATTGACAATGGATTTCCACATCGTTTATTTGTTTTCTAATGCTTTGATTTTTGATTTCATAAAATTGATTTCCTTATTCTGGGCATCAATGATTTCCTTAGCCAACTTTTGCACTTCGGGGTCACTCAACTTACTTTGTTCCACCATCAGGATTGCGCCTGCGTGGTGTGGTATCATTGATTTTAGAAACTGCCTGTCGCCAATGGCTGCCTGCGTTCTAATGAGTGAAAAGAAAAGCATAAGTAAGGCAATGCCAACTCCGATAAGGATAGTATTTAGTTTTTTGTTTGGATACATTTTACCCATCAGCAATAACTCAATAATCAGCATTGGGGCGCTCATCAATCCTGCCATATAAAACTGGTTGAAGTTGGGAATTACATTGGCGAACTTATCTACCATTGCATACATCAAAATGTACATTGCTATAAAGGAAGCAATCATCATCCAAAGCAAATTTTTGTAATGACCCTTGTGTTCCATCTGCATTGAATGGGACTGCGTGGGTTTTCCCGATTGGGTATTATGTTTTTCGTGCATTGTACTTTTCATATTTATTGGCTTTAATTGTTATTGATTTTAGATTGAAAAAAATTGATTAAAAGTTTTTTATCTGCTTCGTTGAGTGCTGCTTTTCTATGGATTAAGAGATAAGATTTCAAAGGCATTTCGTCCTGCTCTATCTGCTCCGAAATGCTTTTAAATTTTGAATTTCGCCTGCGGTTACTTAACGCCGCCAAATCATCAAAATTCAATTCAGCTTTGCCATCATTAATATGCTTTGCCATTAGCCAACCAACAGGTTGAATATTGGTGTACCACGGATACTTAGTATTATTTGAATGACAATCGAAACAGGAATTGGCTAATAACTTAACAATTGTATCATTTGGTTGAAATGTATCAATGAATGATTTAGGAATGGGTGGTACACCCGTATTTCTCCTCGGCCTGATGAATTGCACAGCCACCAAAAAGATGATAAAAAAATAAAATATTCTTTTCCTGAATTTCATAAAACTCACATATTACTCATATCATGACCAGCCATTGGGTCTGCACCGGTTTTGAATATGTACTCACTATTTAACAGATACGCCCCGGAGGTGACAACAATATCTCCTTCTTTTAAACCATGCCTGATTTCTATACTATTGTCAGTTTCTAAGCCAGTTTCTACCATCTTACTCTTATATGTCTTGTCCGCGGTTTGAAGCCACACTACAGCCGTTTTTCCATCTCTTATTACCGCATCAATAGGAAGACTGAGAACTTGTCTTTCCGGGTTTTTCAAAATAACATATGCAGGCATTCCTGGCGCCAATTTGTTACCTGAATTAGGAATTGAAACCCGCAAAAGATTTATCCGGCTCCCAGGAACAACTTCGGGGTTGGCAAAATCTATTCTACCCATTATTTCCAGATTGCCCATGTCTGGGATTTGCACAATCGCCATACTGTTCCTGTTTATAAGTGGTATTTGAGATGAGTATAACTGAGCTTCGGCCCAAAGAGTAGAGAGGTTAGCTACATTTATGATGGTACTACCTTCCATAACATAATCACCTTCCGCAATATTTAAGCCAGTTATATAACCTGAAGCTGTACTATAAAAGGTTGTGGTTGGTGTCGCTTTTGAACTGCTTGTGAGTGTTTTAATCTGGCTCTCTGTCATGCCCCAAAGTAATAATTTGTGTTTTGCTGCTTGTAACAACTGGTCAAAATCTATAGAGACATCAGCGGAAAAAGTTTTTTTCCTTTCCTGTGCAAGCAAATATTCCTGCTTGGCATTGTTCAATTCTTCACTATATATTTCCATTAACGGGGCGCCCTTTGTAATAAAAGTCCCGATGCTTTTGTAATAAAGTTTTTCAACCCGCCCCATAACCCTGGAACTGACTGACTGCATATTAAATTGATTGAAATTAAGAACTCCGGTAAGCGTAATTTTATCTCCAAAATTTCCAAATCCAATCGTGTCGGTTTGAATATTGGCCAATTTTATTTGAGATTCAGTTAAAACCAACGCGTTTGGGTCGGGGTTCTCCTGTTTTTCCACAGGCACAAGGTCCATGTGGCATATCGGGCATTTGCCTGGCTTGTCTGATACTACTTGTGGATGCATAGAACAGGTATAATATATATCATGATTAACATGTTCCTGATTTTTACCCTTACAGGCAATCAGGAACAAAGCAAAACAAATTATAAGTAAGTGTTTCATAAACGATGTTATTTAATTTGTTGTTTTAATAAAGCTCTCGCTATCCATTAAATATTGAGCATTTAAAGCGACAGAATCACTGGAAGAAAGGCCGCTCAAGATTTGTACTTTACCCTGAAGTTCCAACCCTGTCTTTATGAGGCGTGCAATAAATCCATTGCCGGATTTCAGGAATGCAACTTTATTGATCCCCAGAGAAACAACGGACTCTTTAGGTAACCAGTAGCCTTTTTGTGAAGAACTGAAAATTTTTGCCCGTACCTGGCTTCCAACGGGAATTCTTAAACCGCTGTTATCAAAATACACACGAGCTGTCAGCGTTTTATTTCCCTCCCTGAAAAATGGCTCAACAAAGTTTACCGTTCCACGGATTTTTCTGTCAGGCGCGGTTTCCGGGGTAATAACCACCGCTAACCCTTTTTTGACAGAGCTAATATTTTCAGCGTAAATATTGAGCAAAGCCCATACTCGTCCGGAGTTGTAAACACTTAAAACAGTCTGTCCTCTTTTTACATACATACCTTCTTTAATTGATAGTTCCAGTGTATTTGGACTTACCGTGGTCATGGTGAGTGAGGCATTACCTGTGTTCATTGATGTATTTTGACCTGCATCATGTATGTGCCCTGAATAATTGCTAAAGACAGCAACACTATAAGCAGGTTTGCCTTTTCGGATGATTTCCTGGATTTGTGACGCTGACATACCAAGGAGCATTAGCTTTTGTTTCGCAGCGTTAATCATCGTTTGATTCTCACTGTCATTTTTTAAAAGAAATAAAAGGTTTTGCTGTGCTGTTAACAGTTCCGGACTATAGATGTCCATTATCCGTTGGCCCTTTCTCACACTCTGGTATCTGTGCCTTACGTACAATTTTTCTATCCGTCCCTCCACTCTCGATGAAATACTGCCAATCATTCTCGTATCATATTCAACATTCCCGTAGGCTTCAATTTCAACCGGGATTTCCTCAGCCGTGATTGCAATGAGTGGCACCGATGAAATAACAAATTCATTGGTAGGCCTAAGCAATGTTTGCAAATTAAGGCTGTCCACGTCACCAGTAACGTTCTCCTTTTTTACAAGATCCATCCCGCATTTAGGACATTTGCCTGGCTTACCAGATACAACTTCGGGATGCATCGGACATGTATAAACAGTATCGTGGTTTTCGTGATCCATTTTCACCAGCTCCATACCACATTTAGGACACTTCCCTGGTTTGTCACTAAAAACAGAATCTTGCGGCATGGGGCATGTGTACATCGCTTCTTTCTGAAGATCGTTGTGATAATCATGAGGGTCTTTTCGCTCTCTACATCCTAACATAAAAACCGCCAGCAGCAGTAAAAGAATTATTTTGTTCATTTTTGTTCAATTAATCGGTCAATAGTTACCTGCATTTCTAAGGCCCTGGTAAGAATATCGAAATATTCGAGCTGGGTCATATTCAGTTTTTCCCACGCGTCATACAACATAAAGAGTTCTTCAGTATTTTGCTGATAACCGAGTTGCATTGTTTTATAATTATTTTTTAGTGCCGGGATAATCTCGGTTTCATACAACTTAAGCTGGGCTTTTTTGAGTTCAAATTCATTACGCATACCATAGGCCATTCCGCTGTATTCGTTCACCATCATTTCCTTTTGTGCCTGAATAGCACGGGCTTTCCATTTTAAACTTTCAATGTTGGCTTTATTCATTCTTGATGCCCAGCTCACAAATGGTATTTTCACCATAGCCATCAGTGTATATTGAACTGGCTGACCGCCAAAACCGATCATATTTTCATATCTGATACCAAATTCCGGTTTCAGGCTTTGGCGTTCTGTTTCAGCTTGTAAATAGCTGAGATTGATTTCCCGATCGAGGGATCTGAGGTCACTGCGGTTTGCATAAAACAATGTGCTGTCGAAAACAATATCAGAAAAATCCCTCAACTGGTAATTGGTGTCAATCTCGAAATTGATAAGGGCGCTTCTTCCCATTAACGCATTAAGCCGGATGCGCTTTTCTTTCATGTCGCTTTCATACATCAATTGCATATTTTTTGTATTTCCAAGAGCCGCCTTAGCTTTGTAATAAGCGCTGATTTTACCCAGGCTGTTTTTATATCTTATCTCAGCATTTCTTACCATAAAATCGAGCAATTTTTCATTCTCCTGCACAACTGTCAATTTCTTTTGTAACACGATCCATTCGTAATAAAGCTGTTTGGCATCCTGAATCAATTCATTAATATCTCTATTCTTTATTTCCTTTTCCACGCCTGACATGGCCTTCATATAGGCCTCATTGGCATTCAGTTTTTTCTTGTTGGGAAACATTTGTTCCCCTGAAAGTGCTATTGACCCCATTCCTTTCATGTCACCATTCCTGCGCCACAGATTTACATTATAGGGAGTCATAAACTGTCCTACGCCCAGGGTTGGCGGCATCCAGCTTCTTGCTCCTTTAGCTGCCTCATCCATAGACCGAATCTCATTATCATACATCTTTACCAAAGGGTGCCTTAACATAACTGTATCAAGAACCTCCTTGAGAGATAGGACTTGTGCCTGGCCAGTAGTTTGTATTAGAATTATAAAACCTATGATTGCAATTTTTTTCATTTTTAAATTGTTTAATGATGGGCGTCTAACACATCTATTTTACCCAACTTTTTTAACTCCCATTCCTTTTGCATTAAAAAAATAATTGGCGTCACTAATAAGATATGAATGGCCGATGTAAATACTCCGCCAACCATAGGTAATACGATTGGTTTCATCATATCACTGCCTACGCCGTGGCTCCACAGGATGGGTACCAACCCAAACAGCGTTACACAAACGGTCATAATTTTTGGCCGAAGCCTTTTTGCAGCTCCAAATATTACATACTCTCTCAGGTCTTTATTGGTAATTGTGTCTCTGCTATTACCCTTAAGCGCCACAAGCTGCTGCATGGCGTCATTTAAATAGATTACCATCACAATACCCGTTTCAACGGCCAGGCCAAATAGTGCAATAAATCCTACGGCTACTGCCACGGAAAGATTAACGCCCCATATGGTTATCATAAAAACACCGCCAATTAAAGCAAAAGGAATACTTACCAAATTAAAAAAAGCTTCACGAAAAGAGTGAAAAGCAAAATACATGGATAAGAAAATTACCACCAGTACAATCGGTAAAATCATTTTCATGGTTTGTTCTCCCCTGATCAGATTTTCATACTGCCCACTCCATTCAACAAAGTAACCGCTTGGCATTTTACCTATCATCTCATCCAGCTTTTCTTTTGCTTCTTCCACTGTACTTCCTAAATCTCTTTCCCTCACATTAAATAACACAGTTCCTCTTAGCATCGCGTTTTCAGAATTTATCATTGGTGGCCCATCAGATAACTTTACATTCGCTATTGCACTTAAGGGAATAGAGCCAAATTCCATCGTTTGTACTGACAAACGCTTCAGGGCCTCTATGTTGTTTCTGAAGTCCTGCCCATATCTGGCGTTTACTGAAAAACGTTGCCTTCCTTCTATGGTTGTCGTTAATTTCATTCCACCGAGTGCGCTTTCTACTACCGCATTTACATCATCAATACTTAATCCGTACCGGCCAATTTCATCCCGGTTTATTTCTACATCAACATATTTTCCACCGGTTATTGGCTCTACAAACATGTCCTTAATACCATCAATTCCTGTCAGGTGACTCTTTATTTTTTGGGCTAATGCATAAATACTGTCAAGGTCTTGTCCATACACTTTAACTCCCACGTCTGTGCGGATACCTGTTGATAGCATATTGATCCTGTTGATGATAGGCATTGTCCAGCCATTAGTGATGCCTGGTATCTGAAGTTTTGCATTTAACTCATTGATGATGTCATTTTTTGTATGACCTTTTCGCCATTCCTTTTGAGGTTTAAGAAGTATGATCGTTTCTATCATGCTGATGGGCGAATTATCGGTAGCAGTATTTGCCCTTCCCGCTTTTCCCAACACATGAGATACCTCAGGAACTGATTTTATGATTTTATCCTGAACCTGTAGAAGCCTTTTTACTTCCGAATTGGAAACATCCGGAAGCGTTACGGGCATAAATAGCAAAGAGCCTTCATCAAGCGGCGGCATAAATTCCCGGCCTAAACCCATTATGAGTGGAATGCTTATTAAAAGCGCTGCCACATTAATTCCCAAAACGGTTTTCCGCCATTTCATACACCATCTTATCAGTGGTTCATAAACCTTTTCAAGGCCTCTGTTAATTGGGTTTTCATTATCATCTTTGAATTTTCCTTTCATAAAAAATGAGATCAAAACCGGGGCAAGTGTTAATACAAGAAGAGCATCCACCACCATGATAAAGGTTTTTGTGTATGCCAATGGATGAAACAACTTGCCTTCCTGACCTGTCAGCAGAAAAACCGGCAGGAATGAGGTAATGATGATGACCGTAGAGAAAAACACTCCCCTGGAAACCTGTTTACAGGAGCGTTCAATGATGCTCATCCTAATATCTTCCGGAATTTTATTATAATCGCTCTTTCTTTTCGCTTTCCTCAGAATGAGCCGGTTAAACCACTTCTTTTTCATTTGTAGTTGTTTTTGAATTGTTTTGGTTTTGCCAAACGGAAAGGTTGCGGTAGGAATTTTCTGACATGATGATTCCATTGTCAACAATAACACCGATGGCCAGGGCAATACCCGTTAAAGACATGATGTTTGAGGAGAGGCCAAATGCGTTGAGCAGAATAAATGCAATAGCAATGGTAATTGGGATTTGGATAATGATACTAAATGCACTTCGCCAGTGAAACAGAAATAATATGACAATAAGTGCCACGGCAATAATTTCTTCAATCAGCTTGAATTTGATATTTTCAATGGCCGCTTCAATAAGTGTGCTCCGGTCGTAAGATGTTTTAAAACTTACGCCCTCGGGCAAGCCCTTATCCAGGTCTTTCATTTTCTCTTTCACGGCATTGATTACCTTATCCGCATTTTCACCATAACGCATTACCACAATACCTCCAACCACCTCTCCTTCGCCGTCCATATCAAATATCCCTAATCGTAAATCTCCTCCCATTTGCACGCTACCAATGTCTTTTACACGTACCGGTATGCCATTATTATTCTTTAATGCAATATTTTCTATATCTCCAGGCGTTTTAATATATCCAAGCCCCCTGATAATGTATGCCATATCGGCCATTTCAAATTTTCTGCCGCCCACATCATTGTTGTTGGCTTTTACCTTATCCATTACATCCATCAGTGATAGGTTATAGTATTGGAGTTTTACGGGATCCACAACTAACTGGTACTGTTTTTCAAAACCTCCAAAAGAAGCCACTTCTGCAACGCCGGGAACTGTTTGTAAAGCTAATTTTAGGTACCAATCTTGTAAAGCTCTTTGTTCGCCAAGATCCATATTTGGAGCATCCAAATGATACCAGAAAATGTGGCCAACCCCGGTACCATCGGGGCCAAGGGATGGAGTAACGCCTTGAGGTAACAGGCGCTGGGCATAGTTGAGCCGTTCAAGTACCCTGGTACGTGCCCAATAAATATCAACATTGTCTTCGAAAATGATATAAACAAAGCTCATTCCGAACATGGAAGTGCCTCGTACATTTTTAATTTTAGGTATCCCCTGCAGGTTACTTACCAAAGGAAAGGTAATTTGATCTTCCATTATTTGCGGACTGCGCCCCATCCATTCAGTAAATACAATTACCTGGTTTTCACTTAGGTCAGGGATTGCATCAATCGGGTTATTTTTAACCGCAGAAATCCCCCAAACAAATAGGGCTGCCGCAAGCAATAATACAATATACCTGTTACGCAGGGAAAGTTCAATGATCTTTTGAACCATAATAGTTTACTTTTATTATTTTATTTCTTCCTGTATCTCACCGCAGGTTAGCATTTTTTCGCCGAAGTAGGGATTTTTGACTTCTTTGGAGTCATTCAGCCAGTAAGCCCCTTTGTTATTGTTATACATAGGGCAAAATATTTTGTAAATGGTTTTAGTGGTTCCAAATGTCTTTACTATGTCATACACATCTTTGCTTAGTGTTTCTAAATGTTCCCGCTGATGAGTTATGTTATTGGCATTGTCTGTAATGTGTTCAGTGTGCTCTTTAATATCTGCCTCCAAATCGGCAAAGGTTTTTTGCTGGTCTGCCGTAAATCCTGTTTTGTCTACTTTAGCAAGAGCTTCGCCCATTGCCTTTGCACCATTTGCCGCTTCTTTGCTATCGTCGTTTGAAAGAGCGAAAGTGAGGTGCTGGTAGTGGTCAAAAACTTCACTGAATTTGGCATTGGCAGAAGAAGGCGTTTCCGAATGACTGTCCATTGGCATATCCTTCATATTCTCCATATCGTGTTGCATTTCCGAATGGTCTTTAGCCTTATCCGCATTGCTGTTGCACGCAGATAAAATAATTACAGAGGCGGCTATTAAGCCGGTAAATAAATGTTTCATTTTTTTTGATTTTTGTTATTGAGTTGAAAGGAATTAAAAACCTATTGTGGCTTCTAACATTAAGCCGTTGAATTTTCCGCCGTACAGCGGGCTTGCTGTTCCCCATGCCGCACTGTTATTGTACTTCTGAGAAACATATTCAAGTTTAGCTAAAACATTTTTGGTTAGGAAATAGCCTCCGCCGATGTTGAAGCGGTCAATTTTTCTGCTGGCGGCATCGTCGTAGTCTTTACCGCTTACAGCATTGTATCTTCCTGCCAAATAGAATTGCTCTTTGCCGCCGAACCTGTAAAGCAGTTCGCCTGCCAGTTGCGTATATGAGCCATCACTGTCTCGTTTTGTTGTAGGGTTAAGCAGTTTATTGCCTTTTACAACTTCATAGGCGCCAAAAAATTCTAAACCTCCGTATTTAATAAAAGGATTTATTTGAAATGCTGTCATTTCTTTAAACCCCGGATTGAAGTTTCCTGTAGTAGCATTAGCTTGTCCTGTTTCATCGGCAGTGGTTAACAGTACGTAATAATATCTTGAGCCCGCTCTATCGGCACTATAAAGATAACCGCCGGTTGATAAGCCATTGGTTTTAATAACGGACCCGGTTAGCCTCACCCTGAGATTTGGATCCAGTTCTTTGTCGTACCCAATTTTAGCGTAAACAGAAGGTTTATTATCGTTGGTTCCTTTTACCGGAGTTTGGTTGAGTTTGCCATTTGAAATACCTATCATTCCAATAAAATTATTATAAAAAACATAGCCTTCGCCGAAAGCTTCGGTAGTGAAGTTGTCCATAATGAAGTTGCCCACGAGGGGGTTATTTATTGCCTCCGCATTGTCTGTTCTTCTAAAATGATAATCTCCATAGTTGATTTCATCCATACCCACTTTAATACGGGCATATTTCATAACATTTGATAAGAAATCGGAAGACACGAAGTCGAGATCATCTATTTGAAAGTACCCGCCTTTTACCCATGCTTCATTGTGTCGGCGGGCGGAAAGGTACGTTCTCAAGTGGAGTTTAACACCTTTTGCCAAGTAGGCGTTTATATCCAGGTTGGCCGTAGGAAGGTTTACATCGCTTCCTAAGTTTAGTAAAGGTTTGTCTGCTGGCAGCGTTGCTTTTGTGCTGTGGTCTAATGCCTGGAACTGAATGGCGAAATCGCCGCCAACTGAAACCTTAACACCGTTATAGCCGGGAGAACCGGTTTTTGGATCTTCAAAAATATTTCTATTGTATTTTTCCGGCGCCAGATAATGTCTCAAATTTTGAGCACTATCTTGTGCATTTGCCAGGCTTGCTGTTAATGCAAGTGCAAATACTGAAATGAATATATTTTTCATTTTTTTATAGTTTATTGATTCTTACGAATTTTTGATAATTGGCCTCATCTTCAAAATAAGACACGGCTCCTTTGTCTCCTGTAATAGCAATGTAGGCGGAGGCCTTATCTACCTTTTTATTTGTGACAGGATCAACAGCGGTTCTTGCGGTTTCCTCATTGGCAAGCCTATCCTTGCACATGGGGCAACAACCGTAGTATATATTGCCGTTTACAGCAACGGGTATTTGTTTTTCGTTCATAAAGGCATCATTCACCATACATACAAGTTCAGTGGGAACATGGTCGCCGATAGTATATTTTGAAATGGAAGGGTTGTTGGATGACATGCTCATTGACATGACGTTTTCATCATGTTGAGCAGTTTCTTTCCTTTCATTTTCTGCGTTGCAGGCTGCCAGCAAAAACACTGAGGCAGCCATTATCATTGGTATTAAGTATTTCATTGTACAGGATTTAGAATGTTTTTTTTACAGAACCGCAAGTAAGCATACTGCTGCCGTAGTAAGGATTTTTGATTTCTTTTTCATTGCTCAGCCAATAAGCTTTTGCCATCGGGCAATACTGCTGATAAACCGGCCGATTACTCAGCTTAAATTTTTCTGCCAATGCCGCCATATTGTTGGAAAGGTTTGAAAAGGCTTTGCGCTGTGCTGCAAGGTCTTTTGCATCGGCAATGGTGGACGCATCTTTGCGCAGGGCATTGATATTGCCTTCGGATAAATCCCTGTAAGAAATAAGCGAAGCTGTTTGAGAAAGACCGTTGGCGTGGGTGGCTGCCTGTGCCCGCTCGCCTGCCACCAATGCATCCTTTATGCCTAAGTAATGAGTGTATAAAAGCTGCAACTGCCCGGCAGCCGTGGTGGCTTTTGAGGGTGTTTGCTGTGCCTGTGCAGGCGTGGTATGCTGTGAATGGTTGTGCTGTGCATTTGTGTTTATGAATGCACCGATTGCAAGCCCTAAGGCTAAGAATAAATTTTTCATTATTAATGAATTATTGTATTAGAAAATGGGAATAAAAAATCCGCATCACAAAGTGATAGCGGCATTGCTGCACTGTGGCAGCTATACAATAATTCTAAATGCGGTAAACGCAGTTGCGGATATAAATGGGGACGGAACTTCGGTAGGGTGGTGCATTGCTGTAAGGCAATTGCTTAACCCTGGAAGCAAACATTTCTGTCTCCAACACCAAAGGTAGCGGGGGCAGTGCTAATGTGAAGGATTGTAATGTAGGTATTTTGGTTACATCCGTTTTTTGGTAATTATCGGTTTTGATAACCTTGTGATCATCTTTGCAGCAACCTGTTTTGCTGCCCATTTTCATACCGCATTCGCTGCAAGCATCGTCTTGCTTTTCGGTATGCCATAAATTGGTTTCGACTAATTTATCCATACAATAGTGCATATGCACCGTCATTCCCATTGAGGTGGAAATGAAGAGTACTGCCAATATTGCTGTGATAAACTTTTTCACTGATGAATTTACAATTTACGATTTCAAAATTACGGCAATTTTTGAAATAAGTTCAAAGAAAAGATTTCCTGAACCTTAAAACCCTGGTTTTGAATGGCTGCAAGGGCTATCATAGTATTTTTCTAAAGTTTTTTACATTATTAAAAGCATTGCTGCGCTCATTGCAATCATCAAACCATCTTCAATGATTGTAACCGTACTCATCGGCAAGTTGAAAACAGCCCCTAAGCAGGCACATTGAATTTTCTTTTTATTCAGCACCGTTTGCAATACGCCTATTATACTTAACGACATTACCACAACCGTAACCAAATTGGTAACAAAGGGATTGAAGTTGATTAAGAATGCAATGCCTAACGCCAACTCAACAAATGCGTAAACATAAGCCCACGCCGGGATTTTTCTGGCTATCACATCATACATTACATAGCTTTCGGCAAATGCTTTCAGGTTTAGCATTTTGAAGAATGAAAAAACCAAAAAGAAACCTGCCATAAAGTGCCGCATCCATTGCATCCAATCAAATGGCTGGTTGACTGCCTGAATAAGAAGCGTAATACCGGTAATGTAAAAAAAGATAAGAAAAACGGGCTTGTAAGTTTGAAACCACGACTTTTCTGTTTCAAGTGTTTCATTGTGTTGTATAGCGGAAATTTGATACTTGCTATTCAATGCGTTTTGTAAATCAGGCAAGGGAATGTGCTTGTCCATTGTGATAGTAGCGGAATTATCTGTTTTTGAAACTTCAACATCCGTAACATTGTTCACCGTTAGCAAAGCCGATTTCACTTTGGCTTCGCAACTTGAACAGGTCATCCCTGTCAGCTTATATTCGTGTACCATTTTTTATATTTTGACAATACAAAGGTCGGCAAGAATATTTTCGAGGCTGTTACACTATTCTGTGTTTATGTTGTAAGATTTATACTTCGTCCAATGGCTTGCGGTTATCTTTTTTAAGGGATTTATAAAACGAAGGTGTAAGCCCTGTAACTTTTTTGAACTGGTTACTAAGATATGCCACGCTGGAATAATTGAGACGAAATGCAATTTCACTTAGAGAAAGCTCATCGTACATCAAGAGTTCTTTTACTTTCTCAATTTTTTGGGCAATGAAATATTTTTCAATGGTGGTGCCTTCTACCGAAGAAAACAGATTAGACAGTTGTTGATAATCCTGGTGCAGCTTATTGGTTAAGTGTTGGGAAAGGTTGGTTTTAAGGTCAGCATTGCTGCTATGAACCAATGACCTAATTTCTGTTTTTATCTGTTCGATTGTTTTGCTTTTTCTATCGTTCATCAGTTCAAAACCTAAAGCATCAAGGCTATTAGATAGGGTTTGTTTTTGGGCTTCGCTTAGCGGATTGTTCAATACTACTGTGCCTAATGATATATTGGTATAATCTAAACCCTGCTCTTTCAAAAGCTGCTGCACCGCTGTAATGCAGCGGTTGCAAACCATATTTTTTATGTGGATAGTGGTTACCATTCGCCAATTTCTTTTAGATATTCAATGCCTTTGAAAGCTGCAATTTTTGCATCTTTCAATTCTACGAAGGATTTTTTGCCAAAGATTTCATCAATGGAAACTTTGTATTTATTTGTGCGCTTGTCTTGGAATATGACAACAATTTTTCCATCAATTTTTAAGTAACGATTGCCGTTTTTGCTAAACTTCCATTGCCTTCCCATCCAATTGGAACGACGGGAAGCACGGTTACGCAAATCCTTTTCCCTGCGTTCGGGATTTATGTAATCACCTGTCATTTTCTCGGCACAAACACATCCCACCCTATAATCTTCATCCATTTCCGGGTGTGAAACAATATGGATAAATCTGATTTTTTCATTACCGCACATCATACAAGTTTCATAAGGTGTTTCCCATTCTGGCTGCCCATCTTCACGAATATCTATCACATCATCCAACGACCATCCTTTGTGGGGCACACCCGGCATTTTCCAAAAGTTAGACATAGGTAACAGATTTTATAAAAACCACAAATTTTCCCTACCATAGTCCGCAAGGCGGTTGTGTGTGAAATGCGGAAACATTTCTGCTACTATGGACGGATAGTGTATTGTAACAGGCAGACTTTGCTGGCTGGTGCTTTTCCAATACATTCGGCTGAACTGGTACACTTGGTCTATCAATAATTTTACGCTGGCCATATCTGCCACCAACTCCGGTTGTGTTGACGATATACTTAATTTGATCGGGAAATGGAACTCCCGTTGTTTGGGCTTGGATAGCTCATCGTACCTGGTATTGTTGAATAAAAGATATTCATTCAAACCTACTTTTACAAAAGTGCCGCTGTACGGCATTTTTTCTTTGTACGCCATATCGAAACCCAATAGCTCTTTGCTGGCAGTTTTATTAATGGAAACGATTACTACGGGAATATTTAAGCCTAATGTATGCAGGGTATCTACAATGGGTTGCAATTCTTTCTTACCAATGTCTTTATAAAAATGAATAACCAACCTGCTTGCTGTATGATTGGCAACTATAAACTTGCCCACTGCTTCTCTAATTGACGCTGCAAGGCTATTGGTATCGGCACTGCCGAAGCAATCAAAACCTTTGAAAATGCCTTCGTTATTAAAACAGAATGCAGAACCTACGAAGCGGCATTTTTTTGTAGCGGAATAAAATGCACCAACACCCACTATCAATTCATTTGTAGTGGGTCTGTTTAAACGCCACGGAATGCCGCCTAATTTGGCAAGGATTGCAACTTCTATATGTGGAAGAAAAGTGTTAAAATCCTGATTGTAAATCTGCTGCCTTGTGTTTGGATCTTTGAATGTGGCAAGGTGAAATTGCTTTTCTTTAAATGCTTCGCCCTGCTCTTTTTGTGCGGCTTGCTGCAGTCTGGCAAGAACTTCTTTTTTATAAATATTCTCGCTTTTTATAACTTGAGAAGATATGCCTTCGTACAGCAAAATTTCTTTGATTTTGTAATAAATCTCATCATCTTCTTCATCGGCTGTGTTTTTGGGAACAGGGTTTATATAAACTGCAAAATATTCTACACCATCTTTTTTCTCAAAGTTGCGCATCCGCTTCTTTACCGTATCCACTGCGTTATCTATGCTATCATAACCGATACTGTTGGTAGCATCTTTCATATCGAAAGGCTGGCGGATATATTTATCCATTGAAGGGAATGACCATTGACCATTGAAACCATTTTTAAAATACTCATAAATAGCATTTACCGCTGTGTATTTATCGGGGGTGTGATAAATGAAGAAAAATACCACATTAGGGTGCGGAATGGGCATATACGGACCGTGTGCCCTGAATGCCTTGTGCATATCTGTACCTACCTTTTTATAGCCAAAAAGCAATTCATTGGACGAGCCTTCTATACGGGAAACTAAATCTGCCGGTGCTTGCAAAAAACCAATTTCACTAATGGGCATGACTGCTTTAAACGCTGGTGTATTCAGGAATTTTTTATACACCAAATCTAACATTGTATAATGGGGATTGTAGCGATTGCGTGGAATGGTACTTTCAAAGGCAATGTCGAAATGGGGTTTTAGCTTGTTGCTTAAAATGGGATAGGCATTTCCCAAATCGTTTTTAAGTTCTACCGGATAATATTTCCATTTGTACAAGTTGCCTTTATACAAAATCCAATTGTAAAGTTCCGTATCTATATTTCCTATTTCCCGAACGGACTTTTTTAGCACTTTGGTGGTGCCGTCAAAAGAGAGAACTAATTCGGGACCACTGGTAACCCTTGCATATTGCACTTTTAATGTGAACTGATAGTAGATATTGTAATCGCTGGTGCTTTCTTTTTGGCTGTGTATCCATAGTTCCAATTCTTTGGCAAAATTGCGGCGCAAAGCATCTACTTTGCCGGTGAAATATTCTGCCAATAAATAGCGGTAATAATGCGACCCGAAATGTGGGTGTTCGATTAAATCAATGTGCAGGATAATTGCATCTTCCTGTGGTTCCTTAAAATCCGTATAAAGCCAATTGCCGTATTCCAAAT
>ENA-UOUJ01001030-UOUJ01001030.1-activated-sludge-metagenome-genome-assembly--contig:-NODE-1030-length-15804-cov-4.083370_pt1 | contig 15804 bp, 13 predicted proteins | sample MGYA00249839_ERZ747224 | MGnify/ENA primary metagenome ERZ747224 (study PRJEB28782, sample SAMN03220277) | activated sludge metagenome | biome: wastewater; feature: sewage sludge; material...
TCCGGCGTCGTCAGCAATATCTGCGGCGGGTCGGTGCGCTGGCGCTGGCGGGCGGCGCTGCCCGTGTCACCGGTGCGGTCCTCGACCCGGATCGGCAAGTTCAGGTCCGACACAGGCCGCGCGAGGTTGCGCCCGATATCCGCCGTCAGCGCCTTCAAGGGCGAGACATAGACCGTATGCAGCCCCCGCCAGCCGTTCCGCAGTTCAACCAGCGAGGGCAGGAACCCCGCCAGCGTCTTGCCGCCTCCCGTCGGGGCGATCAGCAGGCTGTCGCCGGATGCATCCAGCAGCGCAAGCTGATGGGGATGCGGGGTCCAGCCCTGCTCCGCGAACCAGCCGGCGAAGGCGGGGGGCAGGACCCCCGCTTCTCTGTCCGCCTGACTGTCATCCATGATCCGATCCATGTCCCGCAGGTAAGGCGCGCGGTGCCCGCGCACCACCTTTACTCACTCCGCTTCTTGCGGCCGTGGCGGATACCGGCGCGGGCGGCGTCGGGCGCGTCGGGCGCGTCGGCGGCAAAGGCGTTCGGCGCGTCGATCATCGCTTCCAGCGTCTCCAGCCGGTCGGCCTCGGACGCGGGCTTGTCCCAGCGGATGCGGCTGATCCTCGGAAAACGCATGGCGACGCCGGATTTGTGGCGCGCGGACCGGTTGACGCCCTCGAAGGCGACCTCCAGCACCAGTCCGGGGCTGACCGCGCGGACCGGGCCGAAACGGTCCACGGTGTTGTTGCGGACAAAACGGTCGAGCTCGCGCAGTTCCTCGTCCGTGAAGCCGAAATAGGCCTTGCCCACCGGGACCAGACCGCCGCCCCCCCACAGGCCGAAAGTGGAATCGGAATAGAACCCCGACCGCTTGCCGTGGCCGCGCTGGGCATACATCAGCACGGCATCGACAACGAGGGGGTCGCGTTTCCTTTTGACCCACGGCCCGCGCGGGCGGCCGCCGATATAGGGTGAATCCCTGCGCTTCATCATCACGCCCTCGATCACCGGATCGGGCGGATCGGCGCGCAGCGCGGCAAGGTCGTCCCATGTGGCGAAGGGCAGCAGGGGCGAGATGTCGATGCGGCCGGACCCGAAATCCGCCCCTTCCAGCACTGTGCGCCGTTCGGTCAGGGGCAGGCCGCGCAGGTCGCGCCCCTGCCAGACCAGCAGGTCATAGACGCGCAGGCCCGCCGGATGGCTGCCCAGCAGCGCGCGGCTGACCCCCTTGCGGTTCAGCCGCTGCTGCAGGTCGTTGAACGTGGCGACCCCTCCCGCGCGGCGCACGATCAGTTCGCCATCCGCCGCGCCGTCGAAGTTCATCGCCTCGATCACATCGGGAAAGGCGGCCGAGATGTCCTCGCCCGTGCGGGAATACAGCCGCCGTGTGCCCCCTTCGGCCACCGCCTGCACGCGGATGCCATCCCATTTCCATTCGGCCCAGTAATCGGTCGGGTCCAGCGCCCGCAGTTCCTCCAGATCGGTCGGCGTGGACAGCATGACGGGGCGGAACGGGGCCAGGGCCGCGCGTTCGGGCCGGGGGCCGCCCTCGATCCAGTGGAACAGCTCGGGATAGGGCGGCATCAGTCCGTGCCAGATCTCCTCGATGTCCGGCAGGGTCGGCCCGCCCATCTGCGCAAGCGCCGTGCGCGCCAGCCGCGCCGACAGGCCCACGCGCAGGTTCCCGGTGGCAAGCTTCAGGAAGGCCAGCCGTTCGGACGGTCCCAGCCGGTCCAGGACGCCCGCAATGGCGGCGGGCAGCCCGGCCTTGCCGGTCGTCTCCAGCAGATGCACGGCGTCGGACAGGCGCAGATCGCCCGCAGGCTCGCCCTTCCAGATCAGGGCGATGGTTTCCGCCAGATCGCCCACGAAGTCATGGGACAGGTTGAACAGCACCTCGTCGAACCTCTCTGCCGCCAGCCCGCGCAGCAGCCCCGGCGTGACGGTGCGCAGCTTCAGCTCGCCCGTCAGCGCGGCCAGTGCATATCCGCGGTCCGGGTCGGGGGTGCGTTCCAGATAATGCTGCACCAGTTGCAGCTTGGCATTGCGGGCGGGCGTGAAGGCCAGCCGTTCCAGAAGGGCGGCGAATGCCTTCATTCCGCCTCGTCCTCGTATCCGACCAGCCGCAGGGGGCGGGCGTCCAGGCCGTTCAGCTCGCACCAGCGGACCAGCCCTTCCTCGGCCCCGTGGGTGACCCAGACCTGTTCGGGGGAAAGCTCGGCCAGCGTCCGGGTCAGTTGCGGCCAGTCCACATGGTCGGAAATGACCAGCGGCAGTTCGACGCCGCGCTGGCGGGCGCGGGCGCGCACCGCCATCCAGCCGCTGGCGAAACAGATCACCGGGTCGCGGAATCGCTGGACCCATGGGCTGGCAAAGGCCGACGGCGGCGCGATGACGACCTGCCCCTCGATCTCGCCCGGCGTCGTGGCCGGGCGCAGGTCACCCAGTTCGATGCCCTGTTCGACGTGGTAATCGGTCAGCCGCTGCACCGCCCCCTGCAGGTGGATGGGCGCGGCATGGCCCGCAGCCCGCAGCAGCGCGATCACCCGCTGCGCCTTGCCCAGCGCATAGGCGCCGACCAGATGGGGGCGGTCGGGAAATTCGGCCATGCTGGCCAGCAGCCGCGCGGTTTCCGCCGCCGGGTCGGGATGCCTGAATACCGGCAGGCCGAATGTCGCCTCGGTCACGAAGATGTCGCAGGGGACGGGTTCCCACGGGGCGCAGACCGGATTCGGGGTGCGGCAGTAATCGCCCGACACGACGAAGACCGGGCCATCGTCGCAAGCCAGACGGATCTGGGCCGAGCCGAGGATATGACCCGCGGGATGAAAGCTCACCTCGACCCCGCCGGCCCGCAGCGGCCCATCCGCCGCCTGCGCGGTTTCGCAGAAATCCGGGCCATAGCGGATCGCCATGATGTCCAGCGTCTCGCGCGTCGCCAGCACGGCGCCGTGGCCGGGGCGCGCATGGTCGCCGTGGCCGTGGGTGATCAGCGCACGGGCGACAGGGCGCACCGGGTCGATGAAGAAATCGCCGGGCGGGCAGTAAAGCCCGGCCCCGGTCGGATGAAGGAAATGGTCGGCGCGCATGGCCCCTCAACGCGGGCGGATGCGCGGCGGTTCAAACGATGCAGCCCGGCCCCCGGTCCGGCCGGAACCCTTGCCGGGCTGACCGGTTGTCCTGCACGAACGACCATCCCGCCCATGGGGCGGAAGGAGGCAGAGCGATGGTCCGGCAGATACCCCTGGACCCGGCGGGCCGGGCGGACGGCCCCGTCCGGGGCGAGGATCACAGCGGCGGCATGCACGAGATCGCGCCGGATCTGGCCTGGCGCCGGCTGGCCATCGTCAATGTGGTATTTTTCGGCAGGACGGGCGCGGGCGACCGGGAATGGGTTCTGATCGATGCCGGCGTGATCGGCGCCACCCGCCTGATCGCCGCAGCCGCGCAGGAACGGTTCGGACCCGATGCCCGTCCGGCTGCCATTCTCATGACGCACGGCCATTTCGACCATGTGGGCGGGCTCGAAGAGCTTGCCGACCGCTGGGAAGCCCCGGTTTACGCCCATGATCTGGAACATCCCTATCTGAACGGCACCGCCGCCTATCCCCCGCCCGATCCTTCGGTCGGGGGCGGGCTGATGTCGTTGCTGTCGCCGCTTTATCCGCGCGGCCCGGTGGATGTGGGCCGCAGGCTGCGCAGCCTGCCTGCGGATGGCCAGGTTCCGCATATGCCGGGCTGGCGCTGGCTGCATACGCCCGGCCATACGCCCGGCCATGTCTCGTTCTGGCGCGAATCGGACCGCACCCTGATCGCGGGCGACGCCTTCATCACGACGCGGCAGGAATCGGCCTATGCCGTGGCTGTCCAGACGCCGGAGATGCACGGGCCTCCCATGTACTACACGACCGACTGGGCTGCCGCCCGCCGATCGGTTGAAACCCTTGCGGCGCTTGAACCCGACCGGGCAATCACCGGCCACGGACCGGCCATGGAAGGGTCCGACATGCGCCGGGCGCTGCATGAACTGGCCCGCGATTTCCAGCGCGTCGCGGTGCCGGAGCAGGGCAGATATGTCGAGCGCCCCGCAGCGCAGCAGGAGGGCGGTGAATACCGTGACCCCTGAGACCGATCAGGGAAAGGATGTTTCCCGCCGCCACGGCCCTGCCGCCGCGCAGGAGGTCCGCGTCTTCGCCCTTGCTCGGGCGCTGAAGAGGGAGCTTTGGGGGCAAGGCCCAACCGCGCACCTCGGCCGGGCCGTTACCGCGCGATGCCGTCCTGATCCGACAAGGCGGGGGCGCATCCGCAATCCGCCAGCGGCAGGCCGAGGCGGTCCCGGCGTTGCCGCAGCTTGCAGCGAAGCCGCGCGCTTCCTGACCTTCCCTCATGCCCCAAGGGCAGGATTGCCCTTGTTCCCGGAATGGGGCAAGCGGTCGGTGACCCTGGGCGAAACGGAACTGCCATGCAGCAAGACAGGACAGATCTGCCCGCATCGGTGCAAGGCGGGGCCGAGAAACCGCCGGGACCGGCCGCGCCGGACCGGCTGCTGCAGCACCTGGCCGCCATCGTCGAAGGCTCGGACGATGCCATCCTGACCAAGGATCTGAACGGCATCATCACCAGCTGGAACCGCGGCGCCGAGCATCTGTTCGGCTATACCGCCCAGGAAGCGATCGGCCGTCCCGTCCTCATGCTGATGCCGCCCGAGCGCGAGAGCGAGGAAACCACTATCCTGGCCCGCATCCGCCGCGGCGAGCGTGTGGATCATTACGAAACCATCCGCCAGCGCAAGAACGGCAGCCTGATCCATATCTCGCTGACCGTATCGCCCCTGCGCGACCCGACGGGGGCGATCTTCGGCGCCTCGAAGATCGCGCGCGACATCACCGAACGCCACCGGGCCGAGGAACGCCAGCGCCTGCTGCTGGCCGAGATGCAGCACCGCATCAAGAACGTCTTTGCCCTGGCGGGCGGACTGGTGCGGCTGTGCGCGCAACAGGCCGATACGCCCCGGGAACTGGCGCAGCTGGTCCAGGCGCGGCTGCAGGCGCTGGCGCAGGCGCAGGCCCTGACCGTCCCCGGCCCCGAGGCCGGCGAAGGCGGGGGCGAAAGCCGCACGACCCTGCATGCCCTGGTGCGCGTCCTGTGCGAACCCATAGGCGGCAACCTGGGCGAGCGGCTGATCGTGCAGGGCGACGATGTTTCGCTGTCCGGCCGCGGGATCACGCCGCTGGCGCTGGTCCTGCACGAACTGATGACGAATGCCGCGAAATACGGTGCGCTCGGCACGCCGGGCGGGACGATCACCGTCACCTCGCGCCAGCAGGGCGACCGGCTGACGATCCGGTGGTCGGAACGTACCAGCCGTTCCCCGGCCTTGGCCCCCGGACACGAAGGTTTCGGGGGCCAGCTGATCCGCATGACCGTCGAGGGCGAGCTGGACGGCAGCATCACCCGCGAATGGGCCGCCGAGGGCCTGAACATCACCCTGGATCTGAGACGGGCGCGGCTGGGCTGACGTCAGAGCCGGCAGTTTTTCCGCACCGGACGCACAGGGTCGCGACGGACGCCTGCCCGCTTCAGACCGCATTTCCATCCAGAGAGGCTGCCGACGGCCGGGCCGGCCGGCAGTGCCGGGAACGAAGCCTGACAAAAACATTTGCAATTGTCGATTGCTTCGATCACCTTCCCCCTCAGCCTTCCCGAGGGAGAGTCGCCCGTGCCGCCGATCGATCCGATGCCCCTGTCGTGCCTGCCTGCGCGTGAGCGTGCCCCAGGGCCGGTCGCACCGGCACGCAGGCCCGGACCCCGCAGGCGGAACAATCTCTCGCCTGTGCCGCGCAATCCGCGTGCCGGCTGTTTTCCGAAACGGACCCGGATCTGATTTCATGACCTCACCGGCTCAGGTGCTGCTGGCCAGCCTGCCCCTGACGACATCTGCGGATGCCGCCTGCAATCCGCCGATCAGGCCGGACGCCGCAGTGGCCCATCATGCCCGCATCGCCGCCGCTCATGGCGGCATCCTGACTGCGGCCAGAACCCTGCAGGCCGCCGTCGCGCAGCCTGTCGAAGCCCCGTCCGAACAGATGCTGACCGGGCCTCGCGGGGCGGAGGGCGGCGATCCGCAGAAGGGACTGAATACAGTGCCGAACTGCCCCCAGGAAGAACAGGACTGCTTGTCCGACCGGACGCATCCGCGCCGTCATTACGACGGCCTGGGCATCCGGAACGTCCATCCGGGCCGACACGCCCGGATCGGACGCCCCGAACTGACCGTTCCGCCGCAGCCGGGCCTGCGGGCAGGGCGGAACAGCGCGGTGGACGAAACGCCGATGGCTGATCTGAACGCGACGTTGGTCCCACCGGTGAAGCAGACCAAGACCACCGAACGCGCCGGGGCGCCGCCGGGACCGGACCGGATCGCCGTCCACGGGTCGCACAGCCTCGACGGCCCCGGTACGATTTTCCAGCAAGGAGTGTGGCAATGATCGTCTGCCACTGCATGCAGATCAGCGACCATGAGATTCATGCCGCGGTCGGCTGGATGCGCGCGTCCGATGCCGATACCATCGTCACGCCCGGCAAGATCTATCGTGCCCTGGGCAAGCGTGCGGATTGCGGCGGCTGCATGAAGCTGTTCGTCGCCACCATGCGCCAGGCCAACGGCTTTGCCGTCAGCGATGGCACGGCCGAAGTTCCCGCAATTCTGCGCGGGCTGCGCGACAGCGCGCCGGCCCGCCACCAGCAAAGGAAAACCGGATGAAGGGCGACGACAAGGTCATCGAATATCTGAATGCCGCGCTGAGATCGGAACTGACCGCCGTCAGCCAGTACTGGCTGCATTACCGGCTGCAGGAGGATTGGGGTTACGGCCGCATCGCCGACAAGTCCCGCGCCGAGTCGATCGAAGAGATGCACCACGCCGACCGGCTGATCCAGCGGATCATCTTTCTGGAAGGCCATCCGAATCTTCAGCGGCTGGACCCGCTGCGGATCGGCGAGAACCTCAAGGAAACGCTGGAGGCCGATCTGGCTGGCGAGCATGACGCCCGCAACCTCTATATCGAGGCGCGCGAATACTGCAAAAGCGTCGGCGACCATGTGTCCAAGGCGCTGTTCGACGACCTGATCGCCGACGAGGAAGGCCATATCGACTTTCTCGAAACGCAACTCGACCTGTACAACGACATCGGTCAGCAGAATTACGGCTTGCTGAACGCCAAGCCCGCCGACAAGACCGAGTGAGCGAACGGGGGCGGCCCAGTCCCGGCGCCAGCGGCCTGGCCGCCCCCTGCCGGGCCGCCTTCGCGGTCATGTCCCTGTCCCTTCCGATCCTCCTGCCTTTCGCCCGGCAGCCCTTGACCGGCGCGGCTCGACCGCCCTGGGTGCAGCCTTGACAAGGGGCGGCCCCGGCAGCGGGCAGAAGGCGTCGCCGCCTGCGGCAGCTTGCGTGACATCGCCCTGCCGCTGCAGGATATCCGCGACATGGCTCTGACGCTGCGCCTCGACGCCCCAGACGACGGCCGCATTCGCCCGCACCATCGGACCGGCCGAAGGGCTGGACGATCCGGCGCTGACCGGGAGGGCCGATCCGCAGAGGCGACCGACGGCCGCGATCCCGCAGCACGCGATCACCATCGCGCGCGATACCGTTACGGCTGAATTCGACGGCGCCTTGGGACCGAGCCTTGGCCCCCACGGGAAATGCGGCGATTGATGACCGTCCGGCGGACGCGACCCTGACCGATGGCAGCGGCGCGATCTGGACAACGCAGGAAGGTGAGCTGCAACTCTGCGCCACAACATGTCCGGGGACACCCGCCTGATCGGTCTGGCCAACGCTGCGGCGTCAGGCTCATGATCCGCACGGGGCAGCGTCCCGGTCCGATCGGAACCAGTGGGGCTTTACGGACCGAGGCCGGGGGCTTTTTCACGCGCACCGGGCCGGGCGGCCCGGTCCCTTTCCCTCGGCAAGCGCGCCCCGACCCTCCGTCCGGGCCGGGGCGCTTGCCAGACGGCCGAGACCCCGGCCGCAACCATGTGCGGGGCATCCTGGGACCTGCACGGCAAGGCCCCTGCCCCGGCAGGACGGGGGCAAGGGCAAAGTCGCTTCAGAAAAGATCGGCAAGCGTATGGTTGGCAAAGACATAGGTGTCGTTGCCGAAGACCAGCAGGACATCGCTGCCGCTTTGCGTGACGCTCGGGCAGGCCGGCGCCGCCGAGATGGAGGCCAGCCCTTCGCGGCCGCTGATCGTGATGCGGTCGATGCCGGACTGGAAATCCTCGATCACGATGCGGCTTGCAGTGGGGGCAAAGGCGTTGGTGAAGACGAAGTGATCGACGCCGCCCCCGCCCGCCAGCTTCGTGGTCGCACCATCGGCCAGATCGACATACAGCATGTCGTTGCCGCTGCCGCCATCGATCCGGCCGCCGCCGCCGTTCGCCTGCAGGACATCGTTGCCGTCCCAGCCGAACAGGATATCGGCGCCGGCCCCGCCCGACAGCGTGTCGTTGCCGGACCCGCCTTCCAGCGTGTCGTTGCCCAGACCGCCGACAAGCGAATCGCCGTCTGCCCCGCCTTGCAGCCGATCCGCGCCGTCTCCGCCTTCGAGCGTGTCGCAGCCAGCCCCGCCCACGAGGCTGTCGTTGCCCGCCCCGCCCGTCAGCCGGTCGTTGCCGCCCTGCCCGTCCAGCGTGTCATGACCCATGCCGCCGGACAGCGTATCGGCCCCCTCGCCCCCGAACAGGGAATCCTGGCCCTCGCCGCCATCCAGGCTGTCGTTGCCAAGCCCGCCATGAAGAACATCGCTGCCGCCCCGGCCGGCGATGATGTCGTTCCCCTCGCCGCCGTCGATCCAGTCGGAGGCCATCGTGCCCTCGACGATGTCGTTGCCGCCCAGCGCCTCGATCCGTCCGCCCGCCCAGGTCAGGGCGTCGAAATCATGGTCCTGGAATCCGATGGCAATCCGCTCGGCCCCGTCAGTGCCGTGGACGCAACCGTCGGGATAACGGGCCTTGACGTTGAGCAGCACGACCTCGCCCGCGGCGGTCCCCAGCACGATGTCGTCGGCCACGCCGTCGGCATCGGCATCCCTCAGGCTGCCCGCCCCGATGGCGCGCGCGTCATAGGCGATGCTGCCGATGGTCAGGCTGTCGCCTTCGGCCTGCGAGAAATCGGTGATGACATCGCGGCCGCCGCCCGTGAGGATGAACCGGTCCGCCCCACGGCCGCCGGTCATCACGTCGCTTCCGCCCCCGTCGCAGATGTGGTCGTTGCCGTTGCCGCCGGACAGAACGTCGTCCCCCGCGCCCCCCATCAGCGTGTCGGCATCGCCTTGGCCGAACAGATGGTCCCGGCCGCCGGTGCCGCGCAGGACATCGTTGCCATAGCCGCCGTACAGCATGTTGATCGCCCGCGCGATGCCGGTCAGGGTGTCATTGCCGTCGAAGCCGGCCGCATAACCCACCCCGTCCAGAGACAGGATCGTCCCATCCTCGGCCCGGACGCGGCCGGGCAGCAGGGTGGCCGTCAGCTTCTCGTGCCCCGCATGGACCGGATCGCGCTCGTCCAGCAGAAAGGCGTTCAGGCCGTGGGCATGGCTGTCGGGATGCAGAAAGCTGAGATTGCCGTTGCCGTCGATGGTGACAAAGCTCGACGCGCCCGTCTGGGCGGCCGGGAACCAGCCGATGCCGATTCCGCGGTCGGCGAATTCCTCATAGGCGCGGGCCATCCAGAAACCGGCATCCTGGGTCCCGACCTTGTTGACGGAATTTCCGGCCGCATTCGTTTCGGTGATGATGAGATCGTCGGACCCCAGGACACCGTAATTCGCCTCGATCAGCTGTGACAGCTGATCGGTGGTCTGATTGCTGTTGCCGCCCAGCCATCCGGGATAAAGATGCCCCGACCAGACCAGCTGGTCGCCGGCAGCGGCGCGAATCTGGTCCAGAACGCTGATCCCGCCGTTCCTAGTATTTGCCAGGATGTCGAAGCGGGCCGAATAGCTGAAGCCGCCGACAAGGATCTTGGCGTCCGACCGGGCCTCGATCTGTTCAACCAGACCGGCCATGTGATCGCCATACATGCGGACGAATTCGCCGGTGTGGCCGGCCAGCTTTTCGGCCCGGGCATAGGTTGCGGGCTCATTGACGGTTTCCAGGCCATAGACGGCGGCCTTGACGCGGCCATGTCCGTCCAGCCAGTCCAGCATTCGAGTCCAGCTGTCCTGCATCCGGGTCAGGATGTCGCCCGCAAGTTCGGTGCGGATCTGCTGGAGCGTCGCCGTATCGGCATCGCCGAAGCCCTGCGCCTCGCCATCGGCATAACAGAAGACGAAGTTGAATCCCTGCTTCGCGGCTTCGATCAGGAAGCGTTCATATTCGGGATGAAGCGATCCGTCGCGATTGAAGGAATAGGCATTGAATCCCAGACGGAGCGTGGTGACCTCGGGCAAAGCGGCCCGAAGGCGGATGGCGAATTGCTCGGGCTTGTGCTCCATCCCGGCGGGAATGGTTTGGTATTCGGACTGCCAGATGTATGGCTTGTCCCGATCGGTGATCGTGGTGCCGGCTTTCAGGTCAGCTTCCCATTTGTCCTGGGCAAAGACCTGCAGATTGATCATGTTGATGCTGGAAGTGGACGACATCTGAACTCGCAATCCTTGAAATGAAAACAGGCAAAAAATCTTGTGCCCGGCCGGGCGAATGTGCCCTGGCCGGCCGTTCTGACTTCTTTCGCCCCGTGAAAATGGGCGGGAAGTGGTTAATTTCCTGTAACCGCGCGAATGATTCTTCTCGCGCCTCGGTTGAATAAGATCGCCTTATAGGGGATCCGCCTGCACCGATCCCGCCGTTTTGACAGGGCAGGACAATTTGTCGCAGGCCTGCCCTGCGGGCGCAGGCTTCAGCGCCGGTCGGCACGGTTCTGTCAGCATTGGGTGAGACCTCACGAGGGCCCGGGGGGGGCGGATATCCGTCCCGAGCGCATCCGCCATGGCTGGCGCAGCATCCCGCCGAAGCGGAGGTTCGCCGTCCCTTCGCCCCGTCCGTGCGGGGGGGGCGTCACGAAGGGGGAAGCAGTCGTTCCTGCGATCAGGGGCGGGCGGCCAAGGACGCGCGATCGATCCTCGGGCCACACCGAGCACACGGATTCACGAACCACTATCCATCCCGGCGGTCGGAGGGCCGAGGGAAGCCACGATCCTGACCTGTCATGATGGCGCGATGCGTCCACGATGACCCTGAACGCGGGAAGGTTCTGGCGGCGGCCGGGATAGTAACGGACGCAGCCTTCGAAGGCGGGCGATCAGTCGTCAAGAATCTGCGCCGGCAAACCCATGCGATGTGCCGCCCGACGATGTCTTCGGGGACATGGGCGATGTCATGCCCGCTTGCTGCCGCCTCGTCATGACGTAAGGACTGTTGAAGGTCGGTTGATCGCCGCTTCTGCCCCTCCTTCCCGAACTCCCAAGCATAAAGCTCCCCGGCCGTCTTGCGGCGCATGTTGTGCCGATGTGCCGGATCAGTTCCTGCGGATGTTCGGGCCTGCCCCGTGCGGCAAGGCAATCGGGCGAATCCGCCGCCACCAGCCGGCCGTCGGCACCGATCCGAACCGTGATCCTGTCCTTTTCGACGCTTTCGCCCAACTGGACGCCGGCAGCGAAGTCCTTCTGGAGAATGCTGCGGAAGCTGCTGTCGCGGATTTGCCATGCGCGTCCCTCGGGACGCGCCGAAAAGGCGATCATGTCGCTGCACGCAGCCTTGGCCGGGATGCGAGGCGCCGCGCGAAGAACGGGGCAGCTTCTTCCTGGAACCGGTCTCGCGGCGCTGCGGTTGGTTATCCTGGTTGATATCCGATGAGGGCGGGAAGCGGATGGCGGACAGCAGGCGGGATGCCAGGGATGCCCATGCCGCGTCGAAATCGACGCAGGGACGCGATGTGATCGGCTGGAAGATCGACCCCGACCAACGGGACCAGTTGCTCGGGCGGTTTCCCCCCCACTATGCGGATGCCGTCGCCGACCATGTCACGCTGGCCGCTCATGTCGGCAAGGAGGCGCCGCTTCCGTGCGAGACCTCGGGCGAGATCATCGGCATCAGCGATGACGGAAACGGGGTCGAGGCGATGGTGGTCCGGATCGGCGGCACGGCCGAACGTCCCGATGGCAAGACCTATCACATCACCTGGTCGCTGGACCGCTCGAAGGGACGAAAACCCGTCGAGAGCAATGACGTCATCGCCCGGCTCGGCTGGCAGGACCTGGATGCGCCGGTCCCGGTCCGGTTGAATCCGGCGCGCTTCTGAAAGGGTTCAGCGCCGCGCATCCGCTGGCGGGCGCTGCTGATCGAGGGGACGATGCCGCAACTGTTTCTCGACTGCGATGGCGTGCTGGCCGATTTCGACGCCTATGCGACTGAACTGCTCGGCATGCCGCCGCGCCAGTTCGAGGCACGCCACGGCCCCAAGCGGTTCTGGGGCCGGATCGCGGCGCACGACGATTTCTTCTTCAAGCTGCCGCTGATGCGGGATGCGCGCGAGCTTTGGGACGCACTCGCCCATCTGCATCCGATCATCCTGACCGGTCTGCCGCGCGGCGACTGGGCGGGACCGCAGAAGATGCGCTGGGCGGCCGAGCATTTTCCGCAGGCCCGGATGATCACGACCATGGCGCGGGCCAAGCGCGACCACATGGAGAATCCGGGCGACGTCCTCGTCGATGACCTGCTGAAATACAAGGCTTTGTGGGAAGAGGCGGGCGGCGTGTTCGTGCATCACCGGAACGCGAAGGCGACGCTGCGGGAACTGAAGGCGCGCGGCATCGACGTTCGGGACTGAGGCCGCGGCCGCAAGCTGTATCTGAGGACCGCCGGCCTGCCCATGGCCCGCCTGAGCGGCCGGAAAAGGTCTGGCTCCGTCCTGCCCCGGCAGCCGCCGCATTCGGCTGCTCCGGTGTCCATGTGGAAACGGACTGCTGAACGGGCCGGTTGTCGAGGCCGGTGTTCGCGATGTCGGGGAGCGGGGGGCAATCCCTCGTGCCCATGCTGTCCGGCGCCCTGCGGCCGAGTGCAGGACCGGAAAGGACGCAGCTCGTCCAAGAGGACTCGGCCTGGCAGGAGCCAGGGCAGGCCGGGATCTGGTGCACGCCGCGCCTTTGATCGCACGGCAGGCTCGCCGGGAATCGGGTCCATTCTCCTGAAAGGGCGGATCGCACACCGATGGTGCGGGGCGCTCCGGTGCAAACTGCAAAAAAACCTTCCACGCCGGAAACGCAATGAGGCGTGATTGCATCCAATGGGCAGGAGGGATGGGAAAAGCCTTGAATGCAAGTTCCGCCCAGCCCTCGGAATCCCATGCACCCGCACCGAAGATGCCATGTATTACGCGAATTTCCCCGTCCTGGCCGCCACTCGCCGCCTTGTTCTGACCGCCATGCCGATGCTCTTGCGGGCCTCTGGTTCAATGTCGTCCCCGTGCTGGCCCATACCGCCAGTCCCGAGGCCGATCTTGTCGCGCCTGCGGCAAGGGACGAGGCCTCCGCCTTCGATGTGCCGATACGCCGCCGCAACCAGCTTGTATTCCGCACCGCGCAGCATCCTCAACAGCGATGCCGAAGCCGAGGAGACCGCGAAGGGCGCCTGGCCGCAGGTCTGGCCCGGCCCCGGCCGGTTCCGCGCCGAAAGCCGGTGCCTCGACCCGGATCGCCCGCATTGCCGGCAACGAAGCCCTTGGGCGTCTGCGCCGCACCGGCGCCTTCGCCTTTGGCGGGACGCGCTGCGGCCGTATCGCGGCGGGCGTCACGGGGCGGGCCACGGCCGAGGGGCTTTGCGACAAGGACGGATCCGGTCTGCCGGCTCGGATCTCGGCGACGAGGCGCATGGAAGGAGGCGCGCAAATGGCTTCACCCGTGAACGAAGGGCCCGGTCCCGACCTGACGCAAGGCGTCACGCCGGCCGATTTCGCCGGCAAGGCGATGCCGCGCAGCCATGCCGGCAAGAAATCGGCCCTGCTGATGCGCCTGAGCGACAAGGTGCTGGCGGCGGGGGCGAAATGCACCCATCCTCAAGGTCCGCTCGATCAGGGGCTGGCCATGGGCGAAATGCTGCGCTGTCCGCTGCGCCATGACTGTTTCTCGCTGCGCACCGGCAAGGCGCCGGGGGCGCCTGCCGTCGCTCCCGTTCCCTGCTGGAAGGTCGGACATCGGGGCGAACGCATCCTGATGCGTGAACGAATTGCCGCCCCTGGGGCGCCGCCGGCGGCATTGCAGCCGGATCAGCCGCGCGAAATCGTCATCATCGGCGGTGGTGCGGCGGGCTTTGCCCAGGCCACGGTGCTGGCGACCGACCGCGGTATCCTCGCCGCCGGCGACGCAGCACGCGGGCCCGGTGGCGCGGCCATGCGGGCCAGGCATCGGGTGGCGGCAGAACGCCGGGGCCGGGCCGGGGCCGAGGACATGCCGGGCGCAGGCGGACCCTTCCGGCATGTGCCCTTCTTCCGGAGCGCGCATTGCGCAACCGCCATCCGCCATGTCGGCCGTGCCGAAGCCTGGGGCGCGGTGGCGATCGGGGGGGGCATTGCCGCATGCGATGCCAGCGCCAGGCATTGCAAGGAGGGAAGGACGCTTGCTGCCGCCACCATCGGCCGCGATATCGCGGTCCTCGAACGGGGGCAGCCTCTGGCCGGGCTGGCCCGATGATGGACGGGGACCGGACCACTGCCTTTGTCCTGGCTGGCGGCGGCAGCCTCGGGGCGATCCAGGTGGGAATGCTGCTGGCGCTGACCAAGGCGGGGCTGCGGCCCGATTTCGTCATCGGCTCATCGGTGGGCGCGCTCAATGCCGCCCATTTCGCGGGGGCGCCGGATTTGGCAGGCGTGGAGCGGCTGGCGCAGATCTGGTGCGGGTTGCGCCGGTCCGACATCTTTCTGCTGTCGCCCTCGGGTCTGCTCGGGATCTTGCGCAGATCGGGCAGCATCGTCGATCCGGCCCATCTGCGGCGCTTGCTGGAGGCCCATCTTTCCTTTGCCCGGATCGAGCACGCGCGCCTGCCGTTGCACGTGATGGCGACGGATCAGCAAGGGGCGAGCGTGCGGCTTTCCGCAGGGCCGGCGGTCGAGACGATCCTTGCCAGTTCGGCCGTGCCCGGAATATTTCCGCCCGTCACCATCGATGGCCGCCAGTTGATGGACGGAGCGATTGCCGGGAACACGCCGCTGCGCGTCGCCGCCGAACTGGGCGCGACGCGGATCATCGTGCTTCCCACCGGCTATGCCTGCGCATTGACCGAGCCTCCGCGGGGCGTGATCGCGCGGATGCTGCATGCCGTGACGCTGCTGATCGCCTGGCAACTGATGCACGAGATCGAGACGATGCCCGAAGGCGTGGCGGTTCACCTTGCCCCCGCGCTCTGCCCGCTGGCCGTGTCGCCCTATGATTTCACCGCCTCGCGCCGGTTGATCGAGCGGGCGCAAGGCCGCACGCAGGAATGGATCGCCCGCGGCGGCCTGACCCGCCCGGCCCGCGCACGCGAGCTTGCCGCGCATCATCATTGACGTGCCGGGATGCCGGCACTCTGGGGCGCGGGCATGAGGCGGCGCCGTCGCGCCGCTGATCTTCGTGTTGGCCGGGGGGATGAGGTGCAGCATCGCTTCGGCCGCCGCCTTGGTGTTTCGGCCATTTTGCCGGACCGGCCCCGGGCATCCCTGCGCGGTCTGACCGGTGTGTCGAGCGTCGAGCGGGCAAGGGTCCGATCCTCCTTCGCTTCCTCGGCCAGCGCTTGCACGATTACGGCAGCCGCGGCCTTGCGGAGGTGGGGACCGCCGTCTG
>ENA-UOUJ01001031-UOUJ01001031.1-activated-sludge-metagenome-genome-assembly--contig:-NODE-1031-length-15763-cov-4.751655_pt1 | contig 15763 bp, 8 predicted proteins | sample MGYA00249839_ERZ747224 | MGnify/ENA primary metagenome ERZ747224 (study PRJEB28782, sample SAMN03220277) | activated sludge metagenome | biome: wastewater; feature: sewage sludge; material...
ACAAACGACAAAAACAATCTACACCTTCCCAATGCACCCCGAAGTGCAGCAGGCTGCACCAGGCAAATGCCCAAAATGCGGAATGGATTTGGTAGCAAAAAAAGTGACTGTAAAAGCAGCTGCAAAACCTGTTCAAAATCCACCGGCAAAAAAACCTGCACCGAAGGCAGCACCTACAAAAAAGGATATGCCACCAATGAAGGATATGCAAAAGCCCACAGCCGAAATGCAGCACAATCAAATGCCTGCAATGCCTGAAGCTGATGTAAAATATACTTGCCCAATGCACGCCGATGTCGTTTCAGATAAGCCAGGCTCTTGCCCTAAGTGCGGAATGGATTTAGTGCAAAAGAAAAAAGAAAATAATGAAAACAAATCCCACCAGATGCACACCGATTTTAGTGCAGATGAAAATGCGGATAAAATTTCTTTTCAAGGCAAAACAGTCCGCTACGATTTGTATGTAACGGATACAACGGTAAATTTCACAGGCAAAAAACGCCACGCTTATGCCATTAATGGTCAAATTCCAGCACCTGTTTTGTACTTCACAGAAGGCGACACAGCCGAAATTTATTTGCACAATCGCTTAAAGAAGGAAGAAACTTCCCTGCATTGGCACGGTGTAATATTGCCCAATTGGGAAGATGGTGTTCCCTATCTTACCACTAAGAGAATAGGTCCAGGCGAAACCCATTTGTACAAATTTAAAGTAGTGCAAAACGGCACTTATTGGTATCATTCACACAGCGGTTTGCAGGAGCAGGCAGGCTTGTATGGCACATTGATTTTTCGCAAGCGAGATGATGGAGCAATGGAAAATAAATATGCCGCCGTGTTGCCATTAATGCTTAGCGAATGGACAGATGAAAAGCCTAATCAGGTGATGAGAAGGCTTCATACTGCCAACGATTGGTATGCCATTAAAAAAGGAAGTGTACAGAGCTACGCGGAAGCCATAAAACACAATGCCTTTGGCACAAAATTAAAAAACGAATGGCTACGGATGAAAGCAATGGATGTAAGCGATGTGTACTACGATAAATTCCTTATCAATGGCAAAATGGAACAAACAATAGAAACGGTTTCTTCCCCCCTCTCCTTCGGAGAGGGGTCGGGGGTGAGGCTAAAGGCAGGTGATAAAGTAAGGTTAAGAGTGGTAAATGGCGGTGCTTCCAGTTATTTTTGGTTGAATTACGGCGGTGGAAAAATTAATGTAGTAGCCAGCGATGGCAACGATGTAAAACCCGTTAAAGTAGATAGGCTGATTGTGGCTGTTTCCGAAACCTATGATGTAGAAGTAACCATTCCCGAAAATATGAGTTACGAATTTAGAGCCACACCAGAAGACAGAACAAAACACGCTTCCATTTGGTTAGGAAGTGGAATGAAAATGCCTGCACCCGACTTGCCCAGATTGAATTATTTTGAAGGAATGAAGATGATGAACGATATGATGAAGATGAACGGCGATATGAAGGATATGGGTATGAATATGAGCCTGCAAACAATGGATATGAACCAGGTAATGTATCCCGAATTGCACGGCAGCCAGCCAATGAACCACGATATGGGAAATATGCAAAAAGAAAAAGCACCACAAGACCATTCAATGCATAATATGGCTTCAACCGATACCGCTAAAATCCAAGACCATTCAATGCACCAAATGCAACAATACACTTGCCCAATGCACCCCGAAGTGGTATCCGATAAACCCGGTAAATGCCCTAAATGTGGAATGGCTTTAGTACCAAAAGCTCCCTCTCCTTCGGAGAGGGCGGGGGGTGAGGCTCACGAAAAAATGGATATGTCCACTGTAAATGGTATTCGCACTTTAAATTACGACTTACTAAAATCACCCGAAAAAACAGCCTTTCCGCCAGATGCACCTGTTCATAAAATTCATTTCACATTAGAAGGAAATATGAACCGTTATTTATGGTCTTTAGATAATAAAACAGTGTTAGAAACCGATAAAATAATGATTAAAAAAGGCGAAATATTACGGTTGGTACTTACCAACAATTCAATGATGCGCCACCCAATGCACCTGCACGGTCACGATTTCCGTGTACTCAATTCCAAAGGTGAATATTCACCGCTAAAAAATGTGATTGACATATTGCCGATGGAAACCGACACCATAGAATTTGCAGCAAATCAGGATGGAGATTGGTTTTTCCATTGCCACATATTGTATCATATGATGGCAGGTATGGGCAGGATTTTCAGCTATCAAAATTCAGAGCCAAATCCCCAGCTACCCAATAAAGCCGAAGCGTGGCGATTGTTTAAAAAAGACAACAGAATGACCTCATTCCGTGCGCAGGTAGGTCTTGAAAGCAATGGCAGCGATGGAGAATTTATGTGGATGAGCCACAGATATGCATTGAATGGAGATTGGCATATCGGTATCAAACCCGAACACGGTCACGAAGGAAGTTTAATATTCGGCAGGTATTTGGGCAAAATGCAATGGGCATATCCCTACATTGGCGCACAATACAGGTACAAACCAAAAAGCCACGGCGTAGAAAAAAATATATTCGGTCAGGAAACAATACACGCAAATTATTGGGCACCCGTCATAGGTTTTCAATATACATTACCGTGGTTAGTAGTTGCAGATGCAAGGGTAGATATGTACGGAAAAATCCGTTTCCAGCTAATGCGTGAAGACATTCCCGTTACACCACGCTTGCGTTTCAATTGGATGGTAAATACCGACAAAGAATATATGGTTGGCTTCCGTTACATTACTACAAAATGGCTTGCCTTATCCACGCATTACGACAGCGATATGGGCTATGGTGCAGGTGTTACGATTATTTATTAAACAAGCATAATTTTAGAAATAGAATGCAGGTCCCGAAAAGGGCTTGCATTTTTTTAATATCATTTTCTCAATTCCTAACCTCACATGCAACACTATTGCATAAAAATATTTTTGCTAAAAAATCATTCAGGCTACCTTTGTCCCTCGTGAAAATAATTGCATTCATATTGAGCCTGTATATTTTGCTGCTGTCGGGTATGCCCTGCACAGATGCACAGGATTGCAATTTACCCACAACCACGCAGGTTTCAACAACGCAAAACCACGGCTACCACCAGCACGAGAGCGAGCATTGCCCGCCCCTTTGCCATTGTTCCTGTTGCAGTGTTGCAGTGTCCAAAATGCCGTTGCTTACAATATCCTATTTGAAGCCAGCCACTATTTCAAAGCAAAAAACTTCTTTCTATCAATCCCACCACCTCACAGGCTTTTTAGAAGCCGTTTGGCAGCCGCCCAAATATTGTTAAGCTGAATTTTTAATTCAATGATGCTGTATTGCGTAGCAATACTGTCATTTACTATTTCAAAAAATCAATCAGTTTAACAATGAAAGTATGCTTAATAAAATTATTGGCTTTAGTATAAAGCACAAGTTCCTTATAGGGCTATTTACCTTAGGACTAATTATTTGGGGTATTTGGAGTGCAGCCAGATTACCCATTGATGCAGTACCGGATATTACCAACAATCAGGTACAAATCATAACACTTACACCAACCTTAGCAGCGCAGGAAACGGAACAATTAGTTACTTATCCTATTGAGCAAAGTATGGCTAATATTCCGGGCCTTATTGAGCTACGCTCAATTTCTCGTTTCGGCCTATCTGTTATTACTGCCGTGTTCAAAGACGAAATGGATATTTATTTCGCCCGCCAGCTCGTAAATGAAAAATTAAAAGAAGCCGAAGAGAAAATTCCCAATGGAATAGGCAGGCCAGAACTTGCACCGGTTAGTACAGGGCTTGGAGAGATATACCAATATGTACTTCACCCCAAAAAAGGCGCAGAAGATAAATATTCCGCAATGGATTTGCGCACAATGCAGGATTGGATTGTTGCCCGGCAATTATATGGTACAGCAGGTATCGCAGAAGTAAATAGTTTTGGCGGTTTGCTAAAGCAATATGAAGTAGCAGTAAACCCTTACCGCCTCAAAGCAATGAATGTAACCATTGCAGAAATCTTCAATGCATTAGGAAAAAACAACGAAAATACAGGCGGCGCATACATTGACAAAAAGCCTAACGCCTATTTTATCCGTGGCATTGGCTTGGTAAGTTCATTGGATGATATACGAAACACGGTAATAAAAACGCCAGGCGGCGTTCCTATTCTTATAAAAGATGTTGCTGATGTAGGTTTTGGAAATGCTGTTCGTTATGGTGCCGTTACCTACAATGGTGAAAAGGAAGCAGTAGGCGGGATAGTAATGATGCTAAAGGGCGAAAACAGCGCTGATGTGGTTAGCAGGGTAAAAGAGAAAATATCTACTATTCAAAAATCGCTGCCAAATGATGTGGTGATAGAGCCTTTTATAGACCGCACAGATTTGGTGAGCCGGGCTATCAATACGGTAAAAACGAACCTCATAGAAGGGGCGCTAATCGTCATTTTTGTATTAGTTCTTTTCTTAGGAAATCTAAGAGCCGGGCTTATTGTAGCTTCCGCTATTCCCTTATCAATGCTTTTTGCTTTGGGTATGATGAACCTCTTTGGGGTAAGTGGAAACCTAATGAGTTTAGGAGCGATAGATTTTGGATTAATTGTGGATGGTGCGGTAATTATTGTAGAAGCCAGCCTGCATTATTTGGGCTTGAAACCAGCCGGTAAACTCACACAACAGCAAATGGATGAAGCCGTCGGAAGCAGTGCCAAAAAAATGATGAGTTCCGCAGCCTTCGGACAAATAATTATTCTCATTGTTTATCTGCCTATCCTTTCATTACAGGGTATTGAAGGCAAAATGTTCCGGCCAATGGCAGAAACGGTGGCGTTCGCCATTCTTGGAGCGCTCATTTTGTCCCTTACCTATATCCCTATGATGACTTCTTTATTCCTATCAAAGAATATAAAACACAAAAAAACTTTTGCAGATAAAATGATGGATAAACTGCAACGGTGGTACACGCCTTTGTTACAAAAAGTCATTCGTGTAAAGTATGCAATAGTAGGTGCGTCTTTCGCATTGCTAATGATTGCATTTGTTTTTTTCAGCAGAATGGGTGGTGAGTTTATCCCGCAATTGCAGGAAGGTGATTTTGCCGTGCATTGTATTTTACCACAAGGCACTTCTCTATCGCAAAGCATTGAAACCTCAATGCAGGCAAGCCGCATTTTAAAGGCCTTTCCGGAAGTAAAAACTGTAGTAGGTAAAACAGGTAGCGCAGAAGTGCCAACAGACCCTATGCCCCCCGAAGCTACAGACCTGATGGTAACCTTAAAGCCGAAAAAAGAATGGAAATCTTCAAAGAGCTATAATGAGTTGGCCGCGGAAATGATGGAAAAATTAGAAATGATACCCGGCGTTTTCTTTGAAGTTTCACAACCTATACAAATGCGGTTTAACGAATTAATGACAGGTGTAAGGCAGGATGTAGCCATAAAAATATTTGGAGAAAATATTGATACCCTTGCGGCAATCGCACCAAAGGTTGCAGCAGTAGTGCAGCAGGTAAATGGAGCTACCGAACCACAAATAGAGCAGACCACAGGCTTACCGCAAATCACTATTCAGTACGACAGGGCAAGATTAGCTTCCTACGGGTTAAATATTGAAGATATTAATCACACCGTGAGTACTGCTTTTGCAGGGCAAGCAGCAGGTGTTGTGTTTGAAGATGAAAAGAAGTTTGACTTGGTAGTAAGGTTAGATAGTGTAAGCCGAAATTCTATTGATGATGTGAGTAACCTTTTTATATCAACGCCTGAAGGAGTACAAATTCCTCTATCGCAGGTAGCTACAGTTGCCTTCAAGGAAGGACCTGCACAAATTAGCCGTGAAGATGGAAAGCGCAGAATAGTAGTTGGTTTCAATGTACGGAACAGAGATGTTGAAACAGTTGTAGAAGACATTCAACAAAAACTTTCAAAAGCAAACCTGCTGCCTTCAGGCTACTTCTACACTTATGGCGGCACATTTGAAAACTTAAAAGAAGCTTCGGCACGATTGAAATTTGCTGTTCCTTTAGCATTAGCATTAATATTCCTATTGCTCTACTTCACATTTGGTTCGGTTAAAGAAAGCTTACTCATTTTTACTGCCATTCCAATGAGCGCCATTGGTGGTGTGTTTGCATTATTGCTAAGGGGAATGCCATTTAGTATTTCGGCAGGAGTTGGTTTTATTGCTTTGTTTGGTGTAGCGGTACTGAATGGAATTGTACTAATCAGCACTTTTAAAGACCTTGCAAAAGAAGGAATGCAAGATGTTGTTCAACGAGTGATTGAAGGAACAAAAATGAGATTGCGTCCCGTATTGATGACGGCAGCGGTAGCTTCACTCGGTTTCCTTCCAATGGCCATTAGCACGGGTTCAGGAGCAGAAGTTCAAAGACCATTAGCCACTGTTGTAATAGGCGGTTTAATTACAGCAACATTTTTAACCTTATTTGTTTTACCCGTTTTATATATTTTGTTCAATACCAAAATCAATTTTAAGCGTAATAATAAATTGGGTGTAAAAGCAGTGTTGATGGTGTTTCTTTCGTTTTGCAGTTTTAATGCTATGGCTCAGCAAAGGATAGCACCTGAACAAGCAGTAAACATTGCGTTTAATAATAATCTTCAATACAGCGTCAACAAAGCACAGGTTTCCAAGGCAACTTACGACATTACCGCCTCAAAGGAAATTCCTAAAACAGGTGTTTTTGTTGAAAATGAAGATATGCGCCCAAGCGACCCTAAAGGTGTTTTGAAAATTGGTGTATCGCAAAATTTTGTTTGGCCGGGCTTATACAAAGCCCGTAGGCAATATTTTGAAGAGCAGTTGAAATATTACGAAATGAACAAAGCTATGCTTGATGCCGTAATACGCAAGGAAGTAAACAATGCCTATTATCAACTTTGGTATTTACAGGATATAAGCACATTATACCAAAGGTTGGATACTATGTATTCTTCAATGTATAAAGCTGCCGACCTTATGGTAAAGACGGGTGAAGCAGCGGGTCTTGACAGAATATCCGCCGAAGTAAAAATGAAAGAGCTAAAAGCGCAATTGCAGCAAAATAAAAAGAACATAACCCTGCAACAACAACAGCTAAGTATGCTGCTTAATACAGATACAATGTATCTGCCGCTTACCAAGCCTTTGGAAAAATTATCGTACACTGTTTCTATGGCAGAAGGCCAGCACCCTTCTTTGGCCTTGCAACAGCAAAATATCAACATTGCCAATGCAAATATCAGTGTACAGCAAAACACCAATAAGCCAGAGTTTTCAGGTCGTCTATTTTCGCAGAGATTATATGGTGCAAAAGACCCCTATACAGGGTTTTCGGTTACAGCAGCTTTTCCTCTTTTTGGCAAAGCAGCATACCGTAGCAAAGTATTGGCTGCAAAAGCAGAAGTAGAAATGCAGCAACAACAATTATCTTATCAGCAATTACAGTTTAATACCCAGCGGAATAATGCCGTTGTAGAAATTGAGCGGGCAAATGAAATGTTGCTTTTTTATGAAAATTCGGGGCTAAAGCAATCCGAAGAAATCATAAAAGCTGCTTTACTAAGTTATCAGGCAGGCGAAATCAGCTTTGCAGAAATGTCGCAGTTTTTTACCCAAGCCATTGATATTAAGAAAAACTATTTACAGGCATTAAACGAATACAACCAATCAGTCATTCAGTACAAATATTATCTCAATCAATAAAATAAAAAAATGAAATATTATTTTTTAATTCTTCAATTAATAATCGGTGTATGCTTGTTTTCAAGCTGCAAGAATAATTCCGAAAACCCGGAAACAAAAACTGAAGCAGCGGAAGAAGCGCATAATGAACACGAAAACGAAAATGTGGTTTCGCTTTCTACAGAACAAATTAAAACCATTGGAATTGAATTAGGAAGTATAGAAAGTAAAGAACTTACCAATGCCGTAAAGGTAAACGGAATGCTTACTGTACCTAATCAAAACAAAGCATTTGTAACACCGGCTTATAGTGGTGTTGTAAAATCATTGAATGTACAGCCGGGAAACTTTGTTTCAAAAGGTCAAACTATTGCCACTATTACCAATCCCGATTTAATACAAATGCAACAGCAATTACAACAAGTGAATGCTCAAATAAAATTGGCTGAAATAGAAGTTAATCGCCAAAAGCAATTGGTTGAAGGCAATGCTGCGCCACTAAAAAGGCTGCAACAAGCCCAAACGGAATTGGCTACGTTAAGAAGCCAGCGTTCAGGTTTGCAAAAGCAATTGGGAAGCATAGGAGCTTCGCAAAATTATTCTTCTTTATTAGCTGTAAAAGCACCTATTAGCGGCACAATTAGTAAGGTAATAGCACAGATTGGAAGCAATGTAGATATGGCTTCACCCATTGCGGAAATCGTAAGCAATGCACAACTGCATTTAGATATTTATGTGTATGAAAAAGACTTGCCAAAAGTTAAAGCAGGACAAACCATACACTTCACGCTAACTAATAATCCGGGTGTAGAATACGATGCACAAATCTATTCCATAGGTTCTGCATTTGAAGGAGATAGCAAAACCATTCCTGTTCACGCCAGAGTTACGGGCAATAAGTATGGATTGATAGATGGAATGAGCGTTACCGCAATGATTAGTTTAGACCGAAATATAGGCGCAGCCGTTCCTAACGATGCAATTGTAAATAATAAAGGACAAGATTACATTTTTATTGTTACAGATAGGCATTCGGAAGATGAACACAAAAGCGAAAATCCAAACGAAAAAGAAGACCCGCATAACCACAAGGAAGCTGATAAGCCGAAAAGCACAGTTGATGAAATCACTTTTGAGCGTATCCAAATAGCCAAGGGAACTTCTGATTTGGGTTATACACAAATTACTGCATTAAAGGAAATTCCACAGGGTGCAAAAATCGTAACTAAGAATGCTTTTTTCGTTATGGCTAAAATCGTTAATGCAGGAGAAGGAGAACACGGACACTAAAAATTGTATAAATTATGAATGATTTTCTAAGATATTACCTGCCCATTTTCTATGCTCTTGTATTGCTTTTTGCATTTGTAATACCCTCATACCGTACATACAAAAGCACGGGTATTAACCCAATTACTTTTGGAAAAGAACCCAATGCACATAACTATATTGGCAATGTGATGAAAGTATTGTTAGCCGCATTGTTTGTTGTAATACTAATGTACAGCTTTGGGAATATTTATCAATTTACTATCCCTATACCTTATTTACAAAATCTAAATATTCATTTTGTCGGACTAATTCTAATCCACATTTCTTTAATATGGATAATCATTGCGCAAGTGCAAATGAGCAATAGTTGGCGCATTGGTATTGATGAGCAAAACAAAACGGATTTAGTAACCAAAGGGCTGTTTTCTATTAGCAGAAATCCTATTTTTTTGGGAATGATTATTTGTGTGGCAGGATTATTTCTTGTCATTCCCAATGCCGTTTCCTTTTGCATTTTGCTTACTACCTATATTGTTATACACATACAAATAAGGTTAGAAGAAGAATTTCTGAAAAAGCAACACGGTGAGCAATACAAATCCTATCAATCTAAAACAAGAAGATTATTATGAGTACAGAACATAAACATATCTACGATGCCCACGGCAAGCAAATTTGCTGTTCGCCGCAGGAAGCAAAAATAAATGAAAAAGCCGATGAAAAATTGGTGCAGCAGGAAGGTGCCAAAGCCTTACCCGTTATTGAAGAAAAAACAAGAGAGCGCCACTTCAAAGGCGATGGTCATTTTCACGGTACAAGGTTCAAAGAAGAATTAGACCACGACCACAGCAACGAACATTCAGACGATGATGGACACGACCATAGCCACGATGAAAATAAGTCCACCCTTCAAATGTTCTTGCCTGCAATCATTTCATTCGTGCTATTGATGACTGCCATTGCATTTGATAATTGGTTTCCGCAAAGTTGGTTCACAGGTTGGGTGCGATTAAGTTGGTATATCATAGCTTATATTCCAGTTGGTTTTCCTGTTATCAAAGAAGCATTTCAAAGCATTGGTAAAGGCGAAATATTTTCTGAATTTTTATTGATGAGTATTGCCACCATTGGCGCATTTGCAATTGGAGAATACCCCGAAGGCGTAGCAGTGATGTTGTTTTATGCAGTAGGTGAAGTGTTCCAGACATTAGCCGTAAAACGAGCCAAAGGAAATATCAGCAAACTCTTAGACCAGCGCCCAGATGAAGTAACCATTTTAGAAAACAACCAACCCAAAACCATAAAGGCGGCACAAGCAGCAATCGGCAATATCATTCAATTAAAACCAGGCGAAAAATTGGCTTTAGATGGAGAATTAATTTCCGAAACAGCCTCATTCAATACTTCTGCACTTACAGGCGAAAGCAAGCCAGACACAAAACAAAAAGGCGATACGGTTTTGGCAGGTATGATTAATTTGAACACAGTTGCACAGGTAAAAATAAACACCGCTTATACCGATAGCAAACTTTCCAAGATTTTAGAATTGGTACAAAATGCCACGGCACAAAAAGCACCTACCGAATTATTCATTCGCAAGTTTGCAAAAGTTTATACACCCATTGTAGTATTTGCGGCAATAGCCATTTGTTTGCTTCCTTATTTCTTTGTTGAAACTTATGTGTTTCGGGATTGGCTTTATAGGGCATTAATATTCCTTGTTATCAGTTGCCCTTGTGCATTGGTCATTAGCATTCCGTTGGGTTATTTTGGCGGCATTGGCGCAGCCAGCCGCAATGGCATTCTGTTCAAAGGCAGCAACTTTATAGATGTAATTGCAAAAGTGCAAAATGTGGTGATGGACAAAACAGGCACAATGACCGAAGGCGTGTTTAAAGTACAGGAAGCCAATATAAAATCGGATTTTAATAAAGATGAAATAATGCAAATGGTCAATGTATTGGAAAGCAAATCCACTCACCCAGTTGCAACAGCCATTCACAACTTTGTTGGCGAAATCAATCATAGTATTGCTTTAGAAAATGTAGAAGAAATTGCAGGGCACGGTCTTAAAGCTACTATCAATGGCAAAGAATTATTGGTAGGCAATTTCAAATTATTAGACAAGGAAAATATCCAATACGATATTGACCCTTCCACTATTGTTTATACACTCATTGCAATTGCCTACGATAAAAAATTTGCAGGCTACTTAACCATTGCTGATAGCATAAAAGCAGACGCACAAACTACCATTGATAACCTAAAAACATTGGATGTAAATACAACAATGTTAAGCGGCGATAAATCAACTGTAGTAAATGATGTAGCCAATAAGTTAGGCATTCAAAATGCCTTTGGCGATTTATTGCCCGAAGACAAAGTGAATAAAGTAAAAGAAATAAAAGCCAAAAACGAAACCGTGGCATTTGTGGGCGATGGCGTGAACGATGCGCCAGTAGTGGCTTTGAGCGATGTTGGAATTGCAATGGGTGGTTTAGGCAGCGATGCTACCATAGAAACCGCCGATGTAGTGATACAAGATGATATGCCCAGCAAAATACCAATGGCAATCAATATCGGCAAGCAAACAAAGAAAATTGTTTGGCAAAACATAACCCTTGCATTTGTAGTAAAAGCGATTAGCCACAACGTGGGAAGCCTTATTTGCAGATGTAGGCGTAGCTTTATTGGCAATCCTCAATGCTGTACGAATACAAAAGATGAAGTTTTAGAAAAATATAAAAGCCGCAGAAATGCGGTTTTATTTTTATGGGCTTTCCCTTCGGGTCGGGCTATCCGCTACAAGTCCTCGCTCGTTCCTCGCTGTGGGCTTTTCGCTACTATCCCTAAGCCAATAAATACACCCACGCACAACAAAAAACACGGCTTTAGTCAGGCGATGCCTGTCTTCTATGGCATTGCCGCCGTTAACAACTGTCATACTCTTTGCAAGCTATGCCCAGCCCACGCTTTTAGCACATTGCCTGTTCCGCTTCGCTGCACAGCCAAAGAGCTAAGCCAATACACAGGCATAGCAGCAAAGAGACGCTGCGTTCCAACCACCACCACCACTTCGCTTATGCCAGTATGTAAAACGGCGGAAGCTACATTAACATAATGTGGGCTTATAGTACTTTTCCCCACGCTCATAGGCGACTATGCCAACACAAAAAAGTCCTATAAGCACATTATATTAAGTAGCCAATGCCATAGCCTCACCCTGTAAAATATCCCTTCACACAATAGGCTTTGCTGATATTTTCAGGGTTCGGAAGCCGTGTTTTTTCCTCACGCTTCACCCTCGCACCCCACCCACCCATTTTTAGCGGTGCAGTAAAATAAAAAGCATTAATGTTTAATGGCTATGCGCTACGGCAGGATGCAGGCAGCTTGCTTCATTCCGTTTCGGCGTTCCGTTGCGTCCTCGTTCCTCGTCCTGACTTCACTTCCCTTCACTTCATTCTACTGCGCTTAACCTGCACCAGCCTTTGAGCGCCACACTGCAAGAGTGGTTCTTTCAATCGGCGCAACGGAGCCAACGCACCATTCCATTCCGCTGCACGGGCTTTTAGCAACGCTGCAATGCAAAGTGGGTTTTCAAAATTTACCATTTGCGCCAACACATAAAAAGCCCCAGTGCAGCTTCATTCCATACCCAATCATTCCGTTTGCCTTTTTCATTCACCACACTTGCACTTGTTCGTGCCTCACAAGATGCCCACGCTGCAAACTGTTTGTATGCTTTTTATTTTCTGCGATTTGTTTACCCTGCCTGAATACAAATACAACATTCCGTTTTCGCTACGCCAATTATAGAATTGATTTCATTGGAAAAATAATATACAAAAACAACATTCAATTGATGCTTCGCATAAGGAAGATTTGATTTTTCAATCAAAATAAAATACGGAAAAAAAGGTCGCAAAAATAGGCGGCGGACACAAGGCTACCGCACAATAAAAAAGCCAAAAGACTACGGCATAATGGCAAGGTAGTTAGGTCGGCTTCGCCGATATTATTTTTTGTGCCTTGCCAGCCTTCGGCACTTATTCCGTTTCCTTTTGGCTTTTTCCCCCGCCGCCTTTCTGAAATGCTTTCTTTTTTTCCCTTTTTTCTTTTGAAAAATGGTTTTTCACGAGAGCAGGGAAGTAACCTCTAAAAATAATTACAATGGTTGCCCCAAAAATTCAGCAGTACAGCCCTAAAAATTCTTATCCAGCATTCACTTTGTTTGCACTTTGCAAAGGTTTAAACAGCGGCAAACCGCTTGAAAAGCCTTGCCCTAATTGTTTCGCCATTTTATGCCGCAGCCAGGAAGAATTTGATTTTTATAAATCCATTGTTTATGGTCTTTGGTTCACAAAAGGTTTTTATCCTCTGTTAGTGGGTTCTGTTATCGAATTTATCCGCCTTGGAGATTTTACAAAATTGGTTTTAGAAACAGCGGAAAGGCTTCGCCCTACTTATGTAGATTTTGCCGCAGATGCAGTAAAGGCAAGGAATTACGAGCGTTTGCAAAAGCAATATTTAGAAAAGGCTGCACTTATTGCAGATATGCGCAGGGCTTTAATTTACCGCCATTTGCGCAGCAAATAATTTCATTTTTTAACTTTTAAATATCATAGCAATGAACGACAACACAAAGACCCTTTTTGAAATGTGGAAGGAAGGGTTAATTGGAAATTTTGGATCCTTCCAAACCACGATTTTTGAAGCCTACAAAATTGCGGATTGTGGAAATATGCGTAGGCTTGAAGAGGCCTTTCCTAATTGGTTCAAAAAGAAATATCCGCAAACCATCTAACAACCGAAGCCGCTGCCCAAACAGTGGCTTTTTTTGCCAAAAGAAACAAGGTTTGCCATACTTGCAAAAGGCAGGACAGAAGGCGGACGAACTGAAACAAACTTCGCTGCACATAATAAAAAATTCAATGTGCAAAATACTTCGGCGGGCTAACGCACCAACCCCAAAAACAGCCAACCAAAAGACTACGGCATAATGCAGAAAAAATAAGGCAATGCTTCGCAAAAATTAGCCTCATTTTTCTGCACCCTTCGGGACTTATTCCGTTTCCTTTTGGTTGGACTGTACCGCCTACGTGAAGAATGCACATAAATTTTTTATTATGAAAAAGCAGCTTCGTATTGTCAGTCAGCGCCGCCCAGCTATTGAGCCTTTCAGCAGCGTTTCTTCCGTCCCTCATTGTTTCTTCAGTAGGCATTTGCGCCGCCGCCCCGTTTCATTTCGCTATGGTCAGGGTGTGGTAGTATACTGTTTGCCCGGTGGGCTTTTTGCTCATTGCTATCCGTCAGGCTATCGTTTCATTTCAGGTTTGCCCTTTTAGGGCATACCTTTTTTGAAACAAAAAAAGCCCTTGAGAACAAGGGCTAATTCATTAACTGAAAGTAAAATTTCGGAGATTAAGAACCGCTAACCTGAACTAATGCTAAGGCATTGTATGCACCATTTTTTAAAGGATACATTTGTCCGTTCACTTCCTGATAGAACTCAATACCAAGTGCCAGGAACAGCGGATGGGTGCTTGCGGCAGTTACCGCATTCGCAAGGCTGATTACAGCCGTTGCAGTTGCGTCCCATGGTTGGATGGCAGTATCCTGACTATCCACCACGTAAGTTTCATTTTCAAAATCCACTTCCACACCGGCAGAAATGATTTTGTAATGAGTAGAACCACCCGGAGCGGCAATCATATGGATGGGAACAAATGCAGGAATGTCAACAGTTAGCGCACCTGTAGCACGGTCTATGGCAGCCGTAAACGGTGCATAGAGGGTAGTGCCGAGCTTGCCATTAATGTTGAACTCAAAACCTTGCAGCAATTCCGCTTCGCCGTCAATCACATTCCTTTGACCACGGGTGTTAGTTGTATCCGCTTGAACTACTTTCAGCATTTCGGTAGTCAAACGGCTAACCATACGGCTATCTGAGGCGTTTTGAAGCAATGCACGGAGAGAAGTGCGAAGAACTTTTCCAGCTTTACCTGCACGACCAAATTCAGCACCGTTTTCACGGGTTCTTTGGAACGCAGGGTCATTGGCGATTTTGTCGGCAGAAACGCCGCCTTTTTCACGGGCAAGATACCCGTCTTTGGACTTGTAGAAGGTGATGCCACCTATCGTTCCGTCCAGCTTGATTATACCTTTTTGTTGTGCCATTGTATAAAAAATTTATTGGGTTAAAAATCAAATTCACCCCTAAATTAAACAGGCTTTAAAGGCGTTTCAAATGTGGGTTGTCGTTCGTGCCGATTATTCCAAATTATTCCAAACGATACCGAATAACCACCCTAAAAAATTGCAGTATCTTTGCAATAGATACTTCAATGCAAAAGCATATCAAAGGCATAGATGGAGTATAAAAAAGCTATTTGATTAATGAACAGACTGTGTATTTATCCAAAGGACATTATGATAATCACAGGCAGAAGCGACAGGTATGGCAGAAATCTTATCAAGAAGATTAAAGAATACTTTCAGAAGGAACAACACCAGGTTGTTACCGTGGAAGAATTTTGCCAGTATATGGGTTTGCAACCCGATGCAGTTGCCAAACAATTGCGCTAATACCTGAGAGCAAAAGTCGTGATACGACCTTTTTTGCTTTGCACTCTATTTTTTACTTTCTCTTATTTGTTAGTCGTATTCTTTTCTTAGGAAAAGATATAGTCGCATTTTTAGTCGCATTGCGAAATAAAAAAGAGTTACATTTCTGTAACTCTTTGATTTTCAAGCTCCCCCTGTTGGACTTGAACCAACGACCCTCTGATTAACAGTCAGATGC
>ENA-UOUJ01001032-UOUJ01001032.1-activated-sludge-metagenome-genome-assembly--contig:-NODE-1032-length-15747-cov-3.512044_pt1 | contig 15747 bp, 14 predicted proteins | sample MGYA00249839_ERZ747224 | MGnify/ENA primary metagenome ERZ747224 (study PRJEB28782, sample SAMN03220277) | activated sludge metagenome | biome: wastewater; feature: sewage sludge; material...
CTCCTGTTAATGTTATTAAGCTATCTGCCCGATACCATGCTTTTAAATTAGGAATGCTTTTAGGAATAGGTTGTGCAAAAAGGGAAGTAGAAAAAATGCAATGAAATAGGAATAAAAAAGAAATTTTTAATATATTGACTTGCATAAGTATTAAAGTAGAAATAAAATATTTTTTTTGAAATCAATAACGTCCTAAACATTAAAAAAAAGACGAATAGCTTAGGTAACTCTAATTACCTTAAAGGTTACAGAACAAAAACTAATTCCTCTCATTACAAAGATAGCAATTATATGAAAACTTGATTGTCAGCATTTCAAAAAACAGCAAAAGAGTGGAATGCGGCATAAAAAAGGTATCACTTTCATTGTAATTTTAATTAGGCAACTTTAGACAATTTCAATAAACCTATTGTATTTTGTCTAATACAGTTTTATATATTTCTACTAACCTTTTACCCAAAATTTCTTTATCAAAATTTTCTATAACAAATTCGCGTCCTGCTATGCCCATTTGTTTTCTTAAATTTGGGGATTTAATGAGCAATTCTAATTTATCTGCGAAACCAATAACATCTTTTTCTTTTACCACAAAACCAGTTATATTGTCTAATAGTCCATCTTTCATACCGCCTGCATCGGATACTACTACCGGCAATTGCATACTTTGGGCTTCTTGTATTACTAAACCTTGCGTTTCGGCTCTATTGGTTCCGGGTTCATGAATGCCGGGTAGTAGAAAAATATCTGCAGTATTAAATTCATCAAATACAGTTTCTTGAGTGAGTGCGCCCAATATTTTAATATATCTGTCTAAGTTTTTTTCTTGTATTTTCTCTTCTATTTCTTTCCTTAAAATGCCATCTCCAATTATATGTAAGCAAATATTTTTGTAGTTTCTTTTATTTACTAATTCGTCAATAATATCAACTGTTAAGTTTGGAGCTTTAAAGGGAATAAGTCTTCCACAAAAAATAATTTTCAGGGCACTGTTTTCTTCTTTATTGATTCTATTTCTTGTAAACTTATTTGTGTCTAAAGATACCTGCAGGATAGATATGTTTTCCTTTTTATGGATGCTTGTAAGTAGAGAATATAAATATGGACCATTTACTGTGAATTCTTCAGTATAGTTGAATAAATATTTATAGGTTGTTATATAGCTATCAAGTAGATCTGGTCTTAAATCGTAGCCATGAAATGATACTATAAGAGGTATTTTTTTTATTCGTTTTTCTTTAAATAGGTTTACAATTGGAAGTGCATTATCTGCAAAATGAACGTGTATTAAATCAAAGCTATTTTGTGGAATAAAAAATTGCGCTTCGAAAAAACGATTTAGAAGCAGTGCATCTTTTCCATACTTAAAAAAGTTTAATGATTGAAGCAATAGTCCATAATCCAAATGTGGGAAATTCCGTACTATCATTTTAAAGAAGGTGGTAATTGTATGGACTTTTCCTTTATCTTTTCTGTAATAAAAAAGACATTTATTTAGTAGGTTATACTTCTTAATTTCTTCATGGATTTTTTCTTTATTGCCTTCTGAGTAAGCCAATATTGTAACTTTATGACCTTGTTGTATAAGGTATAAAATTTGGTTTAAAATAAATGTTTCTGAAATGGAAGGAAAGATGCCAACAACGATAGCCACATTTAGTTTTCTATTCTGCATTACGGCTGTTTTTTAAAAGAGTTTCTAATGTGTTTTGGCTTTTTAAAAATTGTTGTCGTGCAAAGAGCAGCGCATTTAGTTTTCCCTTTAGCCTTTCGATGTCTAATAATATTTTATCTCCTTCTTGTGCATTCTCCCTTTTTGCTTTAAAATATAAATATCGCCAATCTCTTATGGTGTGTAATAGTTCTACTATAAAGGTTTTTGTTGTTTTTTTATGAAAATAGTTTGGATAGCAAGAGATGATATAATCAGAATAACCAAATGAGTTCCATAGTCTTTTTAAGTAATCCCATGTGATTCTTTGCTTTGGCATAAAATGCTTAAAGTGCATTTTAGAAGAATAGAAAAGTTTGCCGCCAATGAGTTTTAGAGCATAAGTTAATTCTATGTCTTCTCCTCCTGTTAATGAGGTTCCTATTCTTCCTTTTAAAGAAGAAGAAAATCCTAAATTGTAAAGTTTTCCTATCCATTTTCTATTCAATATTGTTCCTGCTGTATATAAACACCCTTTCCAATTTGTAGTATCTCCATCTTCTATTCCTTGAGCGGTGGTTCCGTAGCTTCTCTCAAAGGGCTTTAACCATGTTGGAGGCGTAAAGTCTTGTTCGTACTCCATAATACCTATTCCTCCTACTGCGGCAATATTTTCGGCACTATTAATTATCTCAAATGCAGCTTTTACATAGTTTTCATTTAGCCAATTGTCGTCATCGCAAAAAAGTAAATATTGATAGTTAGATTCTTTTATTCCTCTTTCACGTGCAGCAGATTGTCCTGGTTTGGGTTCAGAAACTATTCTTAGTTTACAAGAACTGGCTTGTGTATCCCAAAGTTTTTTTACAAAATCTGCGGTTCCGTCAGTAGAATTATTATCAACTAGCAACACTTCCCATTCAAAACTTATGTCTTTTTGATTGATTAGATGTTCTATTGTTGGTTTTAATCTTTCAACTCCATTATAGGTAACAATTACCACTGAAACACCAATTTTATCTATGTTTTTTAAAGGCATTACTTTAAAGTAGTGTTTTTTAAATATTCTAATCCTTTTTCTCTATATGTTTCAATAGTTGTATAGCATTCTAAAAGGTTGTTTTTTATTTCCATTCTTTTTGCAAGTTCTCCTCTGAGCCTTTTATATTCTAGAATATATTCAAAATTCTCTTCTTTTTCTTTTATCCATAGAATTTTTGGGAAATAACTTTTAATTTGTTTTAGTCTATAAAGCCATTGATCATACCAATAAGGTATTTTTAGAGTTTTATTAACTGGTTTAGACTCGCCTCTGATAATTGCTCGGTAAATCTCAAAATAAATGCGCGTTTTACCAAATCCATAATGCCATCGTTTTAAGTAGGTAAATGTTTCACGTCCATTTGGGATAAAATGCTTAAATGTTAAATCGTTAGATACGCCAACTTGTAAATTGAGTAACATTGTAATAAAACAATATTCTGTATCTCCTCCGGAAGTTAATTCCTTTCCTTTTCTATCGGATAATAAACTTTTAAAGTTGATTGCTTCTAATAAGGTAAAAAATGAACGGCAAATAACAATGCCGGCTCCATAAAGGTAAAGTACTTTCTTGTTTCCTAACATCCTGTGCTTTTGTTCTCCAACAGCATAATTTGTGGAATATTTATCAAACCAATTAGGTCTTTGTCCTTCAAAAACAGCTTCTCCTTTACCGCCTAACATTATCCATTCTGGATGTTGTTTCATATTATCCCAAGCAAGTTGCACATAATTTTCGCTTAGCCAATTGTCGTCATCGCAAAATAAAAGGTACTTTCCTGTACTTTCTTCAACTCCCTTTTTACGCGCATTAGAAAGCCCCGGAATGGGTTCCTTTACTATCTTAAATGAAGTATGGTTATTATACTTTCTCCATTCAGCAATAGCTACTTCAGCAGTAGTGTCTGTAGAGTTATTATCTACTAAAATTATTTCCCAAGTAAGTTGGTCTTTTACCTTTTGCTTGGCTAAATATTCTAAAGTTGTGGGGAGGCGTTTTGCGCTGTTGTAGCAGCAGATAATTACAGAAACGTCAATATAGTTCATTCGTTATGTAAAGATATATTATGACAAATTTAGCATTTAAAATAAGCATGTAATGCTAAGTAGGTTAATGTGCATTTATTTTCCATTATTGAATAAATTCTTAATAAATATCTGTTTTTTCTCCTTTAGTTTTAATTTGAACAATGCCAAATCAAAAACTTTTCTGCTTTGTTTAAAGTCTTGCATAGCTCTATTATAGTTTGACTGTTGAATTTTTTTTATGGTATTTATTTGATATTCGTTTATTTTCTTGCCGTAATCTGGATACGTGGCTTCAATATAGTTGTACATTTTAAAAATTCCATTTATTTGCTCTGCTTCCGACATAGAAGACCATACACCTTTATCGTGTTGCCTATAAACGCCTAAAATATCTTGCAAAAAATATCCATTACCTTGTTTTAAAAGTAGAAGTGTAATTGCCCAGTCTCCATAAGAAGTTTTTATTAATACCTCCAAATAGTTACTTGGCAAAGAATCTTTTCTAAAACATAGTGTGCAAGTATTAACACCGAGCTTGTTTCCTTCTAACAAATCTTCAAATTGGATTGTGTTATAGTTTTTAATAAGAGGTGTTTCTACATCTCCTTTTTTAACTACTGTGTTACCGGCAACAAAAGTGTATTCCGGATTTTTTTCCAAAAAATCCACTTGTTTTTGTAATTTCAGGGGGTCTGTCCAGTAGTCATCGCCATCTAATAGAGCAATATATTTACCTTTACAATTCTCTACTATGTTGAAAAAATTAGCCAAGCGTCCTACTCTTTGTCTTTCAATATCGTATTCATCACCTTTTTCTCTTTTTAATAGATTCCAAAGGATATTGCTCTTGTTATTTTTCCGGATAAATTCTTTTATAATTTGTAATGTGTTATCTGTAGAAAAATCATCTCCTATTACTATTTCAAATACAAAATTTGCTTCTTGCTTAAAAATGCTGTTTAAAGCATCTTCTATAAATGGCTCATGATTATATGTCATTAATCTTACACTTAACATTATACCTTGGCGCTCAATCATAGTTGAATTTTTTTCTTAGTTGTTTTGTTTTGTTGTTTATTTTTTCAATTTGTTCGGCAGATAACTCTCTTTTGTATTTCGCAATATTATTATAATCTAAGGGTTCTAATGTTTTCTTTTTCCAATCTATAGTTTCTTTGGGTTCAACGCCAAATTTTTTATTTTCATCAAAATAATTAAACATTGCATTCTCAACTTCTATATCTAAAAAATCACACAATTGTTTAATGATAGTTTTGTTATTCAAAATCAAATCTTCATATTTAATAGTAATGTAGTTTTGTTCATTAATTGTTGTGAAAAAGTTTAGCGTTGTTAAGTTGTTTCTTTCCCATTCAGTAGCAATTTCATCTACATCTGATGAAAGTATGGGCTTGTACAAAGAGTCTGTTTCTAATTTCTCAATATTTAAATAGGAGCAGGCAACATCTCTCACATCTCTAATAATATGTATATACTTAGCATTAGGATATAATTTGTTTAATATTGGAATATGCTTAATGTAGTAGTTGTTTTTATCTCCTATAGTCTCTATTGATTTGCTAAATTTTAATGCGTAAGTAAGATATATTACCGAGCATAATTCTGTATAGTTTTTTGGTTTAAATTCAATTATGTTTTTAACAACTTCACTTTTGTTTAAGTTCCATGTTTCAAATTTCTTCGATGCAAAAATATCGTCCAATATAGCTAGGTCATTATCATTTTCATAAGCCCAATTTTTATATTTGTCGTACCACCATATCATAAAACCACATTCAGGAGGAATTACAATTTTCGAATGGCAATTCAACATTATCCTCAATAAAGAAGTGCCGGATCTTGGGTTTCCTAATATAAAAAGTTGTTTATAGTTTTTCATTTGTTTTTAATTAGTGATATAATATCGTCAGTTTTCGGAGAAACTCTATTTTTTTTCATAATTGCCATAGCCAATGTTCTATTGTTTTTTCAGAAATATTCATTATTTCAGCATAGTAAGAAATCCTCTCTCCCTGAATTTCTTCTATTACTTTTGGTAATTTATTTACTCCGACATTTACTTTTCAGTGATATTTTGTTTTTGTTGTATACAATCCCTCAGAAACCATTATTAAACTCTTCAAATATAGGTTGTATTACCTCATAATCCTCGTATTTTTTTGGGGATATGGAGAATACCAGAACCATATCGCTCAATCCATCCAATTTCTTTAAATGCTTTAGCAATAAGTTTATTCCTTGATTTGGAAGTGTAGTTGCCACTCAATAAATCCTGGATGTTAATTCCTCCAAATAGTTTTCCTGGATTATAAAACTCAATCCCATCATCAAAAATCTTTATGAGTATACTTGAACCATCCCGATGATCACGATGTGCTACCATATTGATAACAATTTCACGAATTGGAGCGTATTATTCATTAATTAAAGAACATATTTCTTCTATCTTATCTAGTTCAAGTCCTACATATAGAGGTAAACACATAATTCGGCTTGCAATATCTTCAGATATAGGCATAGATTGCCCTTTCACATATTCGATAGTATTCAACGATGGGTAAAAGTACCTTCTTGGAAAAATCTCTTTTTGATTTAATACTTCTTGAACCTTCAATAAGGTAGTTTCAGTTTCAAAAATTATTGGATAATAACTATAATTCCACTCTGTATTTGCTCTGATTTTTAGTTTCTGTATTTTAGAGAAATCTAATAATTTATCATACTGCTCTACTACATATTTTCTCTCTTTAATGATGGTTTCAATATATGGAAAAACAGCTAAACCCATAGCTGCTTGCAATTCACTAATTTTTGCATTGATACCTAAACCATTATGACCAAAATTGTGAGCATAAAAAAGTTTGTGCTGTAAGTCTTTATCTTTTGCAAACATGACACCACCTTCTCCTGTATGAAATAACTTAGTTGCGTGAAAACTACAAGTACTCACATCTCCATAATTAAAAATACTTTGATCATTATAGTTAACTCCAAAACTGTGAGCAGCATCGTAAATTACAGATAAACCATATTTTTTAGCAATTGTTTCTATTGCTTCGATATGACAAGGGTTGCCAAAGACATGAGTTGCTAAAATGCAAGTTGTTTTTTCAGTTATAGCTTGTTCAATTTTTGTTTCATCTATGGTTAAATATTCCGGATGAATATCTACAAAAACTGGTGTACAATTTTCCCAAACTATTGAAGCCGTTGTGGCTACATAGCTAAATGGCGTTGTAATTACTTCACCTCCTTTGCCTAATAGTTTTATAGCAATCTGTAGTGGTATTGTTCCGTTATTAGTAATAGTTAGCCAATCAACAGAAAGGTAGGATTTTAATTTCTCCTCTAACTCTTTCACTAATTCTCCTCTATTCGTCAGCCAACGGTTATCAAATGCTCTCTGCACTTGAGCTTGATATTCATCAATAGGAGGCAGAAATGTTTGAGTTACAGGGATCATAAGTGCACATTACTTTATATTGAATACTATTATGATATTTAGTTTGAAAAATTAGCTTTGTATAGCAAATAATATTGTTTCTTCGGCATGTATTTTATAATGCCCTACATGTAATTTATAACCCAGTCCTAAACTCAATATCCATTCAGGGATATTCACAAAATCATCCATACTGTGATATATAGCAATTGCCAACTTTGGTTTAAAAGTTTTAATTGTATTTATCGCTCCTCTTAGTGCCATAGGCTCGGCTCCTTCAATATCCATTTTTATAAAATCAATTTTCTCTATATTATTTTTAGCGACAAAATCATCAATTGAAATTGTTTGGGTTAAGCCGGTTTGTCCATCAAAAGGAGTTAGTGATAACCTACTGGCAGGCCCATTGTCTCGGTAATATATCTCTTGATTGGAGATGTCAGAAACGGGATTTTCTATAAGTGCTATTTGTTTTTTTAAATGCGGATTTAAAGAAGTATTCATATTGTGAAGTTCAATATTTCCAGGGATAAATTCAAAGGAATATACTTTCCCTGTATCGGATACTTTATCTGCAAAATACAATGCTGTATCTCCCCAGCATCCGCCAATATCTAACACCACATCTCCCTTTTCCGCTACAACTACATATTCATTTTTGTGTTTATAGGCATATTGTTCTAAAATAAAGTCTGTAACTATTCCCGCTTCTGTAAAATAAAAATCAATATTATATCCAATAGAATTTAATTTCCCCCTCTTAAGTAGAAAGTGTAAAAATTGGGGGTTTATAGTATCATTTTCATTTAATAAAGGTTTTACTTTTTCAAATAACTTCCAATAAGTCTTATTGCTTAGGGGTAGTTTTACTTTAGTATATCCTAATATTCTATATGCAATGAGGTCAATTATTAGTTGCTTACTATTGTCATCTACATTATCATAAAATGAAGAGAGCCTATCACCGTATTTTGTTATTAAAGAATGCTTAGCTACATCAAACTTTGCTTGCTTAGGCCTTACCAATAAGTTCTTAATTCTTCTAAGAAGCCCAATTTGAGGTGGTGTATATTTTCCAAATCTATATTCATCATAATTTTCCTTACCGAAATTATTCAGCATAGATTCCTGAACTTTCTTGTCCAAAGCTGCTAACATGTTATTCATGAATTTCATTTTTATGCCATTTAAAATATGTAGGTTTAATTAGGCCTGGGAATTTTGAGAGCCAAGCAGAATTTGCCCGCTTTGGTTCAACTCCTTCTATAGTTATTATATCTTGTAGATTGTGAAGTACTTTTGGTCCATAATCAACTACCATCAAGTCAATATTATACATATTGTCGTTTAAAGTACCAGAAGGAATTGTGCAAACGTAACTATATTTTCCTTGCGTAAATTCTTGTTTAGGGGAACATGTTGCAAAAATAATAGCTCCTTCTGCGGTTTTAAAAAATAAATTGATATTTATAGTTTTAAAATAATTGTTGCTGGACACTTCTACTTCCAAAACTAATTGTTCATCAATATTAAACATTCCATCAATGCCGTTATCGGAAATCCTTATACTATGAACAATAAAACCTTCGAACTCTTTATTGATAGAAACAAACGAACAGTTCTGTTGTTGTTGATTAGATAAATAGGAGCTAATTATTTCATCAACATCTCCAATGCTTTTTGATTGTCCATGATCTAACCAGAGCAATCTAGTGCAAAGAGATTTTACAGCCAACATATTATGACTCACAAACAAAACCGTTCTTCCTCCACCGCTTGAAATATCTTTCATTTTGCCTATTGCCTTTTTTTGAAACTCGGCATCGCCCACTGCAAGTACTTCATCTACAATTAAAATTTCCGGCTCTAAAAAAGCTGCTACCGCAAAACCCAAACGCACACGCATACCGGAACTAAAGCGCTTTACGGGCGTATCCACATACATGGTGCAGCCCGAAAAGTCCACTATTTCATCAAATTTGCTGCTTATTTCTTTCTTGGTCATTCCAAGAATTGCACCATTCAAATAGATATTTTCGCGTGCCGTTAATTCAGGATTCATTCCTGTACCAACTTCTAATAACGATGCTATTCTGCCTTTGGCTTTTATGCTTCCTGTGGTTGGTGATGTAATTTGTGAAATCAATTTTAGCAGCGTAGATTTTCCTGCTCCGTTTTTACCGATAACACCAAGTACTTCGCCTTGCTTTACTTCAAAATTTATATCGCGCAACGACCACACATAGTCGCTCTCGGCTTTTTGGCTTCTATCATTTACTTGCCCTACCAAAGCGTAAGGATCTTCTTTGCCACGCACTTTTGCCCACCATCGGTTTAAATCGTGCGAAATAGTTCCTGTACCAACTTCGCCCAGCCGGTATAGCTTACTTAAATTTTCAACTTTTAAAACAATATCACTCATACCTCTTTAATCGCTACTGTTTAAACAGTATCCATAAAATCTTTTTCAGTTTTATTAAATACAATAATACCCAATATTAAAACTAAAAAAATTACTCCGATACTATATAGTAGCCATACGGGATTAAAATATCCTATGCCAAAGAAAGCGTATTTAAAGCCTTCAACAATGTGTGTTATAGGGTTTAGTTTAAAATAAAATTGCAGTTTTTCAGGAATAGTGCTTAGTGGATAAATAATAGGTGTTGCATACATCAATAACTGAACACCAAACTGAATTAAAAATTTTAGATCTTTATACTTGGTGGTAAGCGAACTGAAAATTAAACCTAATCCTAAGCCAAGTGCTGCCATTAAAATAATAAATAATGGCAGTCCCAACAAACTAATTTGTGGTTGTAGATTCCCTGTTGTTGCAAAATAGTAAACATATATTACAAGGAAAAGAACAATTTGAATTACAAATTTAATGGAGTTAGATATAACAACAGATAAGGGTGAAATTAAGCGAGGAAAATAAACCTTGCCAAACACTCCGGCATTTTGTACAAATGTGTCGGATGTTTTATTAAAACAATCTGCAAAATAATTCCAGATAACGATACCGCCCATATAAAATAAGGGACCGGGGATTCCATCGGTAGAAATATTGGCTATTCTGCCAAAAACAAATACATAAATAACAGTAGTTAATATTGGCTGAACAAAAAACCAAATTGGCCCCAAAACAGTTTGTTTATATACAACGGTAATATCTCTAAGTACCATCTGTATGAGCAAATCTCTATATCGGAAAAGCTGTTTTAGTTTTATGTTTAATAAACTCCTATTGGGTTCAATAATTAAATCCCAATGTTCTTTCTTTTTTGGTTTCATTTAAAAGGTGCGAAGCTAAAAAAGTATGGCTTATAATCAATAGTGGCCTAAATAAAAAAAGAGAGAAGATTCCTACAAAAGTAATATATTACTCAATGAAATTGTGATAAACTTCACAAAGAATTTGCACGTCCTCCCTACCCTATTTTAAACAATTCTCGCACCGTTTTTTTGCGCTCTATAAAATATTTCCAAAGCACACTGCGCTTGTACATGGTTACAGGCAGGGTGTAAGGTAAATTCACCGCTTTGCGCTTTTTAATAATAGAAGGAATTGATAAATAAAAAGCAAAATGCGCTTTTAAAATTGCCCATAAATCACCAAACGATTTATTCTTAATTACACTTTGCAAAGCCGCCACACCATCTAAAACCAAGCGCTGCGGAAGCAGCCAGCAAAGTCTTCCTACCGATAAATTTTTGCTGAGCATGGTTAAGTTGTTTCTAAAATTCAGAAATGTTTTGTGCGGATTCGCATAGTTAAGTGTGCCTCCGCCAACATGAAAAACTTCAGATGTTGGACAGCTAAAAATTTCAAAACCTGCGCGCTGCAAGCGCCAACACAAATCAATTTCTTCTTGGTGTGCAAAAAAATCTGCATCTAAACCACCAACTTGCCAAAATGCTTCTGCATTCACAAAAAGACATGCACCACTCGCCCAAAAAATTGGCATCTGTTGGTTGTATTGCCCGTTATCTTTTTCAACTGTATCAAACACTCTTCCGGCAGCAAACGGATAGCCATACACATCTAAAAAACCTCCTGAGCCACCGGCATATTCAAAAAAATCTTTTCTATTATAGTCTAAAATCTTGGGTTGTGCAGCCACAACTTTGTCATCGCTTTGTAGCAATGCAACTACCGGTAAAAGCCAATCTTTGGTTACTTCCACATCAGAATTCAACAATACAAAGTATGTTGCATCAATCTGCGACAGCGCTTTATTGTAACCTCCGGCATAGCCTAAATTTTCTTCCCAAGCTAACAACTTAATGTTAGGAAAATGTGCTTGCAAATAAGCCACAGAGCCATCGGTAGAGCCATTATCGGCAACCACTACTTGTGCCCAATCTTCATTAGAATTTCCAATTACATTCGGCAGAAATTGCTGTAAAAATTTCTTTCCGTTAAAGTTTAGAATTACAATGGCGACCAGCGGATTATCCATGTTATTTTCTGGTTGCTACAATAACTATTTGTGCGCCAAAAAATTTCTTTAACAACCAAAATTTTTCTAAAAATGGTTGAAAGAAATAAATAACTTTTGCAGGAAAAGTAGGAAAGAAAAACGGAACAAAACCAATTACGGTAAGCGATTCAACTTTTAAGTTTTTCTCCTCGCACCACTTGCTTAGCAATGCTTGCGAAAACGATTGCTCTTCGTGTTCAATATGGTATTTTGAAGTTTTCTCGATTACTTTAAGAATTGGATTATTGCCATTGGGTTCAATAATAATAACCTTACGCGCAATTTTTGCAGCGTTTTCTATTGCCAAAGCAGGATCGGTTAAATGGTGTAGTACTCCGCGAATTACAGCAATATCAAACTGTTGCGTTGGCATAGAAGCTGCATCTAATAAATTGGCAACCTCAAAATTTATATTTGGAAACTTCTCTTTTGCTAAACCTATTGCAACTGATGCCGGATCGAAACCCGTGATTTTTAAATCGGGGCGAGCCTTTGCAATTTCTGAGGTATAAGTGCCATCGCCACAGCCAATATCTACTAAAGTTTTTGCAGATTTATCTATCAGTTTCAAGGTTTCTTGCGTTGGTCGCAAATTGGCTACTACTGAAGAAAATGGTGCATTGTTTGTGTAGCGGTAGCCTTGGTTTGCAGCCACATCGCTATTAAATGCAGTTACGTTTTCTTTTTCAAGAATTACTTCTTTATCACTCATAAAAACGAAAATAATAAAAAGCTAAACTAAATATTCAGTTTCACCCAAATTAGCAATTATACTATGCGAAAACCTACAACTAAATGTAAGCGTTTGCGCCTTTTTTCTTAGCAATTGCTCTATCCGTTTCTCTCAACAATATTTTGCGAAGGCGAATCGAAATTGGTGTTACTTCAACGTATTCATCTTCTTGGATATACTCCATAGATTCTTCCAAACTCATAATTATTGGAGGCGTAACCGAGGCTTTATCGTCAGTACCCGAAGCACGGAAGTTGGTAAGCTTTTTTGCTTCAGTAATGTTGATCACCAAGTCGTTATCTTTATTGTTTTCGCCCACAATTTGACCTTCGTAAACTTCTACTCCCGGTTCAATAAAGAACACGCCTCTATCTTGAAATTTATCAATTGAATAAGCAGTTGCTCTGCCCATTTCTTTTGAAATTAAAGTGCCGTTCATTCTTGAAGTAATATCGCCTTTCCAAGGTTGAAATTCTTTAAAACGGTGTGCCATAATTGCTTCTCCGGCACTCACGTTTAATATTAAAGTTCTTAACCCGATAATACCGCGCGAAGGCATTTCAAACTCCATGTGCATTACATCACCTTTCGGCTCCATAATTAGCAATGCACCTTTGCGCATCGTTACCAATTCAATACATTTTCCGCTGGTTTCTTCCGGGCAGTCGATGGTAAGAATTTCCACCGGCTCACATTTTTGGCCATTTATTTCTTTCACAATTACGCGCGGGTTTCCGATGCACAACTCAAAGCCTTCGCGTCTCATGGTTTCAATTAAAACGCCTAAGTGCAAAATACCTCTACCAAACACGATAAACGAATCGCCATTTGGAGAATCTTCTACACGCAAAGCCAAGTTTTTCTCTAACTCTTTTTCTAATCTTTCGCGTATTTTTTGTGAGGTAACGTGCTTTCCTTCTTTACCAAAAAACGGTGAATTATTTACAGTAAACACCATGCTCATGGTTGGCTCATCAATGCTTATTGGTGGAAGCGCTTCAGGATTTTCGTAGTCGGCAATGGTATCGCCAATATCAAAACCATCAATTCCCACAACCGCACAAATATCTCCGCACTGCACCGATTCAGTTTTCATTTTTCCCAAACCATCAAAAATATAAAGTTCCTTTATTCTTGATTTCACCATTCCGCCTTTGCGCTTAATAAGTTGCACCGGAGCACCGCTTTGCAAAGTTCCGCGTGTTACTCTGCCCACGGCAATTCTACCTATATAGCTTGAGTAATCAAGTGAAGTTATTTGCATTTGAATAGTTCCTTCGCGCTTTTCAGGTGAAGGAATTTTCTCAACAATTAAATCCAATAAGTAAGTTACATCATCGGTAGGTGTTTTCCAATCTGCACCCATCCAACCATTTTTGGCGCTGCCGTAAGCTGTAGGGAAATCGAGTTGGTCTTCATTTGCTCCTAAGTTAAACATTAGGTCGAAAACACTTTCGTGAACTTCATCGGGGCGGCAGTTCGGTTTATCTACTTTATTTACCACCACAATCGGCTTTTTGCCAAGTGCAATAGCTTTGCTCAACACATAACGTGTTTGCGGCATAGCGCCTTCAAAAGCATCAACCAAAAGCAATACACCATCAGCCATATTCAATACGCGCTCTACTTCTCCACCGAAGTCTGCGTGGCCCGGAGTATCAATAATGTTTACTTTAAAACCTTTGTATTCCACCGCTACGTTTTTCGCCAAAATGGTAATTCCGCGTTCGCGCTCAATTTCATTGTTGTCTAATATCAACTCACCACTTTGTTGATTATCTCTAAACAGTTTGCATTGGTGTAGCAGTTTATCAACTAATGTAGTTTTGCCGTGATCTACGTGGGCAATGATGGCGATATTTTTAATATTCATATATTTTGTACTAAACCGTATTTATTTATTTTGAATGATTCTTTATTTAAAAAAGTTTTACACGGTTTCTTTTTTGCGGGCGCGAAGGTAGAAATTTTCTAAAGAAGCTACTAATTATATAACATATTTCCATAAAAAAAGGCTAAACATGATGCTTAGCCTTTTTACAATTCGATAAGAATTACAATAATTACTTAACACCTAAAGCTACACGCTTAAAACCTGTAACGGTTAAGCCTGTGCTGGTAGAGCCTAAGAATTGTGCAACTGTTTTGCTACCGTCTTTTACGTATGGTTGGGTAAGCAAAGTATTTTCTTTAATAAAACTTGTTGCTGCACCTTCTGCAATTCTATCTAAAATATTTTCAGGTTTGCCTTGAGCAACTGCTTTTTCGCGAGCGATACTTTTTTCTCTCTCAATTAATTCAGCAGGAACACCAGAAGCATCAACCGCAGCAGGGTTCATAGCTGCTACTTGCATAGCAACATCTTTAGCTGCAGCAGTAATAGCATCGGTAAGTGGTTGGTTTACGGCAACCAAAACACCAATTTTATTACCCATGTGGTTGTAAGCTACTAAGCTTTCGCCTTCTAATGTTTCGAAAGAAGAGACATTGATAAGCTCGCCAATAGCAGAAACTTTTTCTTGCACTAATGCTTTTACTGTAGAACCGTTTAAATTAGCTTCTAACAAACTATCTAAGTCTGCGATATTGTTGTTTAAAGCTAAGTCTGCAATAGATTCTGCCAAAGAGCGGAAGTCTTCGTTTTTAGCAACAAAATCTGTTTCGCAAGAAAGATAAACTGCTACACCTTTTTTGTTATCGGCAGTAGTTTTAGCAATAACTACGCCTTCAGAAGCAGCGCGACCTGCTCTTAGTTCGGCAACTTTAGCGCCTTTTTTTCTTAAATAATCAATAGCTTTTTGAACATCGCCTCCGCTTTCGGTAAGTGCTTTTTTGCAATCCATTAAACCGGCACCGGTAAGGTTACGAAGTTCATTTACTTGTGATGCTGTAACTGACATTTTTTTTCTCCTTTTAATTTACTAATCCAATTGCGCCTTTTGTGCGCTTATTATTACTTTCTTGGACCTGCGCCACCACCTGAACGGCTACGGCTTTTGCCTGCACCACCAGTTCCGGCTCCACCTCCATGACCACTTCCGCCACTTCTGCGTCTGCGACCTTTTCCGTCTTCACCGCTTTCCTCTTCTTTAATTTCGTCAAAGTGATTTTTTTCGTCATCAACTTCTACATCGTTTTCTTCATCTTTGTTTAAAGCGCGCTCTGCTAAACCTTCTGCAATGGCATCAACAATAAAATTGGTGATGATAGCGATAGATTGAGCAGCATCATCATTTGCAGGAATTGCAAAATCTACTTTAATTGGATCGCTGCTTGTATCCACAATACTGACAGTGTTGATGTTTAAGCGTTGAGCTTCTTTTAAAGCGATATCTTCGTGAGAAAT
>ENA-UOUJ01001033-UOUJ01001033.1-activated-sludge-metagenome-genome-assembly--contig:-NODE-1033-length-15724-cov-9.225860_pt1 | contig 15724 bp, 12 predicted proteins | sample MGYA00249839_ERZ747224 | MGnify/ENA primary metagenome ERZ747224 (study PRJEB28782, sample SAMN03220277) | activated sludge metagenome | biome: wastewater; feature: sewage sludge; material...
CACAGGCGGGCATTTGCAAACCCGTTTCTGTGCACACCTTGCGCCACAGCTTCGCCACGCACTTGTTGCAGTCGGGCACCGACATCCGCACGGTGCAGGAGCTTCTGGGACACTCGGACGTGAGCACGACGATGATCTATATTCATGTCCTGAAAGTCGCTGCCGGAGGAACCGCCAGCCCGTTGGACTCCTTGGCCTTGCACTTGCGGCCTGGCTGAATGACGGCTTTGGAGCTTCTAGCTGGATGGCGGCTCAGGGTCGATAGCGCCCTCCTGCATGTCATGCCTCGCAGGTGCAGACTTGCACTGCTGCTAGGTAAAAGCCGTCGCGCGCCTTAGCGTGCTATTTTTCCCGTTTTCTGAGACGACCCCAGGTTGTCTGTCTTGTCTTGAATGACGAGGAAGGGGCAGAGCCTCTATTCCACCCTGGACTGCTCTGCAAGGGCAAAGACAGACAGGACAAGCAGGACTTCAGCACCGAGCGTTTAGTTGACTAAACGGTCCCCAGGTCTTTGACTGGCTGAAAGCCTGCGCCTGGACATGAAAAAAGCCGCCAAAGGCGGCTTTGTCGTCGGAGCGAGAGCCCTCAGGCTTCTACAGCCTGGACTCTCAGCGGTTCCGCTTTGCTGCGGACGCGACTGGTCGGCGCAACGACCTTGCGCAGCTTTCCTTGCTCGTGGAGGACTTTGGCCTGCACAAGCATGCGCCCCAAGCTGGCTTGCTTCAAGGCAAGCGCAGACTGGTCGATGGTTTTACGTGCGTTGATAGCCATTGAGAACTCCTGTCTTTTCAAGTATAGGTTTGAACTCGCCGGGAAGGCAAGTCCGCCCTATGTAGCGGAACGTACGCTCGTACAGCAGCTCCAGCTGGGATGACGCAGCCCAGAAGAAATACTGCTGGCAGTCGGGCAGTGCTTCCGAGTGGGACGCCACAGCCATGCCCAGCGTTCGGCTGAACTGGTAGACCTGCTCGGGCACATTAAGTTTCCATGCTTCCGGTTTGTAGTGATTGGTCGGGTCCGACTCCCCCCGAGCGAACTTGACCAGCCGCGCAGAGGGGTGGAAGGGGAAACCGTCAGCCTGAGATGCAGCGAACTCTGCCAAGAGCTCCGGGGCATTGCCAGCCTCGTAGAGCGGGGACGTAAAGCCGACCAGGAAGTCTTGAGTGCCGAAACGAACCGGCACCAGCTCTTGAGCGTTTTCCGCGAGTGAAAAAACATCACCGAACCAGGCGCAGTTCTCCTCGGGGGCGGCTTGAAAAAGGAATTCTTTCAAGCCCTCGTCAACACCAGGAAACATGCACCGCCTTAGGTCGTGGGTCTGCCAGTCTTCAACTTGGGCACGTCATTCGTGACGGCCGAAAACTGGGTGTCATTCAACATGGCCAACGCGGCGATACCAGCGCGGACTACTTCGCTTCGGTTGAGCATAACCCCGGCTTGCGCGGCTCGCATGCGCAAACCGTCAATGCGCCGGCTCTCATCCGGGGGCAGCGAGAAGGTCTCCCGGATGATGGCGCTCTCCCCTTTGGGCTCCTTTCGGGTGACCCGCGCTCCTTTGACGATGCCCGCGTTCACCGCTTTCGGCTTCTTCGCAGGGGAGGACGGCTCTGCGCTTTGTGGGGCGGGCTGCTCTGCGGGCGAAGGCACGGCAGAAGAAACAGGCTGCGTCGGCGACAGGACCCCGGCCGACATGGCCAGGTCGGCAGCTGCGTACTTGTCCTTCTGGGCAACGCCTGCTGCCAGGCGCTCTTTGAGGGATGGTTTAGCCATGGTGCGTATCTTTCATACGGTACATACGGTTTTTACTGTAACCCGAGCAGCGCCTGGATTTCCTTGACGAGAGCGGTCACCTCCGCCTGGGCTGGCTTGGCACCGGACACCTGCGCCACCGTCCCACCGAAAGCCACGCTCTGGGGGTAGGCCTGTCGCTGCCGGAGCACCGTCTTGAGAAGGTGGGCATCGAACTGGGCCAGGATTTCCACAGCATCCCGACCAAGCTGGGTGTTCGGCTGCAGGGCATTGACCAAGATGGCGGTCTTGATGTTCTCGTTGATGGCCTTTGCCCGCTCCACCAGGCGAATGGTTTCCTGCACCGCCCAGATGTCAGGCAAGGAAGGCCTTGTTGGGATGAGCACCAGGTCAGAGACCAGGAAGGCTGCCTGCGGCACAGGGGAGCTCACGGAAGGCGGGCAATCGACAAGGATGTAGTCGTACTGCTCGGACAGCCGTTGCAGCTCGCGGTGGATTTTTGAGCCGGCAGCGGCCAGACCAACAACCGTGGCGGGAAAGGGCTCCCCCTCAGACATGGCGGCCCACTTGGACGCGGTGGCCTGCTCGTCAGCATCAGCGACCAAGACTCGGTGCTTCTTGGCAAGCGCACCGGCCAACTGCATCGTCACGGTCGTCTTGCCCACCCCACCCTTTTGGTTACCCACCGAGATAATCGTCGCTGCCATGTGTGCGCCCTTCACAAAGTATTTAAGTTCAAAACGTTACGTATCGTTTGTAACTTACAAATCGTTTTTACTGTATCGGTGAGCCTTCGCTCACCCTCCTGACTTGCGTGCTTCGGACTTCTCCCGCTCGCTCTGCATATCGCACCGGGTGCGATAGGGGCAGGTCGGGCAACCAGCGCAGAACGCCTTGAAGTCAGAGGTGGACTTCAACGGCAGCCTGAACAGGTCGGGAGACTCCTTCTCGAGCTGACCCATCACATCAGAGATGAACTCGTCGGACAGCTCGTAGGCCCGCAGGCCTTTGCCGTACATGTTGGTTCGAGCCGAGAGGTTGTTGGGGTCCTTAGCGTAGACCTGGCGAATCGTGCGACCAATCCACTCCGGCTTCTCGATGGCCGACAGCGACGTGGTGAATTCCTTGCCGTAGTTGCTGTCGACAAGGCTCTGGGCTTCGAGCATGACCTGAGTCACCGTGACCCAGGTCTGCACCATGCCCGTGCGCTCGATGGAGCGCCGAACGATGCTGCGCACGGCTTCAGCCAGGATTTCCTCGGGCGAGTCCGGGTCCTTCTTGAGCTTGGACTGTTTGTCCAGCGCGCGCTCCAGGGACTGACGCACCGCTTCGTCTCCCGACAAGGCAGCAATGACCCGCAAGGGTGCCGAGATTTCCTCCTGCCGGCTGCTCTTGTTCGGGAAGATGGCCTGATAGGAAGACTGGACGTCCTTGACGTTGGAGAACGCCCAGGTGTGCAGGTGATTGCGCAGCTCATCGAGCTGGTCGGGGGTCATCGTCGTCTCGTGGTCCAGGCGCAAGCCCTTGGGCATGTGCCGGGTCTGGACGGTCAGCATGCGGGTGCCCAGGATGGCGTCTGCCCCGCGGGTGTTGTTGATGACCTTGATGCCAAAGAAGTTGAACTGGCGCGGGACTGCCTTGCCATTCTTCATCTCCGTGACCAGCTTCATGGCCGTGCTCTTCTTGTAGGAGAGCTTCAAGGACTGAACGATGTCGCCGAAGGAGGTGTCCTTGGAATTGGCAATCTCTTCCAGGTCGTCGATGACGACCAGGCCGCGGGTCGCATCGATGTGGCGCGCCAAGGTCGCGGCGCTGACCACGCCGAGAACGTTCTTGCTGTTGGCACCCATGGACTTCATCGCAAGGCCCAGTTCGGACTTGCCGGTGCCAGCTGCACCCGTCACAAGAATGAGTGGCACGGCATCAAACACCTGCTGGACGTAAGAAGCCGCAATGGCGCACGCCAAGATGGTGTAGTCGTCGGAGTAGGGCAACCACACCGACCCACGGAGATGGTTGGTGATGCGTTTGAGCAGCGGGCCAAGAGCGGGCGACTTGCCCGAGCCATCTCGCCAGGCCTGAATGGACTCCCATGACCAGGTCAGGTTCGGGTTGGGCTCAGGCTCAACGGAAAGCAGGGTGCCGTCGGGGTAGAGCCGGCGGATGATGTTGCTCTCGGGAGTGCCCTTGGGCGCCGGCATGCGGCGCACATAGTGCTCCGTGCCATCCGAGCGGATGACCACGGTCTCGTACTTCTCCTGCAGCTCACCGGTTTCCCGGTCAATATCCCGGCGCACGGTGCGGACAGCCTCGTAGAGGTGCCCGTTGTGGAACGCGCCCACGATAGAGACCGGATTGGCGGAAAACCGCCCCTCGGAGACCCCGTCATCGTTGGCCTGGATAGGAGCCTCGACCTGCAGCGCCTCGCCCTCCTCGAGCAAGCGGCGGAAGTCGTCGGCCGTGTGGCCGGCAAGGACCCAATCGTTCCAGTCTTTCACGCCAGGAGGACTGACACGCAGCACGTCCCGGTCAGCCAGGCGCGCCACAGCCAGCGCATGCTCATCGCCGGCGCACTTGCCCGTCAGCGGGTCAGGGCGGTCGTTGTCGTGCCCTGCAAACACCTTGTCCCACCGAGACCAGAAGTCCATGCCCTTCCACTCGTCGGGCAGACCTTGGCCGCCGTTGGTGGAGCTGGCCAACGCCAGGCTGTCCTGGAGCTCCGTGCCCTCAAGCAGCTGGCTCAGCGCCCAAAGGTCTTTGAGGCCATCACAAATGAAGAGCCACGGCTTCTTGCGGCAGTCCCCCGAGTAGTAAGCGCGGGCAGGCCCGGGCGACCAGGCCTTCTGAGGCTTGTCCCGGTTGTCCAGGGTGACCCGGGGGATGGCGTAGTTGACGTACTTCTTGTAGAACCTGCCGTCAAAGCCGACCAGAGGCGCAGCCAGGGCATGGGCGTGAACCTGGAGCCCGTCTTTGACGTAAGGCTCCGAGAGGCCGAGCTTGAAGCGCTCAATGGTTGCCGGCAAGAAGCCACGCACCTCAGTGAGGTAGTGCATGGCCGCCTTGTTTTCACGGAGGCGACGGCGCCCTTTGGCGTTGTGCTCCTCATTCATCAGGCCCAGCTCTGGGCCGGCAGCAGGCCGAGACGCTTGCCTGCTCACAGTATTAACGATACGTACGGTTCTTACTTTATTTCGGCTGTCTTTGACATGCTGGGCCTCTTCGGTGGTGATGGCGCCAAGGGCAGCCAGGAAGTCGGCGTAGTGGGGCGCCTCTTCACCCGTCGCGGAGTGGTGGGGGTGCATGCAACGGACCGCGTGCACGTAGCCGTTGTCACCGCTGGACTCGGCTACCCCGCACTGGTAGTTGTCGGGGCCGTGGTTACACCAAGGGCAGCTGGAGAGGTTCTTCCAGACCGCGTTGCCTTTGGTGGAAGACTTGGTCTGGATGCCAAACCGAGCAAAGAGGCTGTCCACCGGCTCGCGCAGCAGGGCGTAGACCTCATCGAGGCGTGTTCGGGAGAGGGTTGTCACTGGGCGCCTCCCCTGACACTGATGCTGTAGATGTCATCAAGCGCCTTGAACTCGTCTGCGTTGCGCACGTCACGGTAGACGCGCATCGCAATCTCCTCCGAGTCGTTCAGGATGGCCTTGACCTGGGTGGGCGTTCCGTGACGCGCGACGGTGGTGGCCAAGAGCGTCCGGAAAAAGTGGGTGCCCAGAGACAGGCCCAGATAGGCTCGGCTGTACTTGTCGAGAATCGTATAGAGGGTGGTGCGCTTGAGCCGGGCGGCATCAGGATGATTGTCATACCGCGCCGCAGTCGACGCACGCTGCTTGGCAACGCAGGTAAAGACTGCATCGGTCTTATCGGAGCCCGGGATGAGTGAGCGGACCTCCAGCCAGTTGCGCATGTCCTGGTCGACCTGGGGAGGCAGGACACGGTACCGGTCTTCGGCATGGCCAAAGATGTGGTTCTTGAACTCGTGCGAGCCAATGCTCACTGCCAAGCGACCAGACTGCCGGTCGGTGATGAGGTGGCGGTCAACATCAAGCTCGTAAAGGTTCCTGGCTCGCAAGGGGTCAAACGTCAGCAACGAGATAAGGGCGACGTCCCGGGCATGGCACGCAAGCCACACCGGGGCCGTCGCCGGAGGCTTGTCACGGCGCAGCTGAGCCAGCACGTCAAAAATAATCTGCATGGGGTTGTCAGCCCGCAGCATCTCGGCGATGACCTCCTTGTTGCTTCGCTTGTTCTCGCCCGTCTTGTTACGAGCCACGGTGGCCACCCCCAGGATTTCCTTGTGACGGGCCTGGAGCCACGCTTCCCACTTGTCAGAGGCGACGCCCACCTCTTGGGCGAACTCGGGGTGCAGCCTCAGAAAGCTGTACGGCTTGTTGACCAGGTTGTTCATGGCCACGATGAAGTCGCGGCATGAAGATGAGATGGTCTTCGCGGGCACCTTGGCGGAGGCCGGGAGCTTGCCTGCCTGCACCTTCTCGAAATGCTCAAACGCCGCCTTGTCAAAGGAGCGGAGTTCGCAATAGCGCACATAGGCGTAGAGGTAGTCCCTGTTGACCAGCATCGTGAACTTGAGGTCTTCAACAGGGATGCCCAAGCCGAGGTCCAAACGCTCAGGCCAGGACAGAGCAGCCTCTGGCTTGGTGGGCTTGGGGCGTGTCAGGAACCCGCGCGCGGCGACCTCGCCCGCGATCTCGGCAACCAGTTCGTCCATGGCGAGAGCGTGCAGTTCATGTCCCAGAACCGCAACAAGCGCAGCCTGCGCCTAGACCTGAAGTCGCAGCAAGGCCGCGACGTCTTCCTGCGCATGGCCCAGACTGCCGACGTCATCGTCGAGAACTTCCGGCCCGGCACGGTCGATCGCCTGGGCATCGGCTACGAGGCCGTGCGCGCGATCAATCCGCGCATCATCTACGCGAGCGCGTCGGCGTTCGGGCAGACGGGGCCCTACGCCGCATGGCCGGCCAACGACCCGATCGTGCAGGCGGTGGCCGGGCTGATGGACATGACGGGAGAGCCCGAGGGGCTGCCGGTGCGCCTGGGCGCGCCGCTGCCTGACTTTGGCGCTGCCGCCATGATGGCACTGGGCATCACTGCCGCGCTGCTGCATCGCGAGCGCACGGGAGCGGGACAGCGCCTGGATACGTCGCTGCTGGGAGCCTCGCTTTTCAGCACGATCCCCCGGGACGGGGAGGCCATCCGCAGCGGCAAGGCACCAGCGCGCCTGGGCAGCGGGCACCCGACCATGGTGCCCTACAGAAACTATCAGGGATCGGACGGCAAATACTTCTTCGCCGCGTGCTTCACCGAGAAGTTCTGGCGCAACCTGTGCCAGGTGTTGGACCGGGCCGATCTGCTGACCGATGCGCGCTTCATCGACAACACGCGCCGCACCGAAAACCGCGAGCAGCTCGACGCGATCCTGGAAGAGATCTTCGCGACGCAGCCAGCGTCGCACTGGGTCCAGGTCCTGTCGCAGGCTGATGTTCCCAGCGCGGCCGTGCAGGACTACCACACGGCATTGACCGCCGATCCGCAGATCAAGCATATCGGGGCGGTGCTCCACCTCGACCATCCGGTCGCCGGGCCTCTGACCAATCTGGCCAATCCCATCAACTTCCATGGCTCACCCACGCAGGTTCGCCACCCACCGCCCGTCCTCGGACAGCACAGTGCAGAGGTGCTTCGGCAGTTCGGCTTCTCTCAGGAGGAGATCGATGGGCTGACGAGCCATGGCGTGGTGAGGGGTTCGCGCCTGGACGACGCCGCCGTGCATGACGAGGCAAAGGAGCGCTGAGATGGTGAACCGACCCCATGAGGAAGTGACGGCCGACTATGTGATCGTCGGCGCGGGCACGGCAGGCTGCGTGCTGGCCAATCGCCTGTCGGCCGATGGCTCGCAACAGGTGGCCTTGGTGGAAGCGGGCGGCCGGGACCGGCATCCGATGATCCACATCCCGGCCGGCTTCATGCGGCTGCTCGATCATCCTGGCGTGACCTGGAGCTACCGGACCGCGCCGCATCCGGATACGGCTGACCGGCCCATCCTCTTTCCGCGCGGCAAGGGGCTGGGCGGCTCGAGTTCGATCAACGGCTTGCTCTATGTCCGGCCGTTCGCGGCGGACATCGACACCTGGGAGTCGATGGGTGCGGCAGGGTGGAACTACCTGAACTGCCTGCCCTACTACAAGCGCAGTGAGACCTGGCAGGACGGGATCGACCCCCGCCGAGGCGCCGACGGTCCGATCATGGTCACGCGAGTGCTGGCGCCGCCTGCCGTCTGCGCGCCTGTCGTCGAGGCCGGCCGCGAGCTGGGCCTTGAGTTCCTCGATGATCCCAACGCGGACCCGCGCGGCCCGTCGATCTGGTACTACCAGCAGACCCGCCATGGCCGCGTGAGGTCGAGTGCCGCACGAGGCTATCTCTGGCCAGTCGCGTCCAGAAGGAATCTGATGATTCACACCGAACTGCGGGCCCTTCGGGTTCTCATGGAAGGTGAAGGTCCTCAACGTCGCGCGGTCGGGCTGCAGTGCATGCGCGCTGACGGAGCCATCGTGGTGCTAAAGGCGCGCAAGGAGCTCATCCTGAGCGCGGGCGTGATCGGCACGCCGAGGTTGCTGGAGATGAGCGGCATCGGTGATCCCGACGTCCTCGACAACGCAGGCGTGCCGACCCAGGTTGCGTTGCGCGGAGTCGGAGCCAATTTCCAGGACCACTACGTCACGCGCCTGTGCTTTCGTATCCAGGGCATCGCGACCGCGAACGAGCGTGCGCACGGAACGGCTTTGGCGAGCGAGGTCGCCAAGTACGTCGTGTCCGGCAGTGGCATCCTGACCTACAGCGCGGCCGTTGTGGGCGCTTTTGCCTCCACGGGCCTAGTGGAGCGACCCGACGTCCAGTTCGTGATCGCGCCAGGCAGCTTCAAGGAGGGGCGGATCGGGGAACTGGAGGAACTGCCTGGTCTTTCGCTCGGCGTGTGGCAGATGCGGCCGGAGAGCCGGGGCAGCGTGCACATCGGATCCGCGAAGAATGACGAACCACCGCTGATCGACCCCAAGTACCTCAGCCACCCCCTGGACCGCGAGACGGTGGTGGCGGGCTTGCGTATCGGACGTGCCCTGGCGCAGCAACCCGCCCTGGCGCGGTATGTGGTGGAAGAAACCCTGCCTGGCAGACAGGCTGGGGATGACGAGGCCTTGCTGCAGTATGCGAGGGTCAACGGTTCCACGGTGTACCACGGTGTCGGCACCTGCCGCATGGGCCCGGATGCAGCAGCCGGTTGTGTGGTCGACGAGCGGCTGCGTGTCCACGGCGTTGCAGGCTTGCGCATCATCGACGGTTCGGTCATGCCGGCGGTGACCTCCACCAACACCAATGCGACGGTCTTGATGATCGCCGAGCGGGCGGCCGACATGCTCCTGGCTGAATACCCGGGGACGGGGACGCCTGGCCTGGGCGCGCTGCTGTCGCCATACGCGGTATGACGGGGCAGGGCTGGCTGGCGGCCTATGCCCACATCGCTTCGCTGCTGCTGCCCGTCGCATGCTGCGCCAGCGTCGGGGCGTTCTGGGCACGTTCTGGAAAGTCCTACCCCGGGGAGTTCGTAGCGCACTTGGCCACAGTGGTCAGCACGCCGGCGTTGGTGTTCCACACCCTGGTGACCACGAAGCTCGACGATGCGCGTCTGCTGGAGGTGGGAGTCGCTGCCCTGGTCGGTCTGTCGGTGGCCGCTGCAGCCAGCAGCTGTGCCCTTGCGGTGTTCAAGCTGCCGGTTCGCACGTTGACGGCGGCGGCGACCTTTCCGAATGCCGGCAACCTCGGCCTGCCCGTGGCTTATCTGGTGTTCGGCGAGGTCGGCATGGCCGTGGCGATCACGTTCTTTGCCGTCAACTCGGTCGTTCAGCACACTTTGGGCGTCTGGTTCACCAGCCGAGGTGGAGTCCACGGTCAGCGTTGGCCCAAGGGGGTCGCGATCGCTTGCGTACTCGCACTGGCTGCGCGCGCCAGTGCAATGCCCGTGCCGACCCCGGTGCTGGAATCCGCCCGCCTGATCGGTTCACTCGCCGTGCCGCTGATGCTGCTCAGTCTCGGCTATGCGCTGGCAACGGTATCTCGAAGCGGCCTGGGCCGTGGGGCGGTGCTCGGCGCGATACGCCTGCTGGCAGGCCTGCTCGGCGGCGCGGCGGTTGTCTATCTGCTCGGACTGCCGCCGTTGACGGCGGCCGTGGTCGCATTGCAACTGGTCATGCCAGTGGCTGTGGTGAGCGCTATCTACGTGCAGCGGTTCAGCTCCGAGGGGGACGTGGCGGCCGGAGCCGTGCTCGTGTCGACCGTGGTGTTTCTTGCGCTGTGCCCCCTTTGGATTGCCTTGGTGGGCAGTCGAAACCTATGAGGACCATGAATGATTTCGAAAACTGAAGACGGCGCGAATCGGCGCCGCAGGTTGCTGGTGACGGGCGTTCCGACTGACGCGGTCGTCGAGCGTGCGAGTGCGGAGTTCGACGCGCAGTTCTGGCGTGAAGCCGATCCCATCGGAGACCGACTGCTGGATGTGGCCAGCGGCTTCGAGGCGGTTCTGATCATGCCCGACGACAAGCTCGATGCAGAACGCATCGGCCGCTTGCCTGCCAGCGTCGAGGTCCTTGGAACCCACTCCGTGGGATACGATCACATCGATCTGGACGCAGCGACGGCACGGCGGCTGCCTGTGTTCAACACACCGGATGTCCTCACGGATGCCGTCGCAGACCTTGCACTATTCCTGGTCCTCGCTGCGGCCCGTGGGACGACATCGGCTGAAGCCGCGCTACGACGCGGCGAGTGGGGACGATGGGCGCCGACGCTGTTTCTTGGCCGATCTCTGAGCGGACTTCGCCTGGGCATTTTCGGGATGGGACGCATCGGGCAGGCGATCGCGCTGCGCGCAACTGCATTTGGCTTGCGTCTGCACTACCACAATCGCACGCGGCTGGCGGAAGACAAGGAGCGAGGCGCTCAGTTCCATGAGAGCATGGAGAGCCTGTTGAGCGCGAGTGACATTTTCTGCATCTGCGCTCCCTCAACCCCGCAGCTCAGGGGCAGCATCGATTCCCAGCGTCTGGCACTGCTGCCTCGCGGGGCGATAGTCGTGAATGTCGCGCGAGGAGATCTGGTGGACGAGACTGCGTTGTTTGCAGCGGCGCAGGAAGGGCGCTTGGGAGCCATCGGCACGGATGTATATCGCGGGGAACCGAACATCGATGCACGGTGGCTGGAGCTCAGCAACGCAACATTGCTGCCGCACATCGGCAGCGCAACGCACGAGGTTCGCACCGCCATGGGCATGCTGGCGCTCGACGGCATCCATTCGCATTTCAGCGGTGCGCCTGCCGCCAATCTCCTCAATCCGCAGGCCTATGCGGTAACGCGCAGGAGCGGGGATTGAGCCACAACCACCAGCCACTGATCGAGGACATCCGTCTCCTCGGCCGCATCCTCGGCGACGTGATCCGCGAGCAGGAAGGCACTGAAACCTTCGAACTGGTGGAGAAGATCCGCACCCTCTCGGTCGCCTTCCGCCGCGACGAGAACCCATCAGCAGACCGCGCGCTCAAGCAACTGCTCGAGGACCTCACGGCCGCCGAGACGGTGCGCGTGATCCGCGCCTTCACCTACTTCAGCCACCTGGTCAACCTGGCCGAAGACCGCCACCAGATCCGCCGCCGCACCGCGGCCGAGCGCGCGGGCGAGGCCATCGAGGGTGGCCTGAAGGTGGCGCTGGCGCGCATCCGCCAGGCCGGCATCAGCGACGCGCAGGTGGTGCAGACGCTGGCAGACAGCTACCTGTCGCCGGTGCTCACCGCGCATCCGACCGAGGTGCAGCGCAAGAGCATCCTCGACGCCGAGCGCGGTATCGCGCAGTTGCTGGCAGCACGCGACGACATCCGCCAGCGCCAGCAGCCATGCGCTGAAGCCATGGATGCTCTCGCGCCGCGCGAGCTGGCCGAGAACGAGGCGCAGATCCGCGTGAGGATCACGCAGCTGTGGCAGACGCGGCTGGTGCGCTTCACCAGGCTGACGGTGGCCGACGAGATCGAAAACGCGCTGTCTTACTACGAGGCGACCTTCCTGCGCATGATCCCGCACGTGTACGCCGAGCTGGAGACGGCGCTGGGTCGCGAGGACATCGCGCCCTTTTTCCGCATGGGGCAGTGGATCGGCGGCGACCGCGACGGCAACCCCAACGTGACCGCCGAGACGCTGGACCATGCCCTGCGCCGCCAGTGCGAGTTGGCGCTGCGCCATTACCTCTCCGAGATCCACGACCTGGGCGGCGAGCTGTCGCTGTCGGCCGCGCTGGTGGAGGTGACGCCCGAAATGCAGGCGCTGGCCGAGGCCTCGCCGGACCCGAGCGAGCACCGCCGCGACGAACCTTATCGGCGCGCGCTGATCGGCGTCTACGCCCGTCTGGCGGCCACGCTTCACGCGTTGACCGGCGCCACGGCTGTGCGTGCCGCCGTGGCCCCCCAGCATCCGTATTCCGATGCGGAAAGCCTCCTAACGGATTTGCGCACCGTCGAGGAATCGTTGCGCGAGAAGCATGGAGCTGCCCTGGCCGAGCCGCGCCTGAAGCCACTGATCCGCGCGGTGGAGGTATTCGGCTTCCACCTCGCCACGGTGGACCTGCGGCAAAGCTCCGACAAGCATGAGGCGGTGGTGGCCGACCTGCTGAAGGTGGCGCGCATCGAGCCCAACTACGCCGCGCTGGCCGAAGACGCCAAGCAGACCCTGCTGCTGCGCCTGCTGGACGACGCCCGCCCGCTGCGCGTGCCCGACGCGGCCTACGCGCCGCTCACCGTGAGCGAGCTGGCCATCTTCGCGCAGGCCCGCACGGTGCATGCGCGCTACGGCCGCGCCGCCATCCGCCACTACATCGTCAGCCACACCGAGACGGTGAGCGACCTGCAGGAGGCGCTGCTGCTGCAGAAGGAAGTGGGGCTGATGCGCGGAACGCTGAACGAGGACGCCGTGTGCGACCTGATCGTCGTGCCCCTGTTCGAGACCATCGAGGACCTGCGCAACGCCGCGCCCATCGTGCGCGCCTTCTACGGCCTGCCGGGCGTGCACGCGATGGTGACGCGCTCCGGCGCCGAGCAAGACGTGATGCTCGGCTACAGCGACAGCAACAAGGACGGCGGCATCTTCACCAGCAACTGGGAGCTGTACCGCGCCGGCAACGCGCTGGTGAAGCTGTTCGACGAGCTGAACGAGGGCGAAGCGCAGCCGATCCGCCTGCGCATGTTCCACGGACGCGGTGGCACCGTGGGCCGCGGCGGCGGCCCCAGCTACCAAGCCATCCTGGCGCAGCCGCCGGGCACGGTGCGCGGGCAGTTGCGCCTGACGGAACAGGGCGAGGTGATCGGCTCGAAGTACGCCAACCGCGAGATCGGCCGACGCAACCTGGAAACGCTAGTGGCCGCCACGTTGGAGGCCACCTTCCTGACGCCGAACAAGGCGGCGCCGGCCGCTTTCATGGATGCGGCCGAGACGATCTCGCGCGCCAGCATGGCCGCGTACCGCGCGCTGGTGTACGAGACGCCGGGCTTCGTTGACTACTTCTTCAGCGCCACACCGATCCGCGAGATCGCTGAGCTGAACATCGGCTCGCGCCCGGCCTCGCGCAACCCCAAGCACAACATCGAGGACCTGCGCGCCGTGCCTTGGAGCTTCAGCTGGGGCCAGTGCCGGCTGGCCATCAACGGCTGGTATGGCTTTGGCAGCGCGGTGGCGGGCTTCATCGAGGGTGCGCCCGATGCCAAGGGCCGCGCGGAGCGCGAGGCGCTGCTGCAGCGCATGTACGCGCAGTGGCCCTTCTTCCGCACGCTGCTGTCGAACATGGACATGGTGCTGGCCAAGAGCGACCTGCAGTTGGCGCGACGCTATGCCGGATTGGTTGGCGAACCGGCCCTGCGGGAAACAGTGTTCTCAATGATCGAAGCGGAGTGGCGCCTGACCTCCGACACGCTCACGCTGATCACGGGCGCGCATCGAAGGATCCAAGACAACCCGGAGCTCCAGTTGTCCATGCAGTACCGCTTCCCCTACATCGATCCGCTGAACTTGCTCCAAATGGAGCTCCTCAGGCGATTCAGGAACAGCGATCAGGGGGATCAGGTGCAGCGCGGGATCCACATCTCGATCAACGGCGTAGCGGCCGGCCTGCGCAATACCGGTTGACGAGGCCATCATGAACAGTCGAACTTCCTGTGATCTCGAGCCCCGCGGCTTCCTGGAGCACCTGTACCGCACGGCGGTGCGTCATGCCCTGCCGACGGCACGCATGGGCGCCTTTCTGCCACCGCCGCCCAGTGGCCGCACGCTGGTATTAGGCGCCGGCAAGGCCGCCGGCTCGATGGCGCATGCGCTGGAGGCGCTGTGGCCGAAGGATGCGCCACTCTCCGGCCTGGTCGTCACCCGTTACCACCACATCCCGCCGCGGCCCGAGGGTCTTGCGCAGCGCATCGAGATCGTCGAGGCGGCCCACCCCGTGCCCGACGAGGCCGGCCTGAAGGCGGCTGAGCGCATGCTGGCGCTGACCGCCGGCCTCACGCCCGACGACCTGGTGCTGTGCCTCATCTCGGGCGGCGGCTCCTCGCTGCTCACCCTGCCGGCCGAGGGCCTGACGCTGGCCGACAAGCAGCGCATAAACCGACAACTGCTCGAATCCGGCGCCCACATCGGCGAGATGAACTGCGTGCGCAAGCACCTCTCGCGCATCAAGGGCGGCCGGCTGGCGGCAGCCTGCCGGCCGGCGCAGGTGGTCACGCTCACCATCAGCGACGTGCCGGGCGACGACCCGGCCGTCATCGCCAGTGGGCCGACGGTGCCCGACGCCACCACCTGTGCCGACGCGCTGGCCATCCTCGACCGCTACGGCATCGAGGTGCCCGCCGCGGTGCGCGCGCGGCTCGAAAGCGGCGAACTGGAAACGCCCAAGCCGGGCGATGCCGTCTTCGCCGGCCATGCCACGCACCTGATCGCCACGCCGCAGCAGTCGCTGGAGGCGGCGGCCGAGGCGGCGCGCGTCGCCGGCATCGAGGCGCACATCCTCAGCGACGAGATCGAGGGAGAATCGCGCGAGGTCGGCAAAGTGCACGGCGCCCTGGCGCGCGCCGTGGCCCTGCGCGGCCAGCCCTTCGCGCGGCCCTGCGTGATCCTCTCCGGTGGCGAGACGACGGTGACCGTACGCCAGCGCCCGCCTGGCACGCCCAAGGGGCGCGGCGGGCGCGCCGGCGAGTTCTGTATGGGCCTGGCCGGCGTGCTGATGGGCCAGGCCGGCGTGTGGGCCCTGGCGGCCGACACGGACGGCATCGACGGCGTGGAGGATAACGCCGGCGCCTTCGTCACCCCCGACACCTTGGCGCGCGCGCAGGCGCACGGCCGCAGGCTCGCCGACTTTCTTGACCGCAATGACGCCTACGGCTGGTTCGACGCGCTCGGCGACCTGCTGGTCACGGGGCCGACACACACCAATGTGAACGACTTCAGGGCCATGCTGGTGATGTAAGCCATGTCGACCCTCAATTTGCACCACTCAGCAGTGGCTTTGCTGCAGCGCGCGTCGCGCATTTTCTTGGAGATGAAAAGCGAATGAAGATCTTGGTCCCCGTGAAGCGGGTGGTTGACTACAACGTGAAGGTCCGAGTGAAGTCGGACGGGACGGGCGTGGACATTGCGAACGTCAAGATGAGCATGAACCCCTTTGACGAGATCGCGGTGGAAGAGGCGGTTCGGCTGAAGGAAAAGGGCGTGGTCACGGAAGTGATCGCCGTGTCCGCGGGCGACGCCAAGTGCCAGGAGACGCTGCGCACGGCCATGGCCATCGGCGCCGACCGCGGCATCCTGGTCGAAACCAGCGAAGAGCTGCAGCCCCTGGCCGTGGCCAAGCTGCTCAAGGCCCTGGTGGACAAGGAACAGC
>ENA-UOUJ01001034-UOUJ01001034.1-activated-sludge-metagenome-genome-assembly--contig:-NODE-1034-length-15709-cov-10.139389_pt1 | contig 15709 bp, 16 predicted proteins | sample MGYA00249839_ERZ747224 | MGnify/ENA primary metagenome ERZ747224 (study PRJEB28782, sample SAMN03220277) | activated sludge metagenome | biome: wastewater; feature: sewage sludge; material...
CCAAGATCACGGATGCCGGATAGTCCGCCATGCCGGACTTGATGACCAAGCCGCCAAGCTGAATCTTGCGGCGTGCATCTTCTCTCCTGGCGTTCATCCGAAGGCGTCCTAAATCGCGTTCAGTTCGCGCCAGGAGCTGCCAGAGCCTGGGCAGCTTGCTTGGCTTCGCTTTTGCGAAATTTCGAGGCGATAGCCTCAAACTCCTTCCGCATGGCGGCGTCGTCAATGTCGAGATCACCGAGACCGGCGGCAATGGCAATCTTGCCAATGCGTTCGGCGGCCTTGCTTTCGAGTTCGGCCAGTTCGGCCTTGATGCGGTTTAGCTCGGCCAGCTTGTCGGCCTTGCGTTCGGATAGGGTCTTTCTTGCCATCGTTATAGCTCCTTTCGAGATTGCGGGGTTATGCGACTGCAATGTTACCACCCGCACCGCTAGCAGGGAAGGCGCGGCGCTGGTATAGTCATGCAGCAAAGCGAAATGCGCACTTACGGGTTGCTGCGCAACCCTCATGCGGCCGGGGATACCCCGGCACCCCTTTTTTAGCGGCTAAAACGCCAAGGGAAGAAATGGCGATCTACCACTTCAACACGCATCCGATAGGACGGTCAGCCGGGCATAGCGCCGTGGCTGCGGCCGCCTATCGCTCCGCGTCGAAGATGGTAGATGAGCGCACCGGGGAAGTGTTCGACTTCACCCGGAAAGGCGGCGTCATGTCGGCCGAGATCGTGACACCGGATGGAGTGCCGGTTCCAGAACGCGCCACCTTATGGAATGCCGCCGAGGCCGCCGAAACTCGCAAGGATGCGCGAGTGGCCCGAGAGTGGCGGGCGGCCCTGCCGCATGAACTGAACGAGGCCGACCGGCGCGAGCTGGCTTTGCAGATGGGAAAGGCCATCGCCGACCGCTACGGCGTGGCCGTTGATGTTTGCATTCACGCCCCGGACAGGGACGGCGACGACCGCAATTTTCACGTTCACATGCTGGCGACTACGCGGGCCATTCGTGCCGATGGAACGCTAGGCGAGAAAACCGCCATCGAGAAGGCGAACAAAGACCGGAAGAAGGAAGGGATACCAGGAACCACGCAAGGCGACATTCTGGAGCTTCGGAGGGAGTGGGCGGCCGCAGCAAACCGGGCATTTGAGCGGGCCGGGTTAGATGTCAGGATCGACCACAGGAGCTATAAGGATCAGGGCCTAGAGCTGACGCCGACCCGGCACATTGGCAGCGACGCCGTGGCGATGGAACGGCGCGGGCTGGACGCTGACCGCATCGACATTCACAACGCCGACCGGCAGGAACAGGCGCGGCAGATCGCCGAGCGGCCGGAGATCATCCTAGACAAGATCACGGCGACGCAGGCCGTTTTCACGCGCCGCGACATTGCCGCCGAGCTGAACCGCTACATTGACGACGCCGGGCAGTTCCAGGGCTTGCTTGCCAAGCTGGAAAACTCGCCGCTGCTGGTCGAGATGGAACCGGCGAACGGCCGCGACCCGGCGAAGTTCTCCACCCGCGAAATGATCGACACCGAGCGCGGCATGGTGGAGAGCGCCCAACGCCTGGCCCGAACCGGGCGACATGGCGTTTCCGGCCCGATCACGAACGCCGCGATTGACGGCGCTGGCACCCTGTCGGTCGAGCAGCAAAACGCCGTCCGGCACGTTCTCAATCCGGGCAGCTTGGCCGTGGTCATCGGCGACGCCGGCACGGGCAAATCGTTCTCCATGAAGATCGCCCGCGAGGCATGGCAGGCCCAGGGCTTCAACGTGCGCGGCGCGGCCCTGGCAGGCAAGGCGGCCGACGAATTGCAGGCGGGCAGCGGCATCGAAAGCCGCACGCTCGCCAGCCTTGAATTTGCGTGGAAGAACGGAAAGGACAAGCTCACGTCCCGCGATGTTCTCGTTATCGACGAGGCGGGCATGATCGGCAGCCGCCAGCTTGGCCGCGTGCTGAAAGCCGCCGAGCAGGCCGGGGCAAAAGTCGTCCTGCTGGGCGACGACAAGCAGCTTGCCGCCATCGAGGCGGGCGCGGCTTTCCGTGGTGTGGTGCAGCACGTCGGCGCGGCGGAAATCACCGAGGTTCGACGCCAGAAAGAGGCATGGGCGCGGGCGGCCGGGCAAGAGCTGGCGCGCGGTTCCGTGGCCGATGGCCTGGCGGCCTACGCCGAGCGCGGCCACGTCCAGATTCATGACAACCGGGACGCTGCACGCGACGGCCTGGCGGCCGCCTATGTTGGCGACCAAGGCAAGGGTAGCCAGATCATCCTTGCCCACAGCAATAAGGACGTGCAGGCGCTCAATGAAGCCGTGCGCGAGGCCCGCAAAGAACGCGGCGAGCTACGCGGCACGGCCCGCTTTATGGCCGAGCGTGGAGGCCGGGAATTTGCCCCAGGCGACCGCATTGTGTTCCTGAAAAACGACCGTGATCTAGGCGTGAAGAACGGCACCCTTGGCACGGTCGAGCGTGCCGAAGATGGAAGCCTGGCCGTGCGTCTGGACAGCGGCGAAGCGCGGCAGGTGCAGGCGTCCCAATATGCTGCCGTCGATCACGGTTACGCCGTCACGATTCACAAGGCCCAGGGCGTCACCGTCGATAGGGCTTACCTGCTGGCGACCCCCGGCATGGATAGGAGCCTGGCCTATGTCGGCATGACCCGGCACCGCGAGGCCGCGACCCTGTTTGCCGGGGCCGACGACTTCACCGACCGGCGGGCCGGGCGGCTGGTCGATCACGGTGCAGCGCCCTACGAGAACAAGCCGGAGAACCGCCCGAGCTACTTTGCCACTTTGGAGAACGACAAGGGCGAGCGGCACACCATTTGGGGCGTCGATCTTGAGCGCGCCATTGCCGCCAGCGGCGCGCAGCGCGGCGACCGCATCGGCTTGGAGCATGGCGGTTCGGAAACCGTGCGCCTGCCGGACGGCACCACGGCCGAGCGCAACACCTGGCACGTTCGCGGCGCGGCCGAGCTTGCCGCCGGGAAGCTGGCCCAGGTGCTGGGCCGCGAGCGGCCGAAGGAAAGCACGCTGGACTTTGCCGACCGGCGCGGCTTCGACGGCGAGAGCGTCATGCGCCGCTGGATCGAACGCGGCCGGGCCAAGGTGGCCGAGCTGGCCGGGAAGATGCAGCGCGCCATGCGCCGCAGCTTGGAGCGCCACGGCCGCCCCGACCTCATGCCCGCAACCGACATTGCCGGAACGCCGGCCGTGCAGCGGCCGCAGCAGATCGAGCAGCGGCCGCCGGCGGAACGCCCGGCCCCCGACCCCTTGGCCGGGTTCCGCGCCGGCGTGGAGCGGGCCGAGGCGGCCGGCGGCGGTCTGGCGCTGGACGTGGCGAAGGCACAGCTTGCCGTCGCCCAGGAGTTCCAGGCGGCCGGGAAAGACCCCCGGCACCATTCGGCCGCGATCATGCAGGAAGGCCAGCAGCGGGCCTTTGCGGGCCTGGCGCAGCCGTCCCAGGCCAATGCCGAGCCGGAGCGCCCGGCGGCCGTCCAGGTCAGCGAGCAAGACCGCAAGCGGGCCGAGATGTACGCCAAGCGAGAGGCCGACCAGTTCAAGGCGCTGGCCGTGAAGCGGCAGGCGGGCTTTGCGGGCTACACCGACCGCAACCCGAGCGCCTGGCGCGAGCTGCCGGTCGAGTTGCGCGAGCGCATCGAGCGGTTCAACGCCATGCCGAAGGAGCGCCAGGCCGTCGAACTGGACAAGATGCAGCGCGAGCTTGCCGACAGGTATGCACGCGACCCGAAGGAGATCGAGCGCAGCCGCCAGCGGCAGCGCGAGCAGGAACGCGGCACCGGCGGTTTGAGCCGGTGACGCGCAATTTTCAACCAACCAGGAGCACGCACCAATGAGCACCGAACCGACGAACGAAGAGCTGGCGCAGAACTTCGCCAAGCAGATCGAGCAGGCCCAGGAGCGCCGCGAGGCCAAAGACCTTGAGCGGCTGGAACGCCACGGCCAGGCGGCTGCGCAGCAGTCCCAGGCCATCGAGGCCGAGCAGAAGCAAGGCCAGCAGGGTCAGGGCTTCGAGCTGGACGCCAGCCAGAAAGTCGAGCTGAACGAGATCAACGGCCAGCAGGCAAAGACGCTGGCAAAGGAATTGAACCGGGATAACGAGAACGGCGACCAGGTAAAGCAGGCCCGCGCCCGCGAGATCGCCGAACGGTTCAAGGAGAAGGCGGGGCGCGACCGGGAACAATCCCGCAGCTTTAGCCGCTAAAAGGCGGTGCCAGGGCGGCGGCAACCGGCCCAGGCACCTAACCACAACCCCATCCGACAGAGGGATGAAATCATGGCTGACACCAATGTTACCGGCGGCACCTGCCGCGAGCTAACGAAATACCGTGTGACCTTCGCGGCCGCCGTCATCGGCCTGGCCGTGGCCGGCTGGATGTTCCAGACGGCCTATGAGCAGCACATCAAGGTTTTGCAGATCGGCGACGACACCGGCCAGCGCCTGCAAATGCGCGGCCTCAACCACGACCAGGAGGGCGCGGCGCATGAGCAGCGTTGAATCCTGGCGGCGCGCTGCCCTGGCGGCCTACGTCCTGGCGGGGGCCGCCCTGGCATCCGGCGGCTATGCCCTTGCCACCACGCAGGCGAACGTAAACGCCATCGCGGCCGCGCAGCAGCGCCTTTCCGATGATGGATGGAGCCGACACCAGGCGCAGGCGACGGCCGACAGCGCCCGCAGCGCCGCCGGCGAGGGCGTGGAGCTGGACGCCCGCCCCTACCCTGCCGCCGTCGATTGGACGGCCGTGGCCGACCAGGTGATGCCGTCCGTTGTCATGGTGGCCGTCATCGAGCGCGCCAAGGGTGACGGCAGCCGTAACCGGGCCTGGCTTGTCCCTGGCGTTCAAACCAACCTGGCAACCGGACTGCTGACCCGCTACCGGGCCTGGCAACACGAATGGGCGAAGGCCGACCAGGAACGCGAATGGGTGACGCTGGGCGCGGGCTTCCTTGTCGGTGACGGCCGCACGGTGCTGACGGCCGCGCACGTCCTGGCCGACATCGAGGGCGTGCGGGTGAAGCTGGCAAGCGGGGAATGGCGCAGCGCCCGAGTGGCGCGCATCGACCAGGTGCGCGACGTGGCCGCGCTGCTGATCGACGGCGAGCCGGGCCAGCCGGTGCGCGTGGCCCCCGCCCTGCCCCGCCAGGGCCAGGCCATCGCCGCGATCGGCTCCCCGAAGGGCTTGGACTTCTCCATGAGCGCGGGAATCGTCAGCCGTCACGGCCAGGTCGGCGGCCTGATTGGCGCGGCGGGCATGTTGCAGATCGACGCGCCCATATCTGGCGGCAACTCCGGCGGCGTAGTGGTCAATGGCCGGGGCGAGGCCGTGGGCCTTGTGAGCCACAGCGCCGGGCCATTCACCCAGGCCGTGCCCATCGGCCGCGCCCTGGCCGTGGCGGGCTTGTAGAGGCAACCAGGAACAGCAAGGGCGGCCAGGTGGCCGCCCTTTTCGCTTCCGGGCCTGCATTGTCAAAAAAGGCGATGAGATCCACCGCGGCGGCCTCCCTCGCCGGAAAAGGCGATGCTGGCCAACTCCCCTACTCGCTCGTGTGCATAGCCCTGGCCTGTTCCAGCCAGGCCAGCGTTTCAGTATCGCGGGCGGCCACGCGCGCCACCAGCTCGCGCACCAGGTCGGCCATGCTCATGCCATGCGCAGCCGCAACGGCGGCCGCTGCGGCCTTCACGTTCGCAGGAACGGCGGCGCTGATGGTGGCGGGTTTGGTGTTCATGCCTCTTACTCCTTTCCGGCCAGGTGCGGCGGCCCGAGGAAATCTAGCAGGGCTTGGCGCATGGCCTCATGGTTCTTGGTTTCGCACTCCCAAATCACCAGCGCCCCCCACCCGGCGGCGGCGAGCTGCGCAAGCGCGGCCTTGTCGCGCTCTATGTTGCGTTCGAGCTTGGGGAGCCAGTATGCGGCATTCGACTTGGGCGGCCGCCCTTCCCTGCACCCCGGATGCTGATGCCAGAAACAGCCGTGAATGAAGATCACCTTCCGGCGGCCGGGAAACACCAGGTCAGGCTTGCCGGGGATGTCCTTGCGGTGCAGCCGATAGCGGTAGCCTAGGCCATGCGCCAGGCGGCGCAAGGCCATTTCCGGGGCGGTGTCCTTGCTGCGGATGCGCCGCATGTTCTCGCTGCGGTTCATCCCCATGCGTTGGCCCCCTACTTGCCGCGCTTCACGATCCACGACCAGCCGAAAGACTCGGCCAGCTTCCGCGAGCGCAGCAGCTCCCAGCCTAGGCGCAGGGACTCGGCCCGGCTCTCGGCCGTCACGCGGCCGATGTACTTGGTAACGGTCTTTCCGTGGGTCTTGAATTGCAGATAGCCATAGCACTGATTCGGTGTCCTGGCGTACCGCCTGGCGGCCACCGAGGCCATGACAATCGTTCCGTCAACTAGGCGCAGCTCGCGCCGCTCAGGCCCGCCGGCGGCCTCGTCCTGTTCGCGCTGCCCGGCCGTCATGGCTCACACTGCCAGGTCAAGCGGCAGGTCTGAAATGTCCTTCAGGCGCTTGCCATCGACCATCACAGCCAGGAGGTCGGCTGCATCATCCATGCCCAGGGCTTTCACGGTGGCTTGCAGCTCATACAGGGCGAAGTGATACACGCAATCAATGTCCCCGGTGCCCAGGGCGATGGAGGCAAGGCGGCTCGGTGTTGGTTCGGCCGTGACGACCACGACATGAGGCAGACGGCCTTTGCGGTTGCGCACCAGGTTCAACGCTTCCGATCTGGCGTTTTGCGCCCGGTCGCTGCGGATCGTCCACTTGCAGGAAATGCTTGCGTGCAGCAGCGGCAGGCCGCCGTTTTTCTTGCGCAGGCTGGCAAGCGTGGTCACGCTGTCATCGACCAGGTACGACGGCGCATTGATGGCGCTGTCGTCCTCGGTGTCGCGCACCACCACGATATCCGGCGTGATGGTGTAGTCGCTCCCCAGGGCGGCGGCCAGTTCGGCATCGGCCTTGGCGGCCCGGTCAAGGGCGACCAGGTGCGCGTATTGCTCATACCGGGCGATTTCCAGGCGGTTGCGCCCGGATACTTGATGCACGTCCCAGGTGCCAGGGCGAAGGTGTCCCAGCTTGAGGAAGGTTTCTCGCACGAAGGCTGCGCAAATGCCCTCGAACTGGTTGCCCGAGGTCTGGCCCGCGATCCGCTCCCCGATGGTTTCGGCTTTGAGCAGATCGGCAATGCCCTTGGCAATCGCCTTGCTTGTTGTGTTGCTGCTGTCGGCGTTGCTGACCACTCCCGCGCTGTTGATGGTCAGCGTTGTTAGCAGCAGCGAAGCATGGAACGCCTTGCGGGCTTCGAGGAAATCAGCGGCCGCACTCATCACGCCACCTTGTAGATGCGTTTGACGGATAGCGCCGAGAAGATTTGCCGGGCCACGGCAGCGGCCACCGGCGGCGGGAAGGCGTTACCGATCTGGCGATAGGCGGCCGTTTTGCGGCCGGAGAATTGCCAGTCATCGGGGAAGCCTTGAATGCGTGCCGTCATGCGTGTGGTCAGGCGTGGCATTCCCACGAAGTCACGCGGCGGGGCATCGTCCCATAGGCCCATGCCATCGACGCCCAGGGCGGCCCAGGCGCGTTTTGCGCGGGTCGGGCCGAGGTCTGGCCCGCCGTGCTTCTTGGAGCCGCCTACCAGGGTAGGGGCGATGGTGCTGGCCTGGTCGCGCCAGCGGTTCGCACCGCGCCAGCCGTTGGCCTTCATGAGATCGTGCAGCAGCTCGCCCACGGTCGGCGGTTCGCTTTGCAGAGGTTCCGGCCAGGAGAAGCCGCCGGCCAGGTCTTTGCGGATGCCGACGAACACCACACGCGGGCGCAGTTGCGACACGCCATAGTCCGATGCGTTGAACAGCCGCCAGCCAGGCACATAGCCCAGCTTCTTGAGCTGCTTTTCTACCTTGTTCCGGTAGTCATCAAAGACCGCATCGAGCAGGCCGCGCACGTTCTCAAGCATCACGGCTTGCGGGCGGCACTCATCGACCAGGCGGATGGCTTCGGGGAACAGGTCGCGCTCATCCTTTGCGCCGAGCTGCTTCCCGGCCTTGGAGAACGGCGGGCACGGCACGCCGCCGGCCACCAGGTCAATGCCCTGATAGGGGCGGCCATCGAAGCGGCGCAAGTCGTCCTCAATGACGTTCCAGGCCGGGCGGTTCAGGCGAAGCGTTGCGCATGCTGCCGGTTCCAGCTCGACCAGGGCGGCATGGTCGAAGCCTGCCATTTCCAGGCCGATAGCCTGCCCCCCTGCCCCCGCGCACATTTCCAGTGAAGTGAATTGGCTCATTTTGATTTTCTCTTGGTTGATCGACGTGGCTTTCTGGCTGCCGGCGCCGCGAACATATCCGGTTGCAGGCCGCCTTGGTGCCTGTCGGCGAATGCCTGCATGAACTCGCGCAGCACTTCTGACGCATTCCGGTTTTCAGCCAGACAGGCCCCTTGGAACGCCTCGCGGAGTTCCCTTTCAACACGGATACGGAGGCCAACGTCTTTGCTCGACATAGGGTGACAGTATCGCATGGATACACGTTTGTGTATCCAAAAAGTTAGCCGGCTGTGTCGCATAAGTCCTAAGTCACGCGACAGCCGCCGCCCTTGTCATTTTCAGAACACGACTGCACCAATTGAATGGGCATAACGGCTGTTGTGCAGCCCACTCCTGACAGACCGATATCAGCAGTCGGCTGCACCAATCTCGTCTATGCTTAATACTCGTGTGCACCAAAGCGAGGTGAGCATGGCGACCGATACCGTACCGATTGCCGAGCACGGCGTAGCCACCCTGCCAGAACAGGCATGGGAGCGAGCGCGTCGTCGTGCGGAGATCATTGGGCCGCTGGCGCAGTCGGAGACGGTCGGGCATGAAGCGGCCGACGCGGCAGCCCAGGCACTGGGTTTGTCCCGGCGGCAGGTCTACGTCCTGATCCGCCGTGCCCGGCAAGGTTCGGGACTGGTCACTGACTTGGCTCTTGGGCAGTCGAGCGGTGGCAAAGGTAAAGGCCGCTTGCCGGAGTCGGTCGAACGCATCATCCGCGAGCTGCTGCAAAAGCGCTTCCTGACCAAGCAGAAGCGCAGCCTAGCGGCGTTCTACCGTGAGGTCGCGCAGGCTTGCAAAGCGCAAAAGCTGCGGGTGCCGGCGCGCAACACCGTGGCGTTGCGAATCGCCGGCCGCGATCCGCGTGAGGCCGTTCGCCGCCGAGAAGGCAAGGATGCGGCCCGCAACCTGCAAGGTGTCGGCGGTGAGCCTCCCGCCGTTGCCGCGCCACTGGAACAGGTGCAGATCGACCACACGGTCATCGACCTGATCGTGGTGGACGAGCGCGACCGGCAACCGATTGGCCGTCCGTACCTCACCATTGCCATCGACGTGTTCACCCGCTGCGTGGTCGGCATGGTGGTCACGTTGGAAGCGCCTTCCGCTGTTTCTGTCGGCCTGTGCCTCGCGCATGTCGCCTGCGACAAGCGCCCTTGGCTGGAGGGCTTGGCCGTGGAAATGAACTGGCCAATGAGCGGCAAGCCCATGCTGCTCTACCTGGACAACGCGGCCGAGTTCAAGAGCGAGGCCCTGCGCCGGGGCTGCGAGCAGCATGGCATCCGGTTGGACTATCGGCCGCTCGGGCAGCCGCACTATGGTGGCATCGTGGAGCGAATCATCGGCACGGCGATGCAGATGATCCACGACGATCTACCGGGAACAACCTTCTCCAACCCGGACCAGCGCGGCGACTACGATTCCGAAAATAAGGCCGCCCTGACGCTGCGCGAGCTGGAGCGCTGGCTCACATTGGCGGTCGGCACCTACCACGGCTCGGTGCACAACGGTCTGCTTCAGCCACCGGCGGCGCGCTGGGCCGAGGCCGTGGCGCGCGTCGGCGTGCCGACCGTCGTCACCCGCGCCACTGCCTTTCTGGTCGATTTCCTGCCCGTCCTCCGCCGCACCCTGACCCGCACTGGCTTCGTCATCGACCACATCCACTACTACGCCGATGCGCTCAAGCCGTGGATAGCTCGGCGCGACCGCCTGCCTGCGTTCCTGATCCGGCGCGACCCACGCGACATTAGCCGCATTTGGGTGCTGGAGCCGGAGGGGCCGCACTATCTGGAAATCCCCTACCGTACCTTGTCGCACCCGGCTGTCACCCTCTGGGAGCAACGGCAGGCACTGGCGAAATTGCGGCAACAAGGGCGCGAACAGGTGGATGAGTCGGCGCTGTTCCGCATGATAGGGCAGATGCGCGAAATCGTGACCACTGCGCAGAAAGCCACGCGCAAGGCGCGGCGCGACGCGGATCGACGCCAGCATCTCAAGTCAACGGAACAACCTATCAAAGCCACGCCACCAGCGGACACGGACATGGCAGACGCGCAGGCGGACAACCAGCCACCTGCCAAACCGTTCGACCAGATTGAGGAGTGGTAGCCGTGGACGAATATCCCATCATCGACCTGTCCCACCTGCTGCCGGCGGCCCAGGGCCTGGCCCGTCTCCCGGCGGACGAGCGCATCCATCGCCTGCGCGCCGACCGCTGGATCGGCTATCCGCGAGCAGTCGAGGCGTTGAACCGGCTGGAAGCCCTGTATACGTGGCCGAACAAGCAACGCATGCCCAACTTGCTGCTGGTCGGTCCAACCAACAACGGCAAGTCGATGATCGTCGAGAAGTTCCGCCGCGCCCACCCGGCCAGCTCCGACGCCGACCAGGAGCACATCCCGGTATTGGTCGTGCAGATGCCGTCCGAGCCGTCGGTGATCCGCTTCTACGTCGCGCTGCTCGCGGCGATGGGTGCACCATTGCGACCGCGCCCACGGCTGCCGGAAATGGAGCAACTGGCGCTGGCACTGCTGCGAAAGGTCGGTGTGCGCATGCTGGTGATCGACGAGCTGCACAACGTCCTGGCCGGCAACAGCGTCAACCGCCGGGAATTCCTCAACCTGCTGCGCTTTCTCGGCAACGAGCTGCGCATCCCGCTGGTTGGGGTCGGCACGCGCGACGCCTACCTGGCGATCCGCTCGGATGACCAGTTGGAAAATCGGTTCGAGCCGATGATGCTGCCGGTGTGGGAGGCCAACGACGATTGCTGCTCACTGCTGGCCAGCTTCGCCGCTTCGCTTCCATTGCGGCGACCCTCGTCGATTGCCACGCTGGACATGGCTCGCTACCTGCTCACACGCAGCGAGGGCACTATCGGCGAACTGGCGCACTTGCTGATGGCGGCGGCCATCGTCGCCGTGGAGAGCGGCGAGGAAGCGATCAACCACCGCACGCTCAGCATGGCCGATTACACCGGCCCCAGCGAGCGGCGACGACAGTTCGAGCGGGAACTGATGTGAAGCCTGCGCCGCGCTGGCCGCTGCATCCCGCCCCGAAAGAAGGCGAGGCGCTGTCCTCATGGCTCAACCGCGTGGCCCTTTGCTATCACATGGAAGTGTCCGAGCTGCTGGAGCACGATCTTGGTCACGGCCAGGTTGATGACCTGGACACCGCGCCACCACTGGCGCTGCTGGCGATGCTCTCCCAGCGGAGCGGTATCGAGCTGGATCGGCTGCGCTGCATGAGTTTCGCTGGCTGGGTGCCTTGGCTACTGGACGGCCTTGATGATCAGATTCCAGCCGCATTGGAAACCTATGCGTTCCAGCTCTCGGTACTGCTGCCGAGATTCCGCCGTAAGACGCGATCCATCACGAGCTGGCGTGCCTGGCTGCCCAGCCAGCCGATAAACCGCGCCTGTCCGCTCTGCCTGAACGATCCGGAGAACCAAGCCGTACTGCTCGCGTGGAAGCTGCCCCTGATGCTGAGTTGCCCGCTGCATGGCTGCTGGCTGGAATCCTATTGGGGCGTGCCAGGGCGGTTTATCGGCTGGGAGAACGCCGACGCCGAACCGCGCACCGCCAGCGACGCGATTGCGGCGATGGACCAGCGTACCTGGCAGGCACTGACAACCGGTCACGTGGAGCTGCCGCGCCGAAGCATCCACGCCGGATTGTGGTTTCGGCTGCTACGCACGCTGCTCGATGAGCTGAACACCCCGCTTTCCGCGTGCGGAACCTGCGCAGGGTATCTCCGCCAAGTCTGGGAAGGCTGCGGGCATCCGCTGCGTGCTGGGCAAAGTCTGTGGCGACCGTATGAAACCCTGAACCCGGCAGTACGATTGCAGATGCTGGAGGCGGCGGCAACGGCAATCAGCTTGATTGAGGCGAGGGACATAAGCCCGCCAGGCGAGCAGGCAAAGCTATTCTGGTCCGAGCCGCAAACCGGGTTCACCAGTGGCCTGCCGACGAAAGCGCCGAAGCCCGAACCCATCAATCACTGGCAGCGTGCAGTCCAGGCCATCGACGAGGCCATCATTGAAGCGCGGCACAACCCCGAGACGGCACGCTCGCTGTTCGCGTTGGCTTCCTATGGTCGGCGCGACCCAGCTTCCCTGGAACAGTTGCGCGCCACCTTCGCGGAGGAAGGCATCCCCCCGGAATTTCTGTCACATTATGAGCCTGATGGACCCTTTGCATGTCTTAGACAGAATGACGGGTTAAGTGACAAATTTTGACGGCCAGCGCTTTCCGGCGCACACTGTCACATAATCGAACGTATACGTGACGGGTGAAAAGGTGCTGATCGGCTACATGCGGGTATCGAAGGCGGACGGATCCCAGTCCACCAATTTGCAACGCGATGCGCTCATCGCCGCTGGTGTGAGCCTTGCGCACCTTTACGAGGATCTGGCCTCGGGCAGGCGCGATGATCGCCCAGGGTTGGCTGCTTGCCTGAAGGCGCTTCGTGAAGGGGACACGCTGATCGTGTGGAAGCTCGATCGGCTTGGCCGTGATCTGCGCCACCTGATCAACACCGTGCACGACCTAACTGCGCGTAGCGTGGGCCTGAAGGTCCTGACCGGTCACGGTGCGGCGGTCGACACGACGACTGCCGCCGGCAAGCTTGTGTTCGGTATTTTTGCCGCGCTGGCCGAGTTCGAGCGTGAGTTGATTTCCGAGCGAACAGTCGCTGGACTTATCTCGGCGCGCGCTCGCGGCAGGAAAGGGGGGCGCCCCTTCAAGATGACCGCCGCCAAGCTACGCCTGGCGATGGCCAGCATGGGGCAACCGGAAACCAAGGTGGGCGATCTCTGCGAAGAACTCGGGATTACCCGGCAGACGCTCTACCGGCACGTGTCGCCCAAGGGCGAACTGCGGCCAGACGGCGTAAAGCTGCTCTCCCTCGGTTCAGCCGCATAAATGGAGGCGACCTGGAACGGGGCGCTGTTCAGTGCGGCAACGATCCGATTACCGGTGTCGACCCGATGCTGACGCCCAGGTCCGATGTGCCACCGTCGGTTGTGCTAGCGGGTGCAGCCCTTCCCATTGACCGCCTGGGCTCACGGTCTCTGGCCCATTCCTGTCCTTCACAGGCCGAAGGGAACTTCGCGCAAATGACCGGTTTCAAGGCGCTGCAGACATTGCTCGCCGCCGGCGCATGGTGACCACGTGGTAGAGCCATCTTCACTGGCAATCATCCACGCCAGCGCTTTGCATCTGCTCACTCATCACGCCAATGCCGTCGCAGAAGGCCACCCCAACGTACTTCTGGCCACAGCAGTCACCGAATGTGGCCGCCCGCCGATAGAGCATCACTGCATGGCCCGATCGCACGGCGCGACGCGCGTGTGCGAAACGCTACTCCTTGTCCTCCAGGGCCATTACGCCCATTTCGAAGATGACTGGTTGTGTTAGCTTAGCTTATTCGTAGAGCTGCTCGCCGAGACGATCGCGCGCCTTCTGCAGCACCGGCAACAGCGTGTCCCGAAACTCGCTCATGGACATGCGTTCGGCTCGCACTGAAATGCTGAGTCCGCCGACGAATGTACCGTTGCGGTCATGGACAGGGACGGCCATCGAGCGCACGCCCAGTTCCAACTCCTCGTCGTTTCCGCTCCAACCCTCTTGCCGGCAGCGTTCCACGGCCGCCAGAACTGCATCGGTCTCGTAGATGCTTTTCGGCGTCAAGGGGACCCGTTGCATCGCCTTCACCCGCCGCGCCGCCTCGGCCGGCGGCAGGCTCGCCAGCGCAACGCGTCCGAGCGCCGAGCAATAGGCTGGCAGGCGCGAACCGATGCCCAGGCCGGTCGACAGGCTGCGCCGCGCCGTCGAGCGGGCGATGATGATCACGTCGTCGTCCAGCAGCTTGCCCAGCGAGGCCGACTCGCGCGTGCGCTCCGATAGCGCATCCAGCAGAGGCTGTGCCAGCTGCGGAATGGGCCGGGATGTGAGATAGGCATGGGCCACCAGCAGCGCCCGAGGCGCCACCCAGAAGCGCTTGCCGTCGCTTTCGAGGTAATCTAGTGCCAGCAGCGTGTGCAGCGATCGCCGCGCGGAGGCGGGCGAGCTGCCGGTCAGGCGCGCCACTTCTGACAGGGTCAGCTTGGCGGCACGCCGGCCGAAGCAGGTGAGCACGTCCAGCCCCTTCTGCAAGGCGGTGACGAAGTCCTTGTCCCGGCGCAAGGGCGGGTTCGAGTCTTTGCGCATTGCGCAATTTTGACTGGTTTGCGGGCCCTTGGCGAATCACACTTGCGGCATCCCCAGCAGGAGACATCCCATGCAACCCACCATCACACGGCGTGCCGTGCTCGCGCTGACGGCCGCTGCCGCCACAACCCGCGGCCTGCCCGCCTTTGCCCAGCCCGCGCGCACGCTGAGGCTGATCGTTCCCTTCCCGGCCGGCGGCACGGCCGACATCCTGCCCCGGCTACTGGCGGACAAGGTCCGCGCCGCCTACCCGGCCGGCGTGATCGTGGACAACCGCTCCGGCGCCGGCGGCAACATCGGCGCCGAGCTGGTCGCGCGCTCCGACCCGGACGGCTCGACCTTCCTGGTCTCGCCCCCAGGCCCGATCGCGATCAACCACCACCTGTACAAGTCGCTCAGCTTCGATCCGACGAAGTGGGTGCCGATCACCATCGTGGCCACGGTGCCCAACGTGCTGAACGTGCGCAAGGGCTTCCCGGCGAGCAACCTGCAGGAGCTCATCGCCTACCTGAAGGCCAACCCGGGCAAGGTGACCTATGCCTCGCAGGGCAACGGCTCCACCTCGCACCTCACCGCCGCCATGTTCATGCAGCTCACCGGCACCGAAATGATCCACGTGCCGTACAAGGGAACGTCCCCGGCGCTGGTGGACCTGGTCGGCGGCCAGGTCGACCTGTTCTTCGACAACATCGCGTCTTCGGCCACCTTCCACAACAGCGGCAAGACACGCATCCTGGCCGTGGCCGACCAGAAGCGCTCGCCGCTGCTGCCGCAGGTGCCGACCTTCGTGGAGTCCAAGGTCCCCGGCATGGTGGCGGTCACCTTCTTCAGCATGGTGGCGCCGGCCGGCACGTCCAAGGAGACGGTCGCCCACGCGCACAAGGCCTTCGCGGGAGCGCTGCAGGCGCCGGACGTGAAGCAGAAGTTCGCCGAGCAGGGCGCCACGCCCGGCGGCTGGAGTCCGGAGAAGAGCGCCCAGTTCATCCGCGAAGAGTCGGAGAAGTGGGGCAAGGTCATCAAGACCGCGAACGTAACGGTGGAATGAGATGAAAGAGCAAGCAATCCAATGGCGCGGCCCCGGCTTCACCCGGGTGCCTTACGAAGTCTATAGCGACGCACCCACGGCGCAGCGCGCGAGCAGGAGCGAATCTTCCGCGGCGCCACCTGGAACTACCTGTGC
>ENA-UOUJ01001035-UOUJ01001035.1-activated-sludge-metagenome-genome-assembly--contig:-NODE-1035-length-15687-cov-8.983943_pt1 | contig 15687 bp, 10 predicted proteins | sample MGYA00249839_ERZ747224 | MGnify/ENA primary metagenome ERZ747224 (study PRJEB28782, sample SAMN03220277) | activated sludge metagenome | biome: wastewater; feature: sewage sludge; material...
CGGCTTGCGCCGCTCCTGCAGCGGCACCGGCGGCTTCGACACGGATCAGCACCGCGCCTTCGCCGACCTTGTCACCCAGGTTGACCAGCACTTCCTTGACCACGCCGGCGGCGGACGAGGGCACGTCCATCGTCGCCTTGTCGGATTCGAGCGTGCAGATCGCATCGTCCACCGCGATGGTGTCGCCGACCTTCACGAACAGCTCGATGACCGGCACCGACTCGAAATCGCCGATGTCGGGCACCTTCACTTCAATCATTTGACTCATCTTCTTCACCTCGTGAGGAGTTTCCGGAAGAGGAAGGCGTCGGAGCCAGGCGCCTTTCGCCCCTGCCCCCTGACGCCTCACTCCTCACCACGTCAGAGCATCACCCGGCGGAAGTCCGCCAGCAGTTGCGCGAGGTACACGTTGAAGCGGGTGGCCAGCGCGCCGTCGATCACGCGGTGGTCCGCGGTCAGCGACATCGGCAGCGTCAGGCGCGGGACGAACTGCTTGCCGTCCCACACCGGCTTCATCACCGACTTGTTCACTCCGAGGATGGCCACTTCGGGCGCATTGACGATGGGCGCGAAGTAGGTGCCGCCGATGCCGCCCAGCGAGCTGATCGTGAAGCAGGCACCCGACATGTCGGCCGGGCCGAGCTTGCCGTCGCGCGCCTTCTTGGCGAGCGCGCCGGACTCGGCGGCGATGTCGAACACGCTCTTCTTGTCCGCGTCCTTGATCACCGGCACGACCAGCCCGTTCGGGGTGTCGGCAGCGAAGGCGATGTTGAAGTACTTCTTGTAGACCAGGTTGTCGCCATCGAGGCTGGTGTTGAACTCGGGGAACTCCTGCAGTGCGCGCACCGAGGCCTTGATGATGAAGGCGAGCATGGTCAGCTTCTTGCCCGACTTCTCGTACTCCTTGTTCATCTGCACCCGGAAGGCTTCCAGGTCGGTGATGTCGGCGTCCTCGTGGTAGGTCACCGCGGGGATCATCACCCAGTTGCGCGCGAGGTTCTGGCCGGAGATCTTCTTGATGCGCGACAGCGGCTTGACCTCGACCTCGCCGAACTTGGCGAAGTCGACCTTCGGCCACGGCAGCAGGTCGAGCCCGCCACCGAGCGAGGCACCCGCGGGTGCCGCCGCCGGGGTCTTGCCCGGTACCACGCCGGTGCTCATCGCGCTCTTGATGAAGCCGGCGACGTCTTCCTTGACGATGCGGCCCTTGGGACCGGTGGCCTTGACCTGGGCGAGGTCGACGCCGAGCTCGCGGGCGAAGGCACGCACCGAGGGGCTGGCGTGCACCTTGCCGCCGAGCGTGACCGCCGATGGGGCGACCGAGGCGACCGGCATCGAGGCCGGGGCGCTCGCGGCCGGGCCGCCATCGGCGAGCGGGGCGGGGGCCGCGGGGGCGGCCGGAGCGGGCGCCGGGACGGGCGCCCCTGCCGAGGCCGTCGTGGATTCGACCTTGATCAGCACCTTGCCCTGGCCGACCTTGTCGCCGAGGGCAACCAGCACTTCCTTGACGACGCCGGCGGCCGAGGACGGCACGTCCATCGTGGCCTTGTCGGATTCGAGCGTGGCGATCGCGTCGTCGACCTTGATGGTGTCGCCGACCTTCACGAACAGTTCGATCACCGGCACGGCGTCGAAGTCGCCGATGTCGGGCACCACCACCTCGACCACGCCGCCGCCGGCAGCCATGGGGGCGGGCGCTGCGGCGGGGGTGGGCGCAGCAGCCGCGGCAGGTGCCGGGGCGGCCGCGGCGGCCCCTGCCGCCTCGAGCCGGATCAGCACCGAGCCCTCGGAAACCTTGTCGCCCAGATTGACGAGCACTTCCTTGACCACGCCGGCGGCCGAGGAGGGGACGTCCATCGTGGCCTTGTCCGACTCGAGCGTCGCGATCGCGTCATCCACCGCGATCGTGTCGCCCACCTTCACGAACAGCTCGATCACCGGCACCGCGTCGAAATCGCCGATGTCGGGCACCTTCACTTCAATGAGTTGGCTCATGTTCTAGTCTCCTTGCCTGCTCAGACCGACATCGGGTTCGGCTTGGACGGGTCGAGCTGGTACTTGACCATCGCCGCGGCGACCTTGTCGCGGCCGATCGTGCCCGCGTCGGCCAGCGCCTTGAGCGCCGCCAGCGTCACCCAGTGGCGATCCACCTCGAAGAAGTGGCGCAGCTGCTCGCGGGTGTCGGAGCGGCCGAAGCCGTCGGTGCCCAGCGTGACGAAGCTGCGATCGAGCTGCGAGCGGATCTGCTCGGGGAACATGCGGATGTAGTCGGTGGCGGCGATGATCGGACCTTCGAAGCCGGCGAGCTTTTGCTGCACGTGGGTCTTCTTTGGCTCTTCCATCGGGTGCAGCAGGTTCCAGCGCTCGATGTCGTGGCCGTTGCGGGCCAGCTCGTTGAAGCTGGGCGCGCCCCAGATGTCGGACTCCACGCCCCAGTCGGCCTTGAGCAGCTCGGCCGCGGCGATGACCTCGCGGAAGATCGTGCCCGAACCCATCAGCTGAACGCGCGGCGTCTTGGCCTCTCCACCCTTTTTGAACAGGTACAGGCCCTTGAGGATGTCGGCTTCGGCGCCGGCGGGCATCTCGGGATGTTCGTAGTTCTCGTTCATCACCGTGATGTAGTAGTACACGTCCTCCTGCTCGGCGAACATCCGGCGCAGGCCGTCCTGCACGATCACCGCGACCTCGTACTGGAAGGTCGGGTCGTAGCTGATGCAGTTGGGGATCATGTTGGCCATGATCAGGCTGTGGCCGTCCTCGTGCTGCAGGCCCTCGCCGTTGAGCGTGGTGCGCCCGGCGGTGCCGCCGATCAGGAAGCCGCGGGTGCGCTGGTCGGCTGCCGCCCAGCACAGGTCCATGGTGCGCTGCAGGCCGAACATCGAATAGAAGATGTAGAACGGGATCATCTGCACGTTGTGCACGCTGTAGGCGGTGCCCGCAGCGATCCAGTCGGCCATCGCGCCGGCCTCGTTGATGCCTTCCTGCAGCACCTGGCCGGTCTTGCTCTCCTTGTAGAACATGAGCTGGTCATGGTCTTCCGGCACGTAGTTCTGGCCCTCCTGGTTCCAGATGCCGTACTGGCGGAACATGCCCTCCATGCCGAAGGTGCGGCTCTCGTCCGGAACGATCGGCACGACGTGCTTGCCGATCTGCTTGTCCTTCAGGAGCGTGTTCATGATGCGCACCACCGCCATGGTGGTCGACAGCTCGCGCCCCTCGCCCGATGCCTTGAGCAGCGCGGCGAAGGTGTCCAGGCCGGGGATCTCGAGCGCGGCGGCCTTGCGCCGGCGCTGTGGCAGGAAGCCGCCCAGGTCCATGCGGTGCTTGAGCAGGTACTTGTGCTCGGGCGAGTCCTCGGCGAACTTCAGGTAGGGCAGCGCCTCGAGCTGGTCGTCGGGCACCGGCAGGCCGAAGCGGTCGCGGAAGCGCCGGATCGCCTCGACATCCATCTTCTTTTGCTGGTGGCTGATGTTCATCGCCTCGCCGGCCTGGCCCATGCCGAAGCCCTTGATCGTCTTGGCCAGGATCAGCGTGGGCTGGCCCTTGTGCTCGGAAGCGGCCTTGTAGGCGGTGTAGATCTTGAACAGGTCGTGGCCGCCACGGTTCAGGTTCCACACCTGCTCGTCGGTCCAGTCGGCCACCAGCGCGCGCAACTCGGGCGTGTTGAAGAAGTGCTCGCGCACATAGGCGCCGTCCTTGGCCTTGAAGGTCTGGTACTCGCCGTCGCACAGCTCCATCATGCGGCGCTTGAGCAAGCCCTTCTTGTCGCGGGCGAAGAGCGCATCCCAGTGCGTGCCCCAGACCACCTTGATGACGTTCCAGCCCGCGCCGCGGAACTCGGACTCGAGCTCCTGGATGATCTTGCCGTTACCGCGCACCGGGCCATCCAGGCGCTGCAGGTTGCAGTTGATCACGAACACGAGGTTGTCCAGGCCCTCGCGGCCGGCCATCCCGATCGCGCCCAGCGACTCGACTTCGTCGGTCTCGCCGTCGCCCAGGAAGGCCCAGACTTTTCTCTGCTCGGCACGCGCGGCGTCGATCAGGCCGCGGCTGGCCAGGTACTTCATGAAACGCGCCGAGTAGATCGCGCACAGCGGGCCCAGGCCCATCGACACGGTGGGGAACTGCCAGAAGTCGGGCATCAGCCAGGGGTGCGGGTAGGACGAGATGCCCTTGCCGCCCACTTCCTGGCGGAAGCTGTCCATCTGGTCTTCGGTGAAGCGGCCCAGCATGTAGGCGCGCGCATACACGCCCGGCACCGAGTGGCCCTGGAAGTAGATCAGGTCGCCGTCGTGCGCCTCGGAAGGCGCATGCCAGAAGTGCGAGAAGCCCACGTCGTAGAGCGCCGCGGCCGAGGCGAAGGAGGCGATGTGCCCGCCCACGTTGGTGTCCTTGTTTGCCCGCACCACCATCGCCATCGCGTTCCAGCGGATGTAGGAGTGGATCTTGATCTCCATGTCCGGATCGCCCGGGTAGGGCGGCTGGCGTTCGGCCGGAATGGTGTTGATGTACTCGGTGTTGGCCGAGTAGGGGATGTTCACCCCTTCCTGGCGCGCGGTGGCGATCAGGGTCTCGATCAGGTAGTGGGCGCGCTCGGGGCCTTCGTGTTCGACGACGGCGGCCAGCGCGTCCAGCCATTCCTTCGTTTCCTGCGCATCCGTGTCGGTTTGCGGGAGAACGGTGCTGATTCCGGTCATGGTTTGTCTCCTCATGACGTTCAGTTGGCGATGACTGTCCGGTGGGACAGGCGGTTTGTTGGTTGCGGGCACGACCATGCCCGAAACCGCATGGTCAGCGTTTCAAAATATAAAACTACTTTTCGCAATGTGCAATAGGTTTTCACCAGATGAATGCGATATGGGCTCCGTCGTCGCCTGCCCTCATGGTCCCGGCTGGTCCGGGGTCGCCTCGTGGGCGAACACCACCGTGCCGTTGCGGATCTCGCCGAGGTGGATTTGGCGTGCGCTGTGCAGGGTCTCGTGGTTGTCGCGGGAGAAGGGGCGGCGGTAGCTCATGATCACGCCAGCCACCTCTGCTTCGAGGTTCTCGAGCGCCTCGCGGATGCGTGGACCGTCGAGGCTGTCGGCCTGGCGGATCGCCGCGGCGAGCAGCAGCATCGAGTCGTAGCCCTGTGCGGCGGCCGGTGGCACCGGGATGCGCGTGCTGCCGGTGGCGCGCTCCCAGGCGGAGAGGAAGGCGGCCTGCGCCGGGGTGCGCGCCTCGGCGATGAAGGTCTGCGGCATGCGTGCACCCTCGGCGTTGCGCCCGGCGAGCTCGATGAAGCTCGACATCGCCAGCGTCCAGCTGCCGATGATCGGCACCTTCCAGCCAAGGCGGGCCATCGAGTTGGCGATGTGTGCGAGCTCGGGGCCGATGCCGTAGGTGAGCACGGCCTGTGCACCCGCGGCGCGTGCGCGCTCGAGCTGTGGCCGCATGTCCGCGTCGCGCAGCTGGAAGCGCTCGACTGCGACCGCGGCGAGGCCGCGCGCGCGCAGGGTGGCGATGAGGTCCTGGCTGCCGAGCACGCCATAGTTGGTGGCGTCGTGCAGGATCGCGAGCCGCGTGAGCCCGCGCCGACCGACCGCCTCCTCCACGATCACCGCCGCCTGCAAGGTGTCGCTGGCGGAGACGCGGAACACGTAGTTCTCGGCGAACTCGGGCGGCTGGAACTGCTTGGTGATCAACGAGCCGGTCGCCACCGAGGTGATCACGGGGATGCGTGCCGTCTGGTAGTGGCGCTGGCTGGCGAGCGCGACCCCGGTATTGACGATGCCCAGCCCGGCGGTGACCCGTTCGCGATGGACGAAGTCGCGCACGATCTGTGCGCCGAGCTCGTTGCTGGCCTCGTCGTCGCGTTCGACGAGCTCGATGCGGCGACCGAGCAGGCCGCCGCCGGCGTTGATCTGCGCGGCGGCGATGCGGATGCCCTCGCGCATCGACAGGCCCATCGGTGCCGACGGACCGGAGAAGGGGCCCGACACGCCCACGCGGATCGGCGCCCGTTCCCCGCCACTGGGACGCACGCCCGCCCCCAGGGCCTCTGCCGGGACGGCCTGTGCCGACAACTGCGGCGCCAGGAGCAGGAGCGTCACGAGGGCGCGCCCGAGCAGCGCGAGAAAGGGTTTCATCCCTGCACTGTAGGCAGCGTGGAGCGGCGCAAGAATTGGCGGAAACCCCATCGCGGTCTGCTGCGCCGCGGCATCCGGCGGGCGATCGGGTGATCCGATCAGGGTTAGACCGGATGACGCATGCCGCCGCCCTCGACAACAATCGCGGTCCCGTTCCGTCTTCCCGCGCCGCCTGGCCGTCCTCCATGCAAGCCTCCGCCACTGCCCGGGCGAACCTTTCGCGCTGGTACTGGGCTGTGCCCTATCTCGCGGTGACCGTTCTCGCCCTGTCGATGCTCGCGGTCGTGTGGCTGCTGCAGGCGCGCGAGACCGCGGTCGAGCGCGACGCCCTCGCGCGTGACCTGCAATGGACCGAGCAGTCGATCCGGCGCGCGATGCTGACCACCGAGGAGTTCGTCGTCCAGCTCGCGCGCGACCTCTCCGCGGGCACCCTGGATCATGACGACTTCCAGGTGCGCGCCAACGAGCACCTCGCGATCAACCCCGCGCTCACCAACCTCGCGTGGGTGGACCGCGAGCATGTGATCGCCTGGTCGGCGCCCTTCGACACGCGCGACCTGCTGGCTGGCGAGACCTTGGTGGACGACCAGGTCCAGGCCTTCCAGAACAGCGCCCTGTCTGCGCGCCTGACCTACGGCAAGCCCTACATCGACGCGCGCGGCGGGGCGGTGCTGGAGGTCTACGCTCCGGTGTTGCAGCGCGGCGATTCGCTCGGTGCGATCGTCGCGGTGTATTCGGCCGAGCGCATGCTGAACCGCCTGGTTCCGGCGCGCTTCGCGGAGAAATACCGGCTCGCCATCCTCGATCGCGCGGGCCAGGTGCTGGCACTCAGCTCGGCGCTGCCCGAGGCGCAGCAGCCGCTCACGCTCACGCTCGCGCTCGATCCGCCAGGCAACGGCCTCGCGCTGCAGGCGATGGCCTTCCGGCCTGGCGGAGTGGTGTTGCGCTACCTGCCGGCCGTGCTCATCGTGGGGCTGTCGCTGCTGGTGCTGTGGAGCCTGTGGACGCTCCGCCGCCACGTTCAGCACCGCGTGCGGGTGGAGAAGGAGCGCGACCAGCTCTTCGACCTCTCGCTCGACCTGCTGTGCGTGATCGACCTCGACGGTCGCTTCGGGCGCTGCAACCCGGCTTTCGAGCGCGTGCTCGGACACCCGCCGCAGAGCCTGCCCGGGCGCTCGCTGATCGACTTTGTCCATGCCGAGGATGCCGCCACCACGCTGGGCATGCTGCGCCGGCTCGCCGGCGGAGAGCCGGTGCGCTTCGAGACGCGCTGCCGTTGCGCCGACGGCAGCTACAAGTGGCTGATGTGGAGCATCAACCCGGTACGCGAAGAGCGCCTCGTGTATGCGGTGGCGCACGACATCACCGGGCGCAAGGCCACCGAGGATGCGTTGCGCGCCGAGTCCGCCTTCCGCAAGGCGATGGAAGACTCCGTCGTCACCGGCCTGCGCGCGATCGATCTGTCGGGGCGGATCATCTACGTCAACTCCGCCTTCTGCCGCATGATCGGCTTCGACGAGGACGAGCTCGTCGGTGCCGGGCCGCCGTTTCCGTATTGGCCGCAGGAGCAGCTCGCCGAGTGCGAGCGCAACCTGTCGATGACGCTGTCGGGGCGTGCGCCGCGCAGCGGCTTCGAGATGCGCATCCGACGCAAGAACGGTGAGCGCTTCGATGCGCGCTTCTACCTGTCGCCGTTGATCGATCTCACCGGCCGGCAGACCGGCTGGATGGCCTCGATCACCGACATCACCGAGCCCAAGCGCGTGCGCGCCGCGCTCGAGTCGGCGCACGAGCGTTTCGAGGCGGTGCTCGACGGCCTGGACGCCGCGGTGTTCGTCGCCGATGCGCGCACTGACGAGATCCTCTTCGCCAACCTTGCCTTCAAGCGCATCCACGGTTTCGACGCGGTCGGGCGCACGGTGCGCGGAGTGGCGGTGCCGCAGCCCGAGCGCGGCGACTACCGCGTCGATCCACGCAACCTGTCGCCCGCCGATGTGCCGCGCGAGCTCTTCGACGGCGAGCTGCTGCACCCGCAGTCGGGGCGCTGGTACCACGTGCGCGAGCAGGCCACGCGCTGGGTGGACGGGCGGGTGGTGCGCATGGGCATCGCCACCGACATCACCGACCGCAAGCAGACCGCCGCGGTGGCGCGTGAGCAGGAGGAGCGCCTGCAGCGCACCGCGCGCCTGATCACCATGGGCGAAATGGCCTCGACGCTGGCGCACGAGCTCAACCAGCCGCTGGCGGCGATCGCCAACTACTGCGCCGGCTCGGTGACGCGCCTGCAGTCGGGCAAGGGAAGGACCGAGGACGTGCTCGTCGCGATGCAGAAGGCGAGCTTCCAGGCCGAGCGCGCCGGCAAGATCATCCGTCGCGTGCGCGAGTTCGTGAAGAAGAGCGAGCCGCAGCGCTGTGCGGTCGACCTTGTCGAGGTGCTGGAGGATGCGCTCGGCTTCGCCGAGATCGATGCGCACCGCACCCGCATCCGCATCCACACCGAGCTCGAGCCCGACCTGCCGCCGGTGTACGCCGACCGCATCATGATCGAGCAGGTGCTGCTCAACCTCATCCGCAACGGCCTCGACGCCATGGCCGACACCCTGCCCGAGGCGCGCGTGCTGGTGGTGCGGGTGCGCACCGTCGGGGCGGACGCGGTCGAGGTTGCGGTGATCGACCGCGGCCACGGCATCAGCGAGGAGGGCAGGGCCCAGCTGTTCACGCCCTTCTACACCACCAAGGCCGAGGGCATGGGCATGGGGCTCAACATCTGCCGCTCGATCATCGAGTTCCACAACGGCAGATTGCTTGTCGACGCCAACCCCGAAGGCGGTACCATATTCATGTTTACCCTGCCGACGGAGTCCGCAATTGAGCGCAGTGCCCGCAGCGCCTGACCAGACCGTACATGTCGTCGACGACGACGAAGCCCTGCGCGACTCGCTCGCCTGGATGCTGGAGGCCAACGGCCACGCGGTGGTGGCGCACGAATCGGGCGAGGCCTTCCTCGCCGCGTGCACGCCGGGGATGACCGGCTGCGTGCTGCTCGACGTGCGCATGCCGGGCATGAGCGGGCTGGAGGTCTTCGAGGAGCTCGGGCGGCGACGCTGCGGTTTGCCGGTGGTGTTCATCACCGGCCACGGCGACGTGCCGATGGCCGTGTCCGCGCTCAAGCAGGGCGCGGTGGATTTCGTCGAGAAGCCCTTCGGCGAGCGCGAGATGCTGCGCGTGGTCGAGCAGTGCCTGCGCCTCGAGCGCGAGACGCGCGACCGCCGCCTGCAGGAGGCCGACACGGCGCGCCGGCTCGAGCAGCTCACCCAGCGCGAGCGCGAGGTGCTCGAGCTCATCATCGTCGGCAAGCTCAACAAGCAGATCGCCGACGTGCTCGGCATCAGCATCAAGACCGTCGAGGTCCATCGCGCGCGCGTGATGGAGAAGATGGGCGCGCATTCGCTGGCCGAGCTCGTCCAGCACGTGGTCGCGCTCGAGCCCGGCGCCGCCATGCGCTGACGCCGGCGCGCGCCTGCGCCACGGGCCGACCTCCGCGGCGGTGCGCGCAGGAACTTTCTCCCGTCCGGGCGTCTCCGCCCCAGGGGCGCGCCATCGCCGCGCGCGCCGCCAGAACTTGCCGAACGTCCCTCCCCAGCGGCCGGACCCGACCTCCGAATGACCGGAATCAACGCGCTCTTCCTGCTCACCGGCCTGCTGCTGTTCATCAGCGTGCTCGCCAGCACCATCTCCGCCCGGCTCGGCCTGCCGCTGCTGCTGCTCTTCCTCGGCGTCGGCATGCTCGCCGGCGAGGACGGTCCGGGCGGCATCGTTTTCGAGGATTTCTTCATCGCCTCGCTGATCGCCCAGGCCGCGCTCTCGGTGATCCTGCTCGACGGCGGCCTGCGCACGCGGGTGAGCAGCTTCCGCGTGGCGCTCAAGCCCGCGGCGGTGCTGGCGAGTTGGGGCGTGATCGGCACCGCGGCCCTGCTCGGAGTGTTCGCCACCTGGCTGCTCGACGTCGACTGGCGGCTGGGCATGCTGCTCGCGGCGATCGTCGGCTCGACCGATGCGGCCGCGGTGTTCGCGCTCCTGCGCAACAGCGGCGTCCGTCTCAACGAGCGCGTGCAGGCCACGCTGGAGATCGAGTCCGGCGCCAACGACCCGATGGCGATCCTGCTCGTCACCGCCCTGGTCGGTACCTTGCTGCAGCCCGAGACCGCCACGCTCGGCAGTTTCGCCTGGATGCTGGCGAGCCAGCTCGGGCTCGGGGCCGTCCTCGGCCTGGCCGGGGGCTGGGTGCTGTCGCGGTTGATGATGCGGCTGTCGCTGCCCGACGGGCTGTACGCGCTGCTGATCCTGTCCGGCGGAACGCTCGTCTTCGCCGCCACCAACCTGATGAACGGCAGCGGCTTCCTGGCGGTGTACCTCGCCGGCGTGGTGGTCGGTAACCGCCGCAGCCACGCCACCGAACACGTGCTGCGGGTCATGGACGGCCTGGCCTGGCTCGCCCAGGCGGGCATGTTCGTCGTGCTGGGGCTGCTGGTGACGCCATCGAAGATGATCGACCATGCCGCCGAGGCGCTGGCGATGGCGGTGTTCTTGATGCTGGTGGCGCGGCCGCTCGCGGTGGCGATCGGGCTGGCGCCCTTCCGCTACCCGCGCAACGAGCTGCTCTATGTGAGCTGGGTGGGCCTGCGCGGCGCGGTGCCGGTGGTGCTCGCGATCGTGCCGGTGGTGATGGGCGTGCCGGATTCGCAGTTGCTGTTCAACGTCGCCTTCGCGGTGGTGCTGCTGTCGTTGCTGGTGCAGGGTGCGACGGTGCCGATGGCGGCGCGCTGGCTGGGCGTCGAGGTGCCGCCGCGCGACGAGCCGCGCGACAAGCGCGAGGTGTGGGTGGGCGAGGCGGCGGCGGTGGACATGCTGGAGTTTTGCGTCGAGGCCGGCGCCAAGGCCGAGGGCCGCCACCCCGACGAGCTCGGCACCGACCACCCCGGCCACGACGTGCGCTGCGTGGCCCTGGTCCGCGAGGGCGGCCTGCACCGCCTGAGCCCCGACACCCGCCTGCGGCCCGGCGACTCGGTGTGGATGATCGCACCCGACGAGATCGCCGAGCAGCTCGCGCGCACTTTCGCCGGCAGCCGTGGCGAGCTCACCGCCAACGCCAGCTTCTTCGGCGAGTTCGTGGTCGACCCCGGCAGCCGCGCGAGCGACCTCGCCGACGCCTACGGCCTGCGCATCGAGGAGGCCGAGCGCGCGCTGGGGATGGGCGAGCTGCTCGCGGTCCGCCTCGGCCGCCCGCCGGTGGTCGGCGACCGCGTCGAGATCGGCGCCTTCGTGCTCACCGTGCGCGAGATGGACGACAAGGGGCGCATTACCGCGCTCGGCCTCAAGTGCCCGCCGCTCGGCGGGGGGCGTTGAGCGCTGAGCGGGCCGCCGTCGCCGCGATGCTGTAAAATCCCCGCTTTTTTCGGGGGCTTGAAGGATGACCGCTCGCATCATCGACGGTAACGCGCTGTCTGCACGCGTGCGCGGCGAAATCGCCGAACGTGCGGCCGCGCTCACGGCGCGGGGCGTGCAACCCTGCCTGGCGGTCATGCTGGTGGGCGCCGATCCGGCCTCCGCCGTCTACGTGCGCAACAAGGTCGCCGGCTGCGAGAAGGCCGGCATCCGCTCGCTGCGCTTCGACTACCCCGAGAACGCCACCCAGGAAGAGGTGATGGCCAGGCTCGCCGAGCTCAACGCCGACCCCTCGGTGCACGGCATCCTGGTGCAGCTGCCGCTGCCCAGGCACCTCGACGAGACGGCCGTGCTCGAGGCCATCGACATCCGCAAGGACGTCGACGGCTTCCACGCCGAGAACGTCGGCCGCCTGTCGCAGTGCCGCGAGGCCTTCATCCCGTGCACCCCGCACGGCGTCATGAAGATGCTCGAGACCGCCGGCGTGCAGGTGCAGGGCGCCGAGGCGGTGGTGATCGGGCGCTCGAACATCGTCGGCAAGCCGATGGCCACGCTGCTGACCAACGCCGGCGCCACCGTCACCGTGTGCCATTCGAAGACGAAGGACCTCGCCTTCCACACCCGCCGTGCCGACATCCTGGTCGCGGCGATCGGCAAGCCGCGCTTCGTCACCGCCGACATGATCAAGCCGGGCGCCACCGTGATTGACGTCGGCATCAACCGCCTGCAGGACGGCCCCGACGCCGGCAAGCTGTGCGGCGACGTGGATTTTGCATCCGCCAAGGAAGTCGCCGGCGCCATCACCCCGGTGCCGGGTGGCGTGGGGCCGATGACGATCACCATGCTGCTGGAAAACACCGTGATTTCCGCCGAGCGCGCCGCGAGCGATCGCAAGCTCGCGGCCGGCAAGTGAGGACTGCGAGATGAGCGAAACCAAACCCGTCGTCGGCATCATCATGGGCTCCAACTCCGATTGGCCCACCATGAAGGCCGCCGCGAAGATGCTGGAAGACTTCGGCGTGCCCTTCGAGGCGCGGGTCGTCTCCGCCCACCGTACGCCCGACCTGATGTTCGAGTACGCCGAGGCCGCGCGCGGGCGCGGGCTCAAGGCCATCATCGCCGGCGCCGGCGGCGCGGCCCACCTGCCGGGCATGGTCGCGGCCAAGACCACGCTGCCGGTGCTGGGCGTGCCGGTGCAGTCGAAGGCGCTGTCGGGGCAGGACTCGCTGCTGTCCATCGTGCAGATGCCCAAGGGCATCCCGGTCGCCACCTTCGCCATCGGCGAGGCGGGCGCGGCCAACGCCGGCCTCTTCGCGGTGGCGCTGCTCGCCGTCGAGGACCCGGCGCTGGCGCAGAAGCTCGCCGACTTCCGTGCCCGCCAGACCCAGGCGGTGCTCGACATGAGCCTGGATTGAGAGCCGCATCATGATCCTCCCGCCCGCCACCCTCGGCATGCTCGGCGGCGGCCAGCTCGGCCGCTTTTTCGTTTCGGCCGCGCACGAGATGGGCTACAAGGTCTGGGTGCTCGACCCCGACCCGCACAGCCCCGCCGGCCTCGTCGCCGACCGCCACCTGGTCGCCGCCTACGACGACTACGTCGCGCTCGACACCCTGGGCAGCGAGTGCGCCGCGGTGACCACCGAGTTCGAGAACGTCCCCGCCGACACGCTCGACTACCTCACCAAGTTCATCCCGGTGCATCCGGCGGCGAGCGCGGTCGCGGTGTGCCAGAACCGCATCGCCGAGAAGACCTTCCTGGCCGACAACGGCCTGCCGCACGGCCCCTTCGCGGTCATCCGAAGCGAGGACGACGTGCGCAACGCCAGCGCCGGCCTGTTCCCGGCCATCCTCAAGGTCGCCCGCTTCGGCTACGACGGCAAGGGCCAGGCCCGCGTCGCCGACCGCGACGAGGCGCTCGTGGCCTTCCAGCACTTCAAGGGCGAGCCCTGCGTGCTGGAGAAGATGCTGGCGCTGGATTTTGAAGTGTCGGTGGTGCTGGCGCGCGACGAGGCGGGCAATGTGCGCGCCTTCCCGACCGGCGAGAACCGGCACCGCAACGGCATCCTGGATGTGACCATCGCACCCGCGCGCGCGGCGGCCTGCCCCAGCGAGGGTACGCAACTGAGTGCGCAGGAGATCGCCGAGCGCATCGCCGACAAGCTCGGCTACGTCGGCACGCTGGGCGTGGAGTTCTTCGTCTGCCGCGGCGAGCTGGTGGTCAACGAGATGGCGCCGCGCCCGCACAACAGCGGCCACCACACCATCGACGCCTGCGACGCCAGCCAGTACGAGCAGCAGGTGAGGGCCCTGTGCGGCCTGCCGCTGGCCACGCCGCGCCAGCACTCGGCGGCGGTCATGGTGAACCTGCTCGGCGAGCTGTGGTACGAGGATGGCAAGGGGCACGGCACCTACCGCGAACCCGACTGGTCGCTGCTGCATGCGGTGCCCGGCCTGCGCCTGCACCTGTACGGCAAGCACCACGCCCGCCCGGGGCGCAAGATGGGCCACTTCGTGGTGACCGGCGACGATGCCGAGGCCGTGCTCGAGCGCGCGCTCGCCGCGCGTGCCGCGATCGGCATCCGCGACGAGTGAGCACGGGCCGATGAGCGACTCCGGGGCCAGGGCGCGCGGCCGCATCGAATTTCCCACGCCGGCCGCGATCGCCGCAGCCGCGGCCCTGCTGCGCGCGGGCGAGCTCGTCGGCATGCCCACCGAGACGGTCTACGGGCTGGCCGCCGACGCGCTCGACCCCGAGGCCGTGAACAAGATCTTCGCCGCGAAGGGCCGCCCCGCCGACCACCCGCTGATCGTGCACCTGCCCTCGGCCGAGCACCTGCCGCAGTGGGCCGCCGCCATCCCCAAGGACGCGCTCGCCCTCGCGCGCGCCTTCTGGCCGGGCCCGCTGACGCTGATCCTCAAGCGCACCGCGGATGTCCCCGATGAGGTCACCGGCGGGCAGGACACCGTCGGCGTGCGCGTGCCCGCGCATCCGGTCGCGCTCGCGCTGCTGCGCGCCTTCGACGGTGGGCTGGCCGCCCCCAGCGCCAACCGCTTCGGCCGCATCAGCCCCACCACCGCCGCACATGTGCAGGAAGAGCTCGGCGAGCGCGTGGCGCTGATCCTCGACGGCGGCGCCTGCGAGGTCGGCATCGAATCCACCATCCTCGACTTCTCGCGCGACGTCCCCGAGATCCTGCGCCCGGGCGCGATCGGCCCCGAGGACATCGCCCGCGTGATCGGGCGCCGGCCGCGGGTGCGGGGGGAGTCGCTGCCGGAGGTCGATGAGATGGCGGCCGGGCAGGAGCGTGCCGATGGTGCCAGCGCCGCGGCCACCCGTGTGGTCGCGCTTGCCGAAGCCACGGCCGGTTCCGTCCAGTCCACCCCGCGCGTCTCCGGCGCGTTGGCCGCCCACTACGCTCCGCGTACCCCGCTGCGCCTGGTCGAGCCCGCGCTGCTCGTCGACGAGGCCGTCGCGCTCGCGGGCGAGGGCAGCCGCGTCACCGTCCTCGCCCATTCGACCGCCGATCCGCAGGACGCCCGCCTGACCTGGCGCACCCTGCCTGCCGACCCCGCCGCCTACGCGCAGGGCCTGTACGCCAGCCTGCGCGCCCTCGACGCCCTCGGCGCCGACTTCATCCTGATCGAGGCCCTTCCCGGCGGCCCCGGCTGGCGCGCCGTCGCCGACCGCCTCGGCCGCGCTGCCGTCGGCTCCGGCAGCCCCGACTAAGCCCGTCCGCCGCTTTCGCGCCTGCCGCCGCTTTCGCGCCTGCCGGCGCTCCTACAAGGCCTTCCCGCCGTTTTGGCACCTGCGGGACCGCCGGCAGTCCGCCGCTTTCGCGGCTGCCGGCGGTCCTGCAGGGGACCGGGATGCGCGGCGGTTTCTGTCGGAGCGCCGGCAGGCGCGAACATGGCCACGGGGCCCTTGCACACGCCGAGTGCAGAACCGCTGCATTCGCGGCTCGCGCCGCTCCTGGCAGAACGGGGAAACACCACGGCGTACAAATGCACTCGAGGCCCTTCCCTTTCCTGCGACGCCTCACTATAATGCGCGCTCTTTCAGGGCCGATAGCTCAGCTGGGAGAGCGCTGCGTTCGCAATGCAGAGGTCGGGAGTT
>ENA-UOUJ01001036-UOUJ01001036.1-activated-sludge-metagenome-genome-assembly--contig:-NODE-1036-length-15687-cov-4.249616_pt1 | contig 15687 bp, 13 predicted proteins | sample MGYA00249839_ERZ747224 | MGnify/ENA primary metagenome ERZ747224 (study PRJEB28782, sample SAMN03220277) | activated sludge metagenome | biome: wastewater; feature: sewage sludge; material...
CAGAAAGCGGCCGAAGGCGTCCGGATCGCGCGGGGGCGAGGTGTCTTCGGGGTCCTGCCATGCCCATTCCGGGGCCGAGCCCACGACCGGCAGCAGCCCGATGCCAAAGACCGAGGCCAGATCGACGATCCGGTCCATTTCCTCCCAGTCGAAACTGTCCGGCCCGTCCCGCTGCACGGTGGCCCAGTTCAGATCCGTGCGCAGCCAGCGCACGCCCATCGCCGCGTAATCGGCAAATTCCGCCCGCAGATCGAGGCTGTCCTGCCAGCGCAGGGCATCAAGCCCCACCGCAAGGCCCACGGCGTCATCGGGGATTGCCGAGGATGGGGCAGCCGAAGCGCCCGGTCCGCCAAGGCCGAATGCCAGCACGGCCAGCCCGGCCGCGACACGGCGGCGCACAGCGGGCAACAGAAACCTCCGGCCTTGGCGGACAGGGGGACATGGGACAGGGATCGTCTTGGTCATTCGGCGGAATCCAGCCTGTGAAGTGATATCATGAAGCGCATATGGGCCGAAGCAGAGCATGGGTTCGTCAAGTTCCCGCGAAAAGGCGACTTTTACCCTGCGGATTTCTTGTCCCTTTTGGTCCGGCCCGATACCAGACATGGGGCGGAAAAGCGCAGGATGGCAATGTTCAGAATCTGGATCGGAGCTTCGGCTGCGGATGCGGTTGTGCGCCTGGCGGCGCAGATGGTCAGCACGGTAGTCGTCGCCCGCGTCCTGTCGCCAGCCGAATTCGGACTGGCGACGATGGTTCTGGGCGTGAATACCATCATGGCCGCCTTCATCGGACTGCCGTTCGAGGAATCGCTGAGCCAGCGGCGCCGGCTTTACACATCGCATCTGGAAACCGCGCTGTTCGTCTCGGTGGTGCTGACGGGCGTGGCGATCGTGGCGTCGATGCTGCTGGGCCCGCTGATCGGACATGCCGCCAACGCTCCGGGCTTTACAGAATATCTGGTGGTTTCCAGCCTGCTGCTGCTGTGGCAGGGCCCCGGCGCGGTGGCAAGGGCGGTGGCCCGGCGGTCCCGCCGGTTCGTCGAGATTTCCACCTGCCAGGCCGTCAGCACGGTCATCGCATCGGCCGTGTCGATCGCGACCGCGCTGGCGGGCTGGGGAGTTTATTCGCTGCTGTTGCAGCGTCTGCTGCCCAATGTCCTGTATCCGGTGCTGTCGACCGTGTTCCTGTGGTGGCGCGGACAGAGGATCTGGATACCGGTCCGCTGGCACGCCGCACGGTTTCAGGAAATCTTCCGCTTTTCCTGGCTGCATCTGGCCGATGTCGGCGTCACCTCATCGGCTCCGGCGGTGCTGGCGTTCATGGTCAACGCCTTTTTCGGGGGGGCGGTCCTGGGCCAGCTGAACATCGCGCTGCGGATCGTCGATCCGTTGCGGATGGCGCTGATGGGGGTGGGGCACAATCTTGCCTTTTCGGTGCTGGTGCGGCTGCAGACCGATCCGCCGCGACTGATCCGCACCGCCGGGGACATCGCCGCGGGCGTGGCGGCCGCGGCGGTGCCGGCATTCGTCGGGCTGGCGGTCGCCGCGCCCGTGCTGCTGCCGCTGCTGGTCGGCCCCGGCTGGGAACCGGCCGTGCCGCTGTCACAGATCCTGTGCCTGTCGGTGGCCCTGTCCCTGCCCTATCGGTTCTATTATTCCTCCTATTCGGCGCTGGGCCGGCCCGAATACGGGCTGATCGGCAGCACCGTCGCGCTGGTGTTCATGAGCGCGGGTTTCGTGATCGTGGCCCGGCTGGACGGCCATGCCGCAGCGGGGATCGCCTTCATGATCTATGAGGTCACGACGATCCTCGTCGCCCTCGCCTGTGCGCGGCTTCTCGTCCGGGGGGGCACGGCGGGCGCCGCGCTTCTCATCGGACGGGTATGGCTGGCGGCGCTGGTCATGGCAGCGGTCGTCACCGGGTTGTATTTCCGAACCGGAACGCCGATTGTCTCGTTGTCCAATCTGGTTGCCATCATCCTGACAGGCGCGATCACCTATCCCGTCGCCCTGCTGGTCACATGTCGGCCATGCTTTCAGGACTTCGTCTCTCTGCTTCGCAACCGGTAACCCTGAGTGTCATGATTACTTTCGTAACCACAGCCGAGCATCAGTACACGGTCCGCGACGTGCTGGAAACCAGGGACCATCCCCTGCACGGACGCCTTGTCATCCTGAGCTATGACGAACTGGTCGCCTATCCGCGCCTGCCCCGCTCGACCTATATCTTTGCCGATCTGGAACGCCTGGACCAGGCCGAAACCCAGGCCGTCATGAACCGGATCACCGCCCTGCGGCAGGTCTGTCCCGATTGCGCGATGCTGAACCTGCCCGACCGGATCGGCACCCGGCTGGACATCATGCGCCGCCTGCACGAGGCCGGGATCAACGATTTCCGGATGCTGCCGGTCACCGCGCCGCCCGAAACGTTCCGCTATCCGGTGTTCCTGCGGCGCCTGGACGATCACGAAGGACCGAAATCCGAACTGATCCGGACGCCCGACGCGCTGCGGCAGGCCATCGCCGCACTGAACCCGGCAGAGCGCGACCGCTTCGCGGTCACTGAATATGTGGATGCCCGCAACCATCTGGGGCTGCACGAGAAAAGAGGCTATACGCGCGTGGGCGACCGGCTGTTCCCATCCGCCCTGGACCAGAGCAGGAAATGGGTCTGCAAGGGGGAACATGCCGACCCCAATGGCGTGCCTGCCGGGGAACGCGAACTGGCGTTCCTGCAAGACGAGGAGGACAGCGCGACCCTGCGCGCCGCATTCGATGCCGCCGACATTCAATACGGGCGCGCCGACTATGCGCTGGTGAACGGCCGCCCGCAGATCTTCGAGATCAACACCAACCCCTTTCAGGAGCCGCCCGAGCAGGTGCCCAGCCGGGCGCGCGCCGGGGCCGAGCAGGTCCTTTCGAACTGGATCGGCGCGCTGGCGCAGCTTGCCGATGTGCCGCCGCCCTTGGCGGGAACATGGGTCGAGGTTCCACAGGCCTCGGCGCGGTCCTTGTGGACCCCCAGCCGCCGCCAGACCGCCCGGACCCTGCTGCGCGGAATGCGCCAGCTTCACCGCGAGACCCAGGCGATGCGCTGGCTGCGCCGCATGAAGCTGATCTGAGGCGGGATTACGCGTGGCGCCCGGCTTCCGTCAGGGTCGGGCGTCTTCCGGGAGGCGGACCGCGCCGCTGGCCACCCCCATCCAGAACAGCGCCCAGACGCCCAGGGACATGAACTTCAGCGTGTCCTCGATGGCATTGAGGATGTCGCTGGTGGCGTCGCGGTCGGGGCCCATGTCGATCAGGATCGATCCGCCCATCAGGGCCAGCGCCATATACAGCCCCCAGGCCCGGCCGGGCGCCGCCTGCGCCCGCGCGGCCAGCAGGATGACCAGAAGCGCTGCGGCGAAGCCCAGCATGATCGCTTCCTCGGGGATTCCCAGCCGCCGCCACACCGCGTCGTGCAGCATGAACAGGTCGTCAAACGCGAAATAGGCGGAAAAGGCGGCAACTCCCGCCAGCAACCGCCGCCAGCGCACGCCCACCCGCGCCGCGAAGGCGCAGACCGCCGCCGTCGAGACCATCAGCCAGATGCCGGCATGGGACACGATGCCCGACAGGGGGGAATATTCATAATAGGAGGCCGGGTCGTCCAGCATCTGCACCGCCGGCACCCCCCGCAGCCACGCCGCCCCCAGCAGCAGGGCGACGCCCACGCCCAGCAGCGCGGCGGCATAAAGATAGACGCGCAGGGGAAACCTGTCCAAACGTCCCGGTGCTGTCTGGGGCATGCTGAAACTTCTCCTCTTGTGGAACAGTGCGCCTCGATGGGCCGTGCGCCCTGCAGGCGCGGGTCAGGACCGCACGGCACAGACTGCCGGGACACGCACCGCGATGCTGGCCACCCCCGCCCAGAACAGCGCCCAGGTTCCGATGGCCGTGAATTTCAGCACGTCCTCGACCATGGTGGCATGGTCGCTTTGAAGGCTGATGTCGATCAGGATCGATCCGCCCATCAGGGCCAGCGCCACATACAGCCCCCAGACCCGTCCCGGCGCCGCCTGCGCCCGCGCGGCCCGCAGGATGACCAGAAGGGCCACGGCTAAGCCCAGCATGATCACTTCCTCGGAGATTCCCAGCCGTGGCCACACCCCCTCGTGCAGCATGAACAGGTCGTCGAGCGCGAAATATCCTGAAAAGAGGGCCACCCCGGCCAGCATCTCGCGCCAGCGGAAACCCACGCGCGCCGCGAAGGCGCAGACCGCCGCCGTCGAGGTCATCAGCAGGATGCCGGCATAGGACACGATGCCCGACAGGGGCGAATAGTCATAATAGGAGGCCGGGTCGCGCAACATGCGGATGACCGGTATCCCCCGCAGCCACGCCAACCCCAGCAGCAGGACGGCCGCCAACCCAAGAAGTCCCGCGGCAATCAGATAGGTGCGTGCGGGGAACCGGTCGAACGAATCAGGTGGGACGGGGGGCATGCAGGGTTCCTCTGGTCTTGCGGTCCGGTCTGCTGCCGACCGGCCGCAGCAGCGCATGTTCGGTGCCGAGGACAGTCAAGCATTCGTGAAACAGGCATGGAATACCTTTTCCGTTCAATCGTCAAACCGGCATTTGCAGAAATAATGCACGCAAAGGTTGATCTACGGGCAGTTTGCAATCTTCAAGAAATTGGTTAACCACAGTTTCTTATGGTTAACGATACTGAGTCTCTCTTGCGCTGCAGGGTGGATCGGTACCGTAGAGCGGAGTTTACGATCAATGGACGATTTGAGTAACTCGGCATCGCAGGCCGTGCGTCCGATGTCGGTCGCGCCCATACGCCGCCATGTCGCTGTTCAATCCTTCTATCCCCGCTATTTCAAGAGGACTTTCGACGTCACTTTCTCGTTGATTGTCTTCCCGATCTTTTTGCCACTTATGGTTGTGCTGGCGATGCTGATCTTTGTCAGCGATGGCCGAAATCCGTTCTTTTCCCACAAGCGGGTGGGTCGGGACGGCCGTATCTTCGGCTGCCTGAAATTGCGCACGATGGTTGTCGGGGCAGAGGACATGCTGACCGAACTGCTGGCCGACCGTCCCGAGATGCGCCAGGAATGGCACGAATCGCAGAAGCTGACCGACGATCCCCGGATCACGAGGCTGGGCGCGATCCTGCGCAAGACCAGCCTGGACGAAATTCCGCAACTGCTGAACGTCCTGCGCGGCGACATGAGCCTGGTCGGACCGCGCCCGATCGTCACGGACGAGTTGCGGCGCTATGGCAGCGACGCCGGAACCTATCTGCGCCTGCGTCCCGGTGTCACCGGCATGTGGCAGACGACGGGACGCAACGACGTGTCCTATGTGGAACGGGTTCGCATGGATGTGGAATACGAAAGGAACATATCCATCGGAACCGATCTTTGGATCATGCTGATGACCGTGGTCGCCATGCTGGGCAAGACCGGCCGCTGAAGGCCGGGTTCCCCGCAGCCCCGCCTCATGCGGGCTGCGCCGTCCTCTGGCGCGGGGTCCGCCACAGCGCCAGCCCCACGCCCAGCGCGATCCATCCCCCGAAGAACCGGAAACTGTCGATGCTGGCGCCCAGCATCAGCCAGCCCGTCAACGTCATCGCCACCGCCAGATGAAGCCGGCCTGCATGGGTCGTGCCCGTCGAATGCAGCAGCGACCGCAGCAGCAGCGGCACGATCATCGCCAGCCACAGCAGATAGCCCAGCAGCCCGGTTTCCGCGAGCAGCCGGACATGCAGCGAATAGGCGGGCGGCCAGCCATGTCCGATGTCGGCCCCGGTCGCATAGTTGCGCACCTCCCAGCTGCGCAGGTCCTCGGCCCTGATATGATAGGGATAGTTGAAGCCGTACTGCCCCAGTCCCACGCCCAGCAGCGGGCGGTCCTCGAACATCGACAGTCCCGCACGGATAGCCGCCAGGCGGGTGACGTTCGAGACGTTCTCCTCGGCCCCCGGCGTCGGGTCGATCAGCCCGTCCATGCTTCCATAGAGGATCAGGTTGCTGCTCTTCTCGATCACCGAGGATTGCACGCTGGGGATCATCATCATCGTCAGCGCCGCCAGACCCGCAACGGTGGCCGCGTGAACCAGCCAGTCCTTGCGGTGACGGAAAAAGCCCAGCAGGAACAGCACGAACTGGACGCCGATCACCAGCATCGCCGTGCGCGACTGCAACAGCAGCATCAGGACCAGGACCAGGCCGGCCGCCAGCGCCACCCGCCGCGGTCCGCCCAGCGTGATCGCAAAGGGAAAGATGAAGGTCAGCATGACTGCGGCCCACGACGCCTCGAACGCGGCCATCCGCAGGCGGGTCGCATAGAATTCGTGGGTTTCCGCGTGGATGACCATCGACATGGCCTTGTAGATGCCCGACAGCCCCGGAATGCCCATCCACGAACCCACCTCGAACACCGCGATGCCGGTCATCAGCAACAGCCCCATCCAGGCCCCGCGCGATATCTGGGGCAGCCCGCCCCGGATCGCAAAGTTATAGAACATCAGTGTCACCAGCGGCCCGAACGCGACCGCCATGCCCTGCGTGATGACACGGCTCATGCCCGTGCGGTTCTTGTACCAGGCGGTCGAGATTTCCTCGAAGTTGAGGGCCACGCCCAGCACGATCACCAGCAGGAAGGCCAGCGTTATCCCGAAAAAGACGGTCGGGACCGCAAAGCTGCCGGGCTGGCGAAGGAAATACAGGAACGCAAACGGCAGGACATAGACGAACCCGTCCTTGGACAGTTCGCCCGCAGGCAGCAGCGGCATCAGGTCGTTGAAGATGGTGGCGACCACCAGGACCATGACAAGCGTTGCGGCCCATCCTCCTGCAGCCGTCATCCTGCCAGGGGTGGCCGTCACTTCCAGGCCTTCTTCTTGACCGCCGTCAGCCAGCTGAAGGGGATCGCCATGAACAGCAGCGTGCGCGCCATTCCCGCCCAGGCATGGGGGTCCGCCCACGAGAAATTGTCCCGCTGAACCCGGAAACGCGCGACCAGATTGCGCTTGCGCCTGGCAGCGGTCGTTCCGGTCTCGCTGACGATATACTGGGTCAGCACCTCGGGGATGTTGGCCAGCCGCCAGTTGCGGCCCATGCGGACGAACAGGTCATAGTCCTCGGCGGTCCTGTAGCGGTCGGAGTAAAGCCCGACCTCGCGCAGGGCCTCGGCCCGGATCATGATTGTCGGATGCAGAAGCGCCGGGACATAGCGCTGGTGGCGCAGCATCCTGTCATGTTCGGTGGGAAAGCGCAGCGTGAACAGATAGTCGCCCGCGTCATTGACGCAGCGCGCCCAGGTGCCCACCATGCCGACCTCGGGGTGGGCATCCAGAAAGGCCACCTGCCGTTCGAACCTGCCCGGCAGAGGCAGGTCGCCGCAGTCCAGCCGGGCGATGTGGCGGTATCCGCGCGACAGGATCGTTTCCAGCCCCGTGTTCAGCGCATGTTCGATCCCGCGGTTGCGGTCCAGACGCTGCAGCGTGACATCGTGGCTGCCATGGCGCGGGGCGCAAGCGATCGGCTCGGGCGAGCCGTCGTCCACGACGACGATATCGAAGGGATGGGGCTGGGCACCCAGAACCTCGAGCGTCCGGGTCAACCCGTCCTGATCCCTGAACACCGGGATCAGGACGCAAAGATCCGGCTGGGGTGCAGGCATGTCAGTTCCTCCGGGCCTGGCGGCGCCGGCCCCAGGCATGGCGCAGAATGGCCAGCGAGGCGCCCATCAGGAATCCCGCCGCCAGCCCCAGGGCCAGGATCACCGGCTTGGCATTGAACCCCGACGGGCTCAGCGGGACGACGGCGGGCGCAAACAACTGAACGGTCAGTTCGGGCGCGCCGATCCGGCTCTGGATCTCGCGATGTTCCAGCAGCAGCCGTTCATAGACCGCAGCCGTCGCCTCGACCTCGCGTTCGGCCTCGCGCTGCTCGGCATAGACATTGGCGCTGGCCGCGATCGCCTCGTCCTGTTTCTGGCCGGTCAGCGCCTCGAAGCGCATGGACAGCAGGCGGCCCCTCTCGCGCGTGGTCTGGGCGCGCTGCTCGGCCAGTTTGAGAAAGTTGGTCAACTCCTCGATCTCGCGTTCCAGATTGGCCAGCATCTGCCGATAGACGCTCAGGCGCAGATCGGACCGCGACCTGAGATACCCCTGGGCCACGGCATTGGCGATGCCGGCGGAAAGCTCGGGGCTTTTGGAATTATAGCTGATATCGACCACATAGGACCGTCCGCTGTGGCTGACCTCCAGGTTGTGCGACATATGGCGGATCAGCAGCGCCCGCCGCAGCGCCTCGTCCGCCTCTGCCGTGGGCGAAAGCTCGATCGTGCTGGCCAGAACGGCCTGCAGTTCCGGCGAAAGCGTATCCAGCGCATGGCCCAGCGCGACCGGCGTGTCGATGGTCTCGACAATGGTCGCGGTGGCGGTATCCTCGGCGGTGGAGGAGGTTTCCGCCCTGCCGGTGACGATGATGCCGGACCGATCCGCGTCCGAGATCAGCTTGGCCGTCGCCGAATAGGTCGTGGGCATGACCTTGGCGGCCAGAAATGCCCCGCCGCCCCCCAGGACGGTCAGCAGGACCACCAGCAGCGGGCTGCGCCGGATCGCGTCGAACACGTCCCCCAGCGTGAAGGCCGCGGCGGGCCGCACGATCACCTTCGCCTCGCCCGGTCCCGCCGGCCGCTCGGAGATGCTGATGTGGTTCATGGGTTGGCCCTTTGCTGCGCGCTTTTCCGGGGCTGCTCTGCACCGGCCGACACCGCCGCCGCATGGCCGGCCGCGGCGAGGCTGGCCGACGGCACAAGGCCGAAAAAGCTGTCCGGCAGTTCGACCTCGACGAGATCGCCTGGCTGCAGGACGGTGCTTTCGTCGGCAGCGATCGGTGTTTCCTGCCCGTCCGTCACGCGGTACAGTGTCACCGCCACCTCGTCCTGTCCGCTCATTCCCAGTTGCGCCAGCCGTGCCGTGGCGCCCCTCATCCGGGCATCGAGAGAGGCGATCTCTGTCAGGGCCGTCTGGATCTCGGCCTCGAGCGCGGCGGCGCGGCGGGCGTCGTGGCGGTCCAGTTCGTGACGCGCATTCTCGCGCTGGCGGCCGACGTCGGCGATGTCGGCCTCGGTTTCGGCCAGTCTTCCCTGCAGTTCGTTCAGGGTCCTGTATTCCTCGGACACCCGCGTCTGCGGGGTAAGCCCGCGTTTCTGCATGTCGGTATAGCGGTCAAGTTCGGCAGTCTGCTCCTCGACCAGGGCCTTCTGATGGTCGCGCTGGACCCCGAGCCGCCCGATGCGGTCCTCGATGATCTCCAGATCGCGGGACAGGAACGCTTTCTGCGCCTCGCTTTCCGTCCGCGCGGCATCCAGCAGGCTGTTGGCAAGGGCCAGAACCGCCGCATGGTCGATGCCCGCAAATTCGGGAAGGGCTTCGGCCGACAGGTCGGCAGAGTTGTCCAGTTCGGCGCGCGCGCGGGCCAGCCTGGCATGGCGGTCCAGAAGTTCGGCGGCAAGCGCCTCGCGTTCCGCGCGCAGCTCGTCCGCGGCCCCCCTTGACGGGCGCAGGGTGCCCAGCCCCCCCGCCAGGGCAATGGCGCGCCGCACGGTCATCCCGCGCACATGGGGGATTGCCCCCGGCTGGGCCACATCGCCCCCGATCACGATCGGCCGGACCGCGGCAAGACCCACGGTCACCCTGGCATCCAGCATGATTTCCAGCCCGGCAAGCCGTTCCTGGATCAGCGCGGCGATCTGATCGACGGTCTGCCCGGCCACCGGAATCTGTCCCAGCGGCGGGAAGGCGACTTGGCCATCGACATCGACAACCGCCTGCCGGGTCAGTTCGGGCACACGGAAGACCAGGATATCCAGCGTCTCGCCCGAGGTGACCGTATGCTGCTGAGCATGGGCCGGCGCCGCCATGAACAATGCGGTCAGGGACGGGACCGCAAGCCGAAGAATCCCATTCATGGCGCTGCCTGAGGATTTCATGTCAGCCCGTCTTTCGCTGTCCGGCCTGCAGGCCCTGCCCCGGTTCGGAAGCTGCCGGCGCGCCTGCGCAGAAGGCCTGCGCCCGTGCGTCCAGTTCACGCCATCTTTCCCCGGCATCCTGGCCGCCGGCACCGGCTGCCGGGGGTTTGCGCGTCATGATGCCGCGGAAGGATCGGCGCAGGCCCGCGTAAAGCCGCGGTCCCAGCAGCAGGCTGACGGCGCGGCGCGCGGTTTCGCGGGGGGTGACCGGCGGGAACAGGCTGCGGGCCAGGGCAACGGCAGCCGATCCCCGGCGGCCGGAATCGGCCAGACGCCAGACGCGGTCCTGCAGGTGATAGCCGCTGCGCGCCGCGGGCGACCAGTCGCCGGATTCGCGGCGATACCAGGCATATGACAGGTCGGCCGTTTCGGCCCCGGTGGTCAGCCGCCCGGCGCGGATGGTTTCTTCCTTGATGACGCCGGGCTCGGGGTCGATGTGAAAGCCGATTCCCGCCCGGTCCAGCCGCATCGCCAGATCGGTGTCCTGGTTCACCCGCAGATCCTCGTTCCAGAGGCAGGACCGGGCAATCCCGATCGGCAGGTTCAGCATCGAGGTCTGGACCCGGCCCATGTCGCGATAGGCGTAATCGACCAGCGAACTGCCCGGCCGCCATTCGGGCTGATGCGGGTGCCTGATCTCTCCGCCGACATGCAGCAGCGCGCCGCTGACAAGGACCGTCCGCGCGTTTTCCGGCAAGGCATAGAAGCGGCGCACCCGGTCGTGACGCCCCGGCAGCCAGACATCATCGGAGTCGAGGAAGCTGACATGGGTCCCGGATGCCTCGCGCACACCGCGGTTGCGGGCCGCGCCGCCGCGCCGATGGCTGTCCTGCCGGAAGACGCGGACGCCGATGTCCTGCAGGCGGCCGTATTCGGCGGACAGATCGGCATCCGAGCAATCGTCGACGACGACGATCTCGATATCGCTGCTGTCCTCGCGGACCGACAGCACTGCACGAACAAGGGAATGGGCCCGATTCCGATTCGGAATCACAACCGACAGGAGAAATTCAGGGGTCATTCAGTTCAACTTATCAATCATCGGTTGATTGATGCGCGCTCCAACCATCAAAACGGCAACTGACGGATTCCGCCAGCGTGCGCCACCATACATGCTGCGGCTGCCATGTGACAGGGCCAGTCCGGGACGCGCAACCTTTGTTTACCCGCAAACCCGGCCCGCGCGGCCGCGCAGTGGGGGGTTTGGTTTTGCGGTCGTTGGCGGCATGGGTTAAGACAAGCGCATTCGGAATGGAAGGATGATGGCCGGGATGGACCCGCGATATTGGAATGGACCGGACTCCATGCCGGATTCGGCATCCGCCGGGGCATCTTTGTTGCAATTTTCGATCGTTATTCCCGCCTATAACCGGGTCGATCGGATCGGCCGCGCGATCGCATCCTGCCTGACGCAGACATTTCACGATTTCGAGATCATCGTCGTGGACGACGGATCGCGCGACGGCACGCCGGACGCGGTCGAGGCCATGGACGACCCGCGCATCCGCTGCATCCGCCAGGCCAATGCCGGCGCCTCGGCCGCGCGCAACAGGGGCGCGCAGGCAGCCCGGGGCACCCATCTGGCCTTTCTGGATTCGGACGACGAATTCCTGCCCCGCAAGCTGGAGCGGCTGGATGCGGCCATCCGGACAGAGGCCCGGCCGGAGACGACGGTCTGGTATTCGCCGCTGTTCTTCGACAGGGGCCGCGGCAACCGGATGGTCAAGCCCGCGCGCGCCATCGCGCCGGATGAACCCGTGGGCGATTACCTGTTCGCCGATGACGGGCTGATGCAGACATCGACCCTGGTCATTCCGCGGAGGCTGTTCGCGCAGGTCGGCTTTGACGAAAAGCTGCGCTGCCTGGAGGATCTGGATCTGTGCCTGCGGCTTCAGGAAGCGGGCGCCCGCTTCCGCATGCTGCCCGAACCCGAGGTGATCTGGTACGACGACCGCCCCGCCGGCCGGCTGAGCTATACCACGTCCCAGGCCGAGGTGCGCGACTGGGCGGCGCGGCAGGCCGACCGGCTGTCCCCGCGCGCGATGCACGGCTATCTCGCCCGGTTCCTGGTGCCGCAGATCGCCCGCACGCAACCTGTCCGGGCGCTCTCGCTGCTGGCCTCTGCCATCCGCCACGGCGGACTGGCGCCGCGGCGGGCGGCCATGCTGCTGGCGCGGGGGGCGGCGCCGGGGATCTATGGCCGTCTGCGCGACGCCATGACGCGGGACCGCCATGCCTGAGACCCCGCGCCCGTTGCGCCGGCTGACCCATGTCACCGAAGCCCCCCTCGGCGGGGTGATGACCTATCTTGACGAGCTTGTGGGCGCGCAGTTGCGCAGCCTTCCGGATGTGCAGATCGACCTCATCACCCCGGAGATCAACCGGGACGCGCTGGCCGATCTGTCCGGCCCGCGGTTCAACCTGATCGCCTTCCGGCACCGCCGCGGATCGCCCTGGGCACTGTGGTCGATGGCGCTGAAGACGCTGCGGCATGTCCGCCGCACCCGTCCCGACATCCTGCATATCCATTCGACCTTTGCCGGTGCGGCGATCCGGGTCTTCGCGCCGCTTTTCCCGAAAGAGACGCGGATCGTCTATTGCCCGCATGGCTGGGCCTTTTCGCGGCAAGGCCGCCGCAGGGTCCAGCAGGCGACCGCCGCGGTGGAACGCTGGCTTGCCGGGGTCAGCGACAGGATCGTGTGCATCTCGGACCATGAACGAGACGAGGCGGTGGCCGCCGGCATTCCTGCCGGCCGGCTGGTCGTCATCGAGAACGGCATCAGCCCCCGGAACGCATCGGAAGGCGGCAACTCGCCGCAGGCCGGCGTGGTGCCCGTGCGCCGGCCCGGCCGCAGGCTGATCGCCTTTGCCGGACGCTTCGACCGCCAGAAGGGTTTCGACACATTCGTCGAAGTGATGCGCGAGCTTGGTGACGAAGCCGACGGCATCGCCATCGGCAGCGCCATCACCTCGGCCGAACCGCTGCCGGAATGTCCCGTGAATGTGCGGATTCTTGGCTGGCAGAGCAGGCCGGCGGTGTTCGAGATGTATCGCCAGGCCGACCTTCTGCTGGTTCCGTCCCGCTGGGAAGGCTTTGGCCTGGTCGCGGCCGAGGCCATGCAGGCCGGGCTTGCCGTCTTTGCAAGCCGGGTCGGGGGCCTGCAGGATATCGTCGTGGATGGCGAGACGGGGCGGCTGTTCGAGCCCGACGACGTGGCCGGAATCGTGGCGCAGATCCGCGCCACTTCGGACGACCGGCTGAGGCTTTATGGAGAGAACGGGCGCAGCCGCTATCTGGCGCGCTATACGACCGAACGGATGTCGCGGAAGATGACGGCGCTTTACGACGCGCTGTTGTCCGCGGGCGCCGGACGCCGGGGAGCCCGGCGCCCGCGGACGAAAGCAGGGGATCAGAGCAGGAAGTCCGACGCATCCAGGTGATGGACGCCGTTCAGGACGATGCTGATCTCGTATTCCCTGTCATTGTCGACGCTGGCCTGGACATAGGTCTTGTTGTGCGCCTGATCGATATAGATGCCCAGGTCGCGGGCATTCTCCAGCCAGTCGGACCCGATGAACCGGAAGCCCTGGCCGCCCGACTGTCCCTCATGCGCGTCGATGCCGCGCAGGTCGATGAGATCGCCGTCCTGCCAGTCCTTGATGGCATCCCCGACACCGGTTTCCCGGAACACGAACCTGTCCTGGCCCGCGCGCCCGATGAAGACATCCTCACCGCCATTGCCGCGCAGCACGTCGTTGCCGTTGCCGCCCTGAAGCACGTCATTGCCGCTGGTGCCCTGGATGTCTTTCGCGCCAGCGGAACCGGTGCTTCCGCCGGGGGCGGCGATGGGGCTGCTGCCCAAAGCGGGCATGGAGATGCCGCCGGGGCCGTTGTCCTTGTTCGCCAGATCCCGGAACGTGTAATAGGCTTCCCGCGGATTGCCATTGCCATCCAGCAGCCCGAAGCCCGGCTCGAAGCTGGAATCCTGATAGGCAAACCACATGATCGGCCCGGCCCAAGGAAGATCCTCGGCCAGATCGACGGCTTCGCGAAGCATGCGCGCCTGGTCGGACTGACTGACGGCGACGCCGCCGACCAGCGTTTTGGCGCCGAATTCCGTCATCCAGATCTGCTTGTCCGCATCGCCATTGGCGACCATGGTGTCGCGGATCCCGTCCTCCATCATCTGCCAGCCGTTCCACGACTCGTCGTCGCTGGGGAACAGGGGGAAGGTATAGGGGTGGTATCCGACCGCGTCGAAATAGTCGCCGGCGCCGGCCTCGTACATTTCCTCCAGGTAATCGACCGCGCCCCACATGCCGTTGCCCGTGGAGGGGACGGCCGCCGTGCCTCCGGTAATGACCACGTCGTCGCTGTCGACCGCCTTGATCGCGTCATACGCGTGCTTCAGAACCTCGGTATAGTTCTGGGGGGAGATCCCGTGCTTGTTCTGCTCGTTCAGGATTTCCCAGTGATCGACCACATTGTCATAGCGGCTGGCCGCCTCGGCGGCGAACCGCCCGAACGCCTCCTGGTCGGCCCTGCTCGACAGGGTGCTGCCCACCCAGTCCGGGGTATTGTTCAGGACGGCCGTGATCTTGATTCCCTTGGCTTCGACCGCGTCGAAGACCCGATCGACGAGCGTCCAGTCGTATCCGCCGCGGCTGCTTGGCTGCACAAGGCTCCAGTGGATGTCGAGGCGAACCCAGTCCACCCCCATGTCCACATAGTCCTGCAGTTCTGACTGCATCTCTGCAGTCGATCTGCCAAGCAGTTCCCCGAAAGGAGTAGCAATTCCCAACTGTCCCGGTTTTACCTTGGCTGCCATGGTGGAGCAGTTCCCTGTATCGATTTTTGCCGGCAGACCGCTAAGCCATCCTTGCCCAGGTGTCAGCACCCCGGAAAAATGCGGTGGCATCAATCTGCCAAGCTGTCGGCAGAATCACGCTTGCAACCTTGAATTGCGAAACGGCCGCAATATGCAGCTTCACCGGCTTTTCCGTTTCGAACGAGCGGACTGTTGTTTCCTGCGCGGCGAATCCAGACCGGCGGATTGACCTCCACCGGAATCCACCCCTCCGGCCCATGGCCGCTGGCGGCGACAGCGGAGCGATCCACAAAGGCTTGCCGGCCGTCATCCGGCGCATCGCGTCGAGAGCGCGCGTGCCCCGGAGGAGATTCTGCAGCGAAGCGGGCTGGAAGAACCGAGGCGGCATCGCGCGAGACTGGCGGGCGGCTGGGGCCGTGCAGGTGCGTGCCGGATGCGGCTCGGTCTTCTTCGCCGATCCTGTACTGAAGTCACGCGCACGATCCGCCGTGCGGCGGATGCGGAGGCCGCCGCATCTCACAGCGCCTCCGGCAGGCCGAAGGCCGTGCTCCATGCGCGTCAGGTTCGGACAAGCAGGACGGGATGTCCTGCGAGGACCAGCTGGCGCAGGCGCGCGACACCGTGGACCGGCTGGGGTCCGCAGCGGCGGGTGAGCCCTGCGACGGATGCTTATCCCGGCACTTCCCGGCGTGATGGCCGTGAAGCAGCGAAGGGCGATGTTCCCGCGGTCGCGGTAGAGAGCATCGACCGGATCGGCCGGCGCGCCGCGCGAGCGGTGCCGTAGAGGCACGGCCAGGTGAGATGACCTCGGTCCGGCGGCGCCGGG
>ENA-UOUJ01001042-UOUJ01001042.1-activated-sludge-metagenome-genome-assembly--contig:-NODE-1042-length-15618-cov-5.207801_pt1 | contig 15618 bp, 13 predicted proteins | sample MGYA00249839_ERZ747224 | MGnify/ENA primary metagenome ERZ747224 (study PRJEB28782, sample SAMN03220277) | activated sludge metagenome | biome: wastewater; feature: sewage sludge; material...
CTCGCCCGTTACGGTAGCACCTAAATCAAAATCATAAAAACTAAACGCACTCAATTCCCTGAACTCCGGACGAATCACCGTTTGCGATGCTGAAACACGAATGTTGGTTTTGTTATTGAGTTTGTAGGTAAGGTTCATGCCCGGTAACACATCCATCTTTTTGGAATACACATGGCGGGGATCGTTTTTCTCCATGCTGCCCACAACCTGATCGAAATGTTCCAGTCTTGCACCCCACACAATTCTTGTCTTTTCTCCAACGGGCTGATCGAACTGCAGGAATCCTGCATTCAAAATGGAGTTAGCTACATACCGGTAACGATAATCAAAAATTTCGTTGAAGGCAAAAAGGTTATCAAATCCGTTCCCAAAATTTTCGGGAGCAAACACACTGGCCTGATCCATTAAACGAAGGGTAGGATTATCCACGGGCAAATAAATTGCAAACGGGCGGCTATCGAATAGCCGGTCTTTTACCTGAAAGAAATATCCGGCTTTCACGTTATGTACCCTTTGCCCGATTTGAAACGGGCGAGAAAGATTAACCCCCATTGTATAATTATAATCACTTAAGAAACCAAAGTATCTGCTGCCGCTCTTTTGTGATGTTTTGGAAGAACTGACCAATAAAGCAAAGGGTGAATTGGGATCATTAGGATTGAGCTGATTGTATTGAACGCGTCGCTGGTCAGGTATATGCTGATCTAAAATGTTGAAACTTCCATACCAATGCAATTTCGATTTCAACGGCTTGATGTAATGGTCGCCGGCAATTTGCGTATTGAAAAAAGTATTGGCTTTAAAGGCTAACTCAGTGGCACGTATATTATCACCCACAATGGGATCTGTCTCAAAATCTTTTCCGGTTCTGATGGTTGCGTAATCTGTAGTATTTACATTGAGGATGTTCCTGAATGAAATTTTATGGTTCACCCCCAACTGTAAAGTAAAGTTCGCCATGGCACCTGCAAGAATATCGGTACTATACTTTTCGTTATTGTAATCAAAGTTGATATCTGCTGTATTATTCTGAATGGAGTAAATGCGGTTTACGAAGGAGGAACGACGATTGCTGCGGTTGTAATTCACACCCAGTAAGGCAGAAAGTGAATTGTTTTTTCCAAGAGATTTTTTAAATCCGCCATTGATTTGCACTGACTGATTCAACACACCGGCTAATCTGTTGTTCAGAGGATTGGCAGTCCATATGTTTTTAAACTGCTTACCCCATTCCGTCTTCTGTTGTGTTGATAACTGATTGAAAGATGATTTCACCGGTAATGCACCCGGAATACTTCTGGTGCCATCATCAAAACCCAGAAAGTCGGTTTTGCCTCCACGATACGAATAAAAATCATTTCCAATGGTAGCCGTGTTAAAACCGGTGCCAATCTGGAAATTCATAAATCCTTTTCCCGGAACATCTTTTGTATTTACCTGAACCAACCCACCGGCCCACTCTCCGGGTAATTCCGGAATAAAGGCTTTATTGATAACGATGTTTTCAATGATGGAAGATGGAAACAAATCAAAGCTGAATGTTTTACGGTCAGGTTCAGTACTGCTCAACAAAATACCATTGAGCATGGCCTGATTGTAACGGTCGGCCAAACCCCTTACAATCAAATACTTTCCTTCTTGTACGCTGGTTCCGGGAACACGTTTCAAAACCTCACCGGTATTTCTGTCCGGTGATCTTTTAATGGCCTCAGCGGATACCACCTGTGCTACAGTATTGGTGTTCTTTTGAAAAACAATCATGGCATTCACGGTTTCGCGTCGTGCACTGGCTCTTACTACCACCGCCTCTTCATCCTTTGCTTTTCTTACTAACGCCACAGTTAGGTTACTTACCTTATCCTTTTCAACCTGCACATCATCTATTGCTTTTGTTGAAAACCCTACTGATGAAAATATAATGGAATATGATTTCCCGGCAGGTAAATTAAAACCAAAGCGTCCTTCCTGATTAGATACAAATTGTGTTTTTTCACCCGAAACTTGTATTGAAACACCGGCTATTGGATAACCTGTTCTTTCATCTATTACCTGGCCTTCAACCATTCCATTTTGTGCATAGGTTACACCTGATATTAATACACACAATAAAAACGTAAAAAATCTCATGCCTCTTTATTTGATGCAAAGAGACACAAGCTGCATGAACTGCAGGTAAACAATCCGTTAAGCAAGTGTTACGGTAATGTTTCGGGAATGTTACGCATTAAAACTCAAACTGTAAGCGAAGCGTGAATACATCGTCTTTGATGTCTTCTGTAAAACCGGGAAGCTCGGTGATTTCATTTCGAACATGATCGTACCAGGCTGTTACTTTAAGGTGGTCATTCACATAATACACATAACCCGCACCAAAGGTGGAGAAGCGTACATCGGCTCCGGTAAAATGATTGCCCTGCGAAATTTCTTTTCCTTGTACACTGGTGTTGGGGTCGTACCAGTCGTACTTGAGTATTACCTGATGCTGTTTATTAAAGATGTTGTGCAACAAATAAAAGAAACCACCATCGAAATTGCGGATGTAATATCCTTCACGATCCGTAAATAGGCGGATGGGTGTTTCTGAAGTTAGCTCGGAGGCTGTTTGTTTTCCATTTACATATTCCATGCGGAGCTCGGTTACTCCTGCCTTGTGGTGCCATTTCACCTGTGCATCCGCGCCATAATAATCACGGGGTGCAATTTTGCCAACGTTGGTTGTAGTTGAATCTAACTTTACCTGTTTTACACCATTCACCGTGTGGGTTGAGTATATGTAAGGCGTATTTTGTACCAACCCTCCGTTCAAATATGAAACGGCCCCGCTCAATGCCAGATTTTTACTCACCATGCGGGGTTTATGGGCAACACGCATAATAAAATCTTTATGGCTGTCGTAATCCCTTGGCGAGGTTAAACCTTGTCCGTTAAACAAACCCGCATCCACTTTAAGATACTTCCATTTATGTTTTTCTACTCTTGGATCAAAGGAAAGCATCATCCCCATATCGCGTTCTGTTTTCATCAGCAATTGGGTGAGGCGTCCGCGCTCCGGACTTTCCCTGTCAACCGATGAACGATTCACCTCATAACTAAACGGCCGGGCAAACATGCCCATGGTAAATGAAAACAACTGATACCGGTTCTCAAATACACGGCCCCAGAAATCACGGATATTTACTCCACGTTCAGTACCATCAAACTGAAAGGCGAATTGAAGAGACGGGCCATTGAGTTTTTTAGGGAAATGCAGATAATCGAAGCGGATACGTCCACGCCGCAACATGAAGCGGTTATTCACGCCCGGATCAAAATCACCACCTATGAAACTGGGTGCCCCCTTAGATTCAGCCACCTGAAACTGGGGTTGCATGTATCCGGTAATACGAATTTTACCATAATTCTCATACATGGAGATGAACGCTTTGCCTAAACCCGAGGTAGTATCAACCATGTCCATCAGAAACTGGGATTTACCACCCAATGTAATCAGCACAAACCCAACAACCAGATATATCTGCTTGATTTTCATGTGCGCAAAACTAATAAGAAATTAAGATTACCCGAATATTATGTAAATGTTATCAATTTCAAGTGCAAATCGAACAGGATATAGTATGGTTATTTTTGCCGAAATTTTAGGGATATGTCATTGAACTCCATTTTGAAGATTTTCTTACCTAAAGACAGGGTTTTCTTTGCGTTGTTTGAGAATGTGGCGGAAGTGTTGGTGAAGATGGGCGATAAAGTAGTGGATATCATCAACGAGCCCAGTTATGAGGAGCGTGCTAAACTGATTAAGGAGGTAGATGACCTGGAACACGTAAATGATGATTTAACGCATTCCATTTTTACTGAACTGGGAAAAAATTTCATTACCCCCTTCGACCGGGAAGATATTCACTACCTGGCCTCCGCTCTGGATGATATTGCGGATTATATATATGCATCCGTTAAAAAAATCAACTTCTACCATGTAAATCCGGATGATCCGGGCATTCGTAAAATGGGCGAGTTGATACAGGAAGGTACCGTACAGGTTCATAAAGCCGTTACGGAATTGCGCAATATGAAAAACATGCGCCAGATTACCGATGCACTGGTTGCCATCAACAGTATTGAAAACCAGGCGGATGATATTTTTGATATGAGTATTGAACGACTGTTTGCTACAGAACCTGATGCCAAAGAAGTAATCAAGAAAAGAGAAATATATCAGGTGATGGAAATTGTAACTGATAAGTGTGAAGATGCCTCCAACGTGATTGAGAGCATCATCATCAAGTACGCGTAATCGTTATGAAATTATCACCAAGTATAAACAGCTGACATGTCTACTCTGCTCCTTGTTATCATATTCCTCGCCCTGGTGTTTGATTATATCAACGGGTTTCATGATGCGGCCAACTCCATCGCTACGGTGGTTTCTACTAAGGTGCTTACTCCATTTCAGGCCGTTGCCTGGGCAGCCTTTTTCAACTTTGTGGCCTTCTTCATCTTTAAAGACCACGCCGTTGCCAATACCATTGCCAAAACAGTAAAATCTGAATTCATTACCCTCCCGGTAATATTTTCCGGCCTTATTGCTGCCATTGCGTGGAATTTGCTCACCTGGTGGTATGGTATCCCCTCTTCTTCTTCACACACCCTTATCGGTGGTTTCGCAGGGGCGGCTATTGCGCATGCTATTGATAAAAAAGGATTCATCGGCATCTCACAAATTATTGAAGATAAAAAGGTACTGCAAATCATCCTGTTCATCTTCCTGGCGCCACTCATAGGTATGCTGGTGTCCATGTTCCTCACGCTGGTCATAATCAACCGGCGATTCTGGCTAAAAACCGCCATCATCGTAGTGGCAACAGCAGGTGTGTGGATGGTGTTTAACTATCTTCAACAAGGAAAGATTAAAGAAAATCTTGCCAAGTTTTATCAGATAGATAAACTGAAAAAAGATCCTTCCCGTACAGCTCAATATGAAATTGCTCGATTGCGATACGACAGTTCGGTGGTGCTGGCAAAAGAGTACAACAAGAAAGGGGCTGTAGCCATCGCAAACGAAATTGAATCCAGAGGATATCTTGTGGGTATGGGTGAACCTGAAATGAGGGATGTGATGAATACTACATTCCGGCTGGAAGGACTGAAACGAAAAGCCGATCAAAAACCAGAATTCAAACCACAGGCCGACAGTATGTTTGCACTGGTGGAAAAAACCACACACCTCTATACTCAATATGGGGTGATGGATAATACAAAACTGGCTGATAGTATCGGAAACATTATGGGATTGCATGCGGCAGATTACCGCCAATTGCTTTCTGCCATCAATGGAATCAGCCTTAGAAAAGACATCGAAAAACAAATTGCGCGCGCCGATAACAGCTACTTACGGTATGGCATAGCTGCAATAGCGCTGATCTTTATCCTGAGTTTCTTTTATGTGGAGAAAATGCGCAAACCCAGTGCCCTGCGTACCGGTAGCATGTTCAAGAAACTTCAGCTGTTATCTTCTGCCATTTTCAGTATTGGACACGGGGGCAACGATGCCCAAAAAGTAATGGGTATCATAGCCGCAGCTATGGTGGCTGAAGGAATGCTGGTAGATATTAAGGAAATGCCCAACTGGATACCATTGGCCTGTTATTCAGCCATTGCATTGGGTACCATGAGTGGTGGATGGAAGATTATTAAAACCATGGGTACAAAAATAACCAAGGTTACCCCACTGGAAGGCGTAGCCGCAGAAACATCTGGAGCTATGACGCTGTTCATGACCGAACAAATGGGAATACCCGTTTCTACTACACATACTATTACCGGCTCCATCATTGGGGTGGGTGCTACCAAAAGACTGAGCGCGGTACGCTGGGGCGTTACCATCAACCTGGTTTGGGCGTGGATATTAACTATTCCGGTGAGTGCCGTGCTGGCTACCATCACGTACTTTATCACCAAATTATTTTTATAACAAGCTTCGGTTTACCGTGGTGATGCTTTTATTTTTCAGTTTATTTGCATCATGAAAAAAATACTGGTTACCGGGGGGTGCGGATACATTGGAGTACATACCCTTGTAGACCTCATAGAAAATGGCTTTGATGTGGTTTCAATAGATAACAACAGCCGCAGCCATGCCTCTATCCTCCAGGGTGTGGAACGCATCACCGGTAAGAGGGTGAAGAACTACCCGGTAGACCTGTGCAACTTTACCGATACGCAGGCCATTTTTCAGGAAAACCCACACATTTCTGGTATTATTCATTTTGCTGCCTATAAAGCCGTGGGTGAATCGGTGGAACAACCCCTGATGTACTTCGATAACAACCTCAATGCACTCATTAATATTTTACGTTGCGCTGAGGAGTTTCAGGTACCTCATTTTGTGTTTTCATCCTCCTGTACCGTGTATGGCAACCCGGACCATGTACCGGTTACCGAAGAAACACCCATGAAGCCTGCTGAATCTCCCTACGGTTACACCAAACAAATGGGCGAGGAAATCATCCGGCACCTGGTAAAAACATCACCACTCAAAACAGTGCTGCTACGTTACTTCAATCCGGTTGGTGCACATCCATCCGCCCTCATTGGTGAAATGCCCCTGGGCAAACCTGCCAACCTGGTGCCGGCCATCACTCAAACAGCCGCCGGTATCCTTCCGGAAATGAAGGTGTTCGGTCAGGACTATCCCACACGTGATGGCAGTTGTGTGAGGGATTATATCCACGTGTCTGATATTGCACACGCCCACACTCTGGCCCTGCATTACCTGATGGATGGTAAGAACGAAACATCCTGTGATGTATTTAACCTGGGCAGTGGAAACGGATTCACCGTTTTGGAAGTGATTCAGATGTTTGAAAAAGTGAGCAAGTCCAAATTAAACTACACAATTGGCCCACGCAGGGCCGGAGATGTGATAGCCATCTATGCCAACAATGAAAAAGCAAAAAATGTACTGGGTTGGGAATGTCGCTATTCACTGGAAGATATGATGCGCACCGCATGGGACTGGGAACAAAAACTGCAAAAAGATTTACCCGGATACGTTGACCCAATGTTAAACTAATGAACCGTAACTTGCATGCCAGAATTAAATATCAATATGCTTAAAAATATACAGGTAACCGGTAAAAAAGACACCCGAAGTGGTTTTGGTGACGGAATAGTTGAAGCCGCCCGCAAGAACGACCAAATTGTGGCACTCACTGCCGATTTAGCCGGATCCTTGAAACTGAATGCCTTCATGAAAGAATTTCCGGAAAGATTCATTCAGTGCGGAATTGCGGAAGCTAATATGATGGGCGTTGCCGCCGGCCTTACCGTTGGCGGTAAAATTCCATTCACTACCACGTTTGCCAATTTCTCCACCGGAAGGGTGTACGACCAAATCCGTCAAAGCATAGCGTATAGCAATAAGAATGTAAAAATTTGCGCCTCCCATGCCGGTCTCACACTCGGGGAAGATGGTGCTACCCACCAGATACTGGAAGATATTGGTTTAATGAAGATGCTTCCGGGCATGACCGTTATCGTTCCGGCTGATTACAATCAGACCAAAGCCGCTACCATGGCCATTGCTGATTATCAAGGGCCCGTGTATTTACGTTTCGGCCGTCCGGTTTGGCCCATTTTTACTGAGGAGCGCGACTTTATAATCGGGAAGGCACAGCAGTTTGAATCCGGTACGGATGTATCCATTTTTGCCTGCGGGCATATGGTTTGGAACGCTGTTGAAGCCGGAAAAATATTACAGGAGAAAGGATATAGTGTGGATTTGTTGAACATCCACACCATTAAACCGCTCGACAATGATGCTGTAGTGGCATCGCTTAAAAAAACAGGTTGTGCGGTTACCGCTGAGGAACACAACGTGATTGGAGGATTGGGCGACAGTATCGCACAGGCTGCTGCCAGATACCACCCGGTACCCATGGAGTTTGTGGGTACACAGGATACCTTCGGTGAAAGCGGTAAACCTTCGGAACTATTGGTGAAATACGGCCTGGATGTTCAACACATTGTAGATGCCGCTGAAAAAGCCATCGCCCGAAAAAAGAGTATGTAATGTATGGCTGTACATCCCGACGATAAAACCCTGTTACTGGAGTTTGCTAACCCGGCTACCCGTGAATCAGCCTATACCCGAATTGTAAGAAAATATCAGGAACGCATTTACTGGCATATCCGCCGTATGGTGGTGCACCATGAAGACACCAATGATGTGATGCAGAATGTATTCATCAAAATGTGGAAGCACCTCGACGGATTCCGGGAAGACAGCCAACTCTTTACCTGGATATACCGGATTGCTACCAACGAAAGTCTGTCGTACCTCGAAAAAAATAAAAAAAGAAACAGCCAGTCTGCCTCGCTGGATAACGAACATTCCAACCTCTCCAATACCATCCGTGCCGAAAAACACTTTGATGCTTCTAAACTGGAGTGGAAACTGCAGCTGGCCATACAACAATTACCTGAAAAACAAAGGGTGGTTTTCAGCCTGAGATATTATGAAGAAATGCCCTACGAAGCCATGAGTAAAATATTGGAAACCAGTGAGGGGGCGTTGAAAGCCAGCTATCACCACGCCGTTAAAAAGGTAGAAGAATATATTCTGAATCATTAAACCTGTACAACCGGAAATGGTCGAAGAACGGATGTTTGAGAATGAAAAAAATACCCGTCAGGAACTCAGTGAACTGGCCCCGGGGCTGCTTCCTGTACCCGACGCACCTTTGTATGAGGTGCCCGAAGGGTATTTTGACACATTCCCATTATCGCTTCTTAAACAAACAACCGGCCATAGTAGCGGAATACAAGGCGTGCCGGCTGGCTATTTTGATCAATTTGCCGATACGGTTTTACAAAAAGTCAAAGCTGGTACATCCATGGGTGCTTACCCGGCGGAAACTCCGGTGATGGCACCGGTACACACCATCGGCTCTCCGCGTTTTTCAATGATGAGATATGCCCTTGCTGCCGCATGTACCGGATTGCTGGGGTTGGGTGTGTTCCAATGGATACAATCTGCTTCCGTCCATTCAGTAGAAAACAATTACCTCTCCGCCAATCAAATAATCAGCGAGAACCGATATGAAGAGGTACTGCAATCCATTTCCGGTGAGGAAATTATTGCTTACCTTGAAAGTTCAGGATTTGATGTGAATGCCGCTCTGGTGGCTGAAGCAGCAATGGAAGAGGATTTACCGGCTCCTGAAGATTATTGGTTAGATGATAACACACTCGACCAGTTTTTACAAAAGCTCAACCTGCCTGATATAAATGAAATGTAATATGAAAGCATTGTACATCGCATTGGTTTTACTAATTTCCGGAAGTTCAGTGATGGCACAACCCCCCCGGGGCGACGGACCCGGCCGCCCCGGTGAACGTGTGGAAGCGCTTTATGTAGCGTATATCACCCGAGCCTTGCAATTAACTTCCGACGAAGCTGAAAAATTCTGGCCGGTGCATACCAGTTTCGACGAGGAAATGAAAAAAGTACCGCGCGACCTTCCGGAGTTGGATCGACAACAGCAGTTATTGAACATCAAAAAGAAATACGAAAGCCGTTTCTCCGGCATCATCGGAAAAGAAAGAACGGATGAGTTTTATCGCAAAGACGCGGAATTTCGCAAAAAACTGGTAGAAAGGTTGAAACAATCCAGGCAACGTCCCGGCCCGGGCAGGCCTTAATCACCAAGAAATTTCAGGAAACCACACCCTTACAGTGTGGTTTTTTTTATGGAAACACCCCAACTGCCTGTTTGTCTACTAAAAAAAGGCACAGGCATTGGAATTTATATTATTTATAATACATTTGTATCAGGTGTTTTTCATAGGTTAGCACGGCCAGCTCTGTCTAGGGCAGGCCTCCTTTTTATATCCCGGCTTTGTAGGAGGGAATTTTTATGTCGTGGTAGAATAAAAATGTCCACCCTTGCTCTCTGCCTTCCTGCCACCATTGGGCACGTTGCTCCATACTTTTTTTTCCGTCATAATCATATTTAGCTATAAACTTATGTTTCATTTGTTGCAGTTGTGGTGCTACATCTCCACCAAATAAAACGGTTTCACCGGCATCCTCCATCCAAAAAGCCAAATGGAAAGGGCAATGCCCGCCCGGCATTTCATATCGAATGTGTTGTCCGATATTTCCGGCATCATCCTGAAGCAGCGTACATTGCGGATGGTTGATCAATAATTTAAAATCATTTACATCATAGGATGGCACTCCCTTTTCTAGGGCATACTCCAATTCTTTCTGATGAATATAATATTGCGCGTTGGGAAAATTCAGCTGATTGTCTTTTCCAACACCCCCTGCATGGTCTTTATGCAGATGGGATAGTAATACTTTGGTAACATCTGAGGGCTTGATACCTGCATTGGAAAGGTTGTGGTGAATTTGCAATTGGTCTGTTGAGTCCTGAAACCCCAAACCGGTATCCAGTAAAATGATGTCCTCTTCCAAAACAACCACGAACGGTTGAATTTCTACGAGTAAACTTCCCCGGGGTCTTTCCTGAAGTTGATCGGTAGCCGTATTAAACGGTATGAAGTCTTTGGTTCCATCAATCGTAAATGAGCCTTCACTCAGTGGGATAATCTTCATGCGTAAAATATTATCGGATGACCATCTGACGATCGGAATCCAGTTTCAGTAAAATAAAAATCAGGATGGTAAATGTAAGCAGGGATGAGCCGCCGTAACTCATCAAAGGCAGGGTGATGCCAATCACCGGTGCCAGTCCGATCGTCATTCCAATATTCACCAACACGTGAAAAAATAAAATGCCGGCCACACAATAGGCATACGCCCTGGAAAACGTACTTCGCTGCCTTTCTGCCAGAAAAATAATGCGGAACAACAAGGCAGCATATAATAATACCACCAGCGTGCTGCCAACAAATCCAAAGTTCTCACCTACTGCTGTAAATATAAAATCGGTATGTTGCTCGGGAACAAAATCTCCCTGTGTTTGGGTACCTTTTAAAAATCCTTTACCGGTTAATCCACCGGAACCAATGGCAATTTTCGATTGCTTTACATTGTAATTTTCTACCGGCTTTTTTCGAACAGGCTTTTTTGTATCCATTGCTGCCGTATCAGCGCTAATAAACGGATTATCTTTTCCTACCAAACTAAAAATACGATCAGCTTGATGTTTCTGAAATACACTTTTGAACATAAATGGAACAACCATCCCGACAAAAAGCATAGAGGCACCCCAGAACAACACAATCATCAGCAACGACTTACTGTTACGCTTAAACGATTTTCGCATGAACAGGATAATTAATGCAGCCATTACCGAAAGTACTATCATCAGGGTATTCGTGGGTAACAACAGGGTAACAATAAGCAATCCGGCCAGTGATGCTCCGGAAATGAGATACACAGAAGGTAAGCCTTCCCGATACATGGGCAATAAAAATGCAAAGTACACGAGTGCCAGTCCGGTTTCATTTTGCAATACTGAAAACACAATAGGTAGAAAGGCTATTCCGGCAGCTATCGCCTGACTACGAGGTTGCTTCAAATCCAGATCGGGCAATGAAAGATACTTGGCCAGTGCTAGAGATGTGAAAATTTTAGCGGTTTCCACCGGTTGCAGGTTCATAAAACCCAATGGAATCCAACTCTTGGAACCTTTTACTTCTTTGCCAATCACAAATGTGGCAATCATCAATACAACCCCTATTACATACAACAAATTGGCCGTAGCGGGAAATACCTTGCTATCAGACAGGAGAATGAATACCGCTATAACCAGACATATTCCGAAGTACATAACCTGCTTGCTGTAATTTTTTTCGAATCCCAACAGCTGTTGAAAGAAATCGTCGCCGGTTTTATATTCCGCAGAGAAAATACTGATGAGTCCGATAATCACCAACAAGGCATACAGCCATACTGTAAGCCAGTCAACTCCTTTCGCTATCACCGGCTGGTTACTCATCGGTTGGTTCTTGGTTTTGAAGTGTCAGACAGTGGCCTCATGGCTCCCGGCAATATTGCGGAAGTGGGAAGACTATCCGTTCGGTTTTCTTTGTTTTTATTTTCCTTTTCTGTTTTTTTAAAATTATCCAATGCATCTGAATCATCTTCCTCGGCTATGCCTGTGGTATCTTTGGCAATTTTTATATACCCCTTGGCAATGAGGTAGGCTGAATCGCGCTTATGCATCAGGGAATCGTGTGTACGCATGGCAGACACTAACCTCGGTGGCATAAGATTCATTTTCTTAATTTGCTCAGCCCTTTCTTTCCGCTCTTTCCCTTCAATGGAATCTTTCAGGTACTTTTCAATCATGAGGCTGGCGATGGGTGCAGCTGAACTGGCGCCGAAACCGGCATTCTCACAAATAACGGCAATGGCTATGCGAGGATTATGCCGGGGTGCAAAGGCAGAAAAAAAGGCATGGTCTTTTTGTTTCACCCCTTTGTATGAGTTTTCTACGGTTCCGGTTTTACCACAAACTACAATTCCCGGTACTTTAGCGCGTCTTCCGGTTCCGCTTTCCATTACACCCTGCATACCGTCGTGTATAGCTTCAAAGAGGCTGTCGGCAATATCCACGGCGGTGTGTTTAATTTTATACGGTTCCAGCAAACCAAATTTATCTCCTCCATCAATGGAATCAACCACATGGGGGGCAATATACCATCCTTTGTTGGCAAGGTAGGCCATTTCATTGGCTACCTGTAACGGGGTTGATTCTACTTCACCCTGACCAATACTTACCGAACGGAACGTACAGAAATTCCAGCGGCCTTTTCCGTATATCTTGTTGTACGTAGCTGCGGTAGGAATTCTTCCTGCTTTCTCAAACGGTAAATCTACTCCCAGTTTTACACCCAATCCGAATGCATTCATATAGCGCGCCCACGCGTTCAGGCTGCTGTCGATGTTTTCATATTTCGGATTGTTTATTACACGTTGCATCACATGTGCAAAGTACGTGTTGCACGAATGCGTAATAGCACCTTGCAGTGCCCACACCCCCGGATCAAGGCAACGCATGGGTTTACCGCAACCATAAAACGCGCCATTGCAATTGAACGTAGTTTTAGCATCTATCACTCTTTCGTGTAACCCAAGCAAACCCTGTAATGTTTTGAAAGTAGAACCCGGAGCATAATACGCCCCGATGGTACGGTTCAGAAATGGTATGCGCGGGTCGAGCAACAATTCCACATAATGCTTCTTTCTTTCAGAGCCTGTGAGCAACCGGGGTTTATAGGTAGGGCTGCTCACCATGGCAAGGATTCCGCCCGTTTGCGGATCAATGGCTACAATGGCACCCACTTTATTTTCCATGAGTTCTTCTCCGAAAGACTGTAGTTCTATATCGAGTGAGGTATATAGATTCTGACCGGAGATTGCTGCCGTATCATACAATCCGTTTTCAAGTTTTCCGGTGATGCGGTTTTTATTATCGCGCTTCAGGTATTCAATACCACGCTGCCCCATCAGTACTTTCTCGTATGAAAGTTCCAGACCGGTTTTACCGGCATAATCGCCCGAAACATATCCTTCATTTTCATGCTTCTTCAAAAAGTTCGTATCCACCTCCGATAAATAACCGAGAATATTTCCGCCCGCATCGTACGGATAATCACGCACCGGCCGCTCTTGTAAATAATATCCCGGGGCAAAGCGATAAAGGTTTTCATTTAGCTTGGCCATTTTTTCATCACTCAGTAGTGGTTCAAAAACAGATGGACGGTAACTGCGGTTTTTAATGATGGCTGTGATGATGCGTTTACGGAATTCAGCCGTATCTATACCGAGGATATTACATAAGGCCATGGTATCCGTGCCTTTAATTTTGGAAGGCACCACCATAAGGTCGTAAATAATGGTGTTTTGCAGAATGGCCCTGCCTTTGCGGTCGTATATCAAACCACGATCCGGATAAACCACTTTTCGGAATGTACCCTGATCATCGGCGAGTGTTTTATATTTTGATGATACCAGTTGCAGCGTGAAGAGACGCACAATGATAATAATCACTGTAAGCCCAAACATGAGCTTCACCACATTTTTTCTGGAATGATTAGATGAAGACAAGGATACCGTACATTAAACAATGAAAAACTAAATCGTGTTCGTCCTGAATTTTTGTTTGCGTGGAAAAATCCATTCCGTTATCAAAATTAAGACTAAACAAACTGCTGTGGTAAGAAAAGTCTTGCTAAAAAAATACCAAGCATTTTCAAATTGCCATGCTTCCAGCAAAAAGAGCCACGCATTATGAATAAACACAAGGATCCCTGCATAAATCATATATGGTAATAAACCGCCCATACTTTGAATGGATGGTTCTTCATAATTGGTTTCTGCGCCTTCCTGAGGAATAAGGAAATTGATGAGGAAAGGTCTTACGTAGGCAATCATCACACAGGCTGCGGCATGAAAACCGGGATGATGCCTGAAACTGTCGAGTGTAAAGCCCAGCACAAATGCGGTAATCAATAATACGGTTCTGTTGATATTGAATGGCAACCACAAAATAAACAGAAAATAGAGGTACGGCGTTGCCAGTTGATGCAACCGGATATTATCGAGTACAAACACCTGAAACAAAATCAGCAGGATAAAGCGGAAAATATGTTTAAACAGGGGCGGCATTATTGCAATTGTTTTTGAACGTGTTTCAATAATTCATTGACGGCAGTGGCGTTTTTGTTTTCTATGGTATACGCGTGCTGGATGTTGTAGAAATTGGTATGGGTGGTGATTTTAATTTTTATAAAATTGGTATTAGGTACTGCATAGGCACCTTCTACACGTCCAATGAGCAAGCCTTTCGGGAAGGTAGTACTAAAACCGCTGGTGATGATGCTGTCTCCTTTGGCCACTTTTACACTTTTTGCAATGCCATTCATGTAGAGTACGTTGGGTTGTTCGCCGTCCCAGGTAACAGTTCCGGTTTCTCCCGTTTTAAAAATTTTGCCACTGATGCGGCTGTCTTTGTGCAGCAGGCTCATTACTACGGAAAAATCAGTACTGGTTTCCGTTATGATGCCTACCACTCCACCTTCGGCTGAAATCACCCCCATCCCCTTATGAAAGCCTTTTGCCGAGCCGCCATCCAGCACAATGAAGTCATTGGGTGTACTCACAGCGTTGGAAACTACGCGCGCTCCTCTGAACACAAAGGATGATGCCTGAACGAGCGAATCGGTAAAAAGTGAATCTATTTGTGCCAATTGAATGGAATCACTCCATTGCCTGTCGAGCCGCAACTGATTATACAACCGTTCATTGGCTTTCACCAGTGAATCATTGGTTTTACGCAGATTGAAGTAATACTGAATGTTGCTGTAGCGTTTGTTGATTTTTCCGGTGATTTGGTTAGCCGTTTTGCCAAATGCGGCTTCGTGAAATTTACTGTACGATACAATAAAGTACACGCACACCATCTGTAAAAAAATGAACAGGAGGAAATTGAAGTAACGACGGATAAATAAGAAAATATTTCTCACCTGCAGGTCTTTTTACGAATAAGGGTTACGAAGCGGAAATGCTTATCGCATCACGAATGGATACCGGTCGTAATTTTTTAATGCAATACCTGTGCCACGCACTACACTCTTCAGCGGATC
>ENA-UOUJ01001043-UOUJ01001043.1-activated-sludge-metagenome-genome-assembly--contig:-NODE-1043-length-15615-cov-3.584190_pt1 | contig 15615 bp, 7 predicted proteins | sample MGYA00249839_ERZ747224 | MGnify/ENA primary metagenome ERZ747224 (study PRJEB28782, sample SAMN03220277) | activated sludge metagenome | biome: wastewater; feature: sewage sludge; material...
CCAGCAGCACCACGCTGTAGGGCTTGCGGCGCACGGCCTCGGTGAGCTGGCCGCCCTCATCGTAGCCCACGTAGCCCGGAGGCGCGCCCACGAGGCGGGAGACGCTGTGGCGCTCCTGGTACTCGCTCATGTCGATGCGCGTCATGGCGTGCTCGTCGTTGAAGAGGATCTCGCTGAGCGCCTTGGCCAGTTCGGTCTTGCCCACGCCGGTGGTACCGAGGAAGATGAATGAACCGATGGGACGGCGCTCATCGCCCATGCCGGCACGGCTGCGGCGCACGGCGTCGGCCACGGCGCGCACGGCCTCGTCCTGGCCGATCACGCGCTTGTGCAGCTCGTCCTCCAGCTTCAGGAGCTTGGTGCGCTCGGCCTCCAGCATGCGCGTCACGGGGATGCCCGTCCAGCGGGCCACCACGGCGGCGATCTCCTCCACATCCACCTCTTCCTTGATCATCTTGCTGTCGGCTTGCAGCAAGAGCAATTCATCCTTCGCTGCGAGCAGTTCCTTCTCGGTCTCCTGGATGCGGCCGTAGCGGATCTCGGCCACCTTGCCGAAGTCGCCCTCGCGCTCGTACTGCTGCGCCTGGTGCTTCAGCTCCTCGATCTTGTCCTTCGCGCTGTTGATGCGTTCCACCAGCGCGCGTTCGCTTTCCCAGCGGGCCTTGAAGCCGTCGCGCTGTCCGCTCAGTTCCGCGAGCTCCTTGTTCAGCTCGGCGAGCTTGGCCTCGTCGTTCTCGCGCTTGATGGCCTCGCGCTCGATCTCCAGTTGCATGATGCGGCGGTCGATCTCGTCGAGCTCCTCGGGCTTGGAGTTGATCTCCATGCGCAGTTTGCTCGCCGCCTCGTCGATCAGGTCGATGGCCTTGTCCGGCAGGAAGCGGTCGGCGATGTAGCGCGTGCTCAGCTCCACGGCGGCGATGATCGCGGCGTCCTTGATCAGCACCTTCAGGCCGCGCAGGATGGAGATGGCGTCCTCGCGGCTCGGCTCGTCCACCATCACCTTCTGGAAGCGGCGTTCCAGGGCCTTGTCCTTCTCGAAGTACTTCTGGTACTCGTTGAGCGTGGTGGCGCCGATGCTGCGCAACTCACCGCGTGCGAGGGCGGGCTTTAGGATGTTCGCGGCGTCCATGGCGCCTTCGCCACCGCCCGCGCCCACCAGGGTGTGGATCTCGTCGATGAAGAGGATGATGTTCCCTTCCGAGGCGATCACCTCCTTCACCACGGCCTTCAGGCGCTCCTCGAACTCGCCCTTGTACTTGGCGCCGGCGATCAGCGCGGCGATGTCGAGGCTGAAGACCTGCTTGCCCTTGAGGTCCTCGGGGATGTCGCCGCTCACGATGCGCTGCGCGATGCCTTCGGCGATGGCGGTCTTACCTACGCCGGGCTCGCCGATCAGGATCGGGTTGTTCTTGGTGCGGCGGCTGAGGATCTGCAGCACGCGGCGGATCTCCTCGTCGCGGCCGATGACCGGATCGAGCTTGTTGTCCTTGGCGAGCTGGTTGAGGTTCTTCGCGTACTTGTTCAGCGCGTTGTAGGTCTCCTCCTGGCTCTGGCTGGTCACCTTGCTGCCCTTGCGCAGCTCCTTGATGGCCGCGATCAGGTCCTTCTTGGCGACGCCGTTGTCCTTCAGCAGCTGGCTCACGGTGTCACCGCTGTCGAGGATGCCGATGAGCATGTGCTCCACACTGGCGAACTCGTCGCCGAACTCCTTCAGCGCGGCGAGGGCCTTGGTGAGGGCATCGCTGCTGTAGCGGGAAAGGCTGATCTGCCCACCGCTCACCTTGGGATAGCCCTGTACGATGCGGTCCAGCGCCTGCGTCATGGCGGGCACGTTCACGTTGAGCTTCTTCAGCAGGAAGGGCGTCACGTCGGGGTCCACTTCCAGGATGCCCTTGAGCAGGTGGCCGTTCTCGAGCATCTGCTGGCCGTATCCGGTGGCGATGGTCTGCGCCTGTTGGATGGCCTGTTGGGAGCGGATGGTGAATTTGTTGAGGTCCATTTCAGCTCGCCGAAGCACGGCGATGGGTTTGGTTAGTGATCGTGGTTCAAGCTGCCCGCGCGAAGGCGGCTGGTGGTCGGTTGTTCGTTGTCAGTTGTTCGTGTGGCCTAAGGAGATGCGCCGTGCATGTGATCGATCCACGCACAACTGGCAACCGACAACGATCAACAGTGTGGGGCTCGTCAAAGGATGAACCGTGGAAGCGAACAGGAAATTGTGGCAGTGGGTGGTGGTGGGAGTCTGCAATTAAGGCGCGATGGATCAGGGTGTTACGGACGATCTGTCCGGTGGGCCGGCTGTCGTAGCTGCTCTGGAAGGCCCAGGCAGCGTTTTTCAATGTCGGCTTATCTTGGTACGGAGGGATGGAGCGAGGCGGTAGTTCAAGTTGACCATGATCCGTACCCTGTTCATCCTTTTAGCGGCATCGTGCCTCACCTCGGTGATGGCCCAAGTACATTGGGCCGAGCGCGTGGGCGCTTGGAGCAACGATGCCTACAATGATGTGGAGGTCGACGCCTCGGGTCATCTCTATGCAGTGGGTGAGTTCGGTGGAAGCATCCCCTTGCCGGGCACGGCGATCGCCAGCAACGGCAGCCTGGATGCGGTGGTGGCCAAGTACGATGCGGCGGGCGAACTGCTGTGGGTGCGCACATTCGGTGGTGCAGGGCTGGATCGTGCTGCTGCCGTGGCGGTGGGGCCGGGCGGTGAGCTGATGGTCGTAGGCCAGTTCATGGGCACGGTGGACATCGATGGCAACGCGCTGCAAGCCCAGGGCAGTACCCCGGACATCTTCGTGATGCGGATGGACCCTGTAAACGGAGATGTATTGTGGGTGCGGCAAGGTGGCGCCCCGGAAGGCGTGGACCAGGTGAACGATGTGTCCGTGGGACCGGGCGGTATGGTCGCCATCACCGGGGAGTTCCGCGGCACGGCGGTCTTCGATGCGGGTACGCTGACGAGCACACCCGAGCCACTGACGGGACTGCCCAGCGTGGACATCTTCGTGGCCACTTACGCTGCCGACGGCACCGGCCTGTGGTTGCAGCACGGCGCCGCTGAGCTGGCTGATCGCGGCATGGCGGTGGCACACGACCCGGCGGGCAACGTGTACGTCACCGGCCAGTTCAGCGACACGCTCACCTTCGATCAGACCCACAACAACCAGATGTTCAGCGCGGTCTTCATCGCGCGGTTCGGTCCCGGTGGCGAGGAGCAGTGGCTGCGCATCTTCGGTGGAGGCACCTACAACCAGGTCTTTGACATGCAGTACGTGGAGGCGGGCCATCTCCTGCTCACGGGTGATCTGCAAGGCACGGTGATCTACCAGGATGCTGTGCCCGACCTGTTCACCGCTCCGGAACCGTATTCCTCCTTCCTGCTCCGGGTGGGGCTGAACGGCGAACTGATGGCGCAGACCCTATGGGGCAGCGATCATCCCCTGACCACCCGCGCACTATCCGTGCAGGGGAACGACATCGCAGTGCTGGGCCGCTTCGATTGCCAGCTGACCGGCCTGGCCGCGGAGTACGGCCCGAGCAGTTTCACCGCCACTGGTGAGCACGACCTCTACGTGGCCCGCTTCCAGTTGACGGACCTCACCTTCAAGGAGGCCCAGCAGTTCGGGGGGCAGGGCACGAAGGAGGCGGGTGGCATCGGTCACCTGCCCGATGGCGACCTGGTGTTCAGCGGCTCGTATGAGCATCAGTTGGTCTTCCCCTGTGATAATGGGTTCATGGCGTCCCATCCTTCCGGACCGGACGCGCCTTTTGTGCCCTGGGAGTATTGTGCGGATGCGGCGTACGGCATCTACCATGGCCTGGGCGGCAGCGCGCTGTTGGATGCCTTCATCGCCCGGGGCTACGTGGACGGGCGTGAGCCTTATGACATCTACGATCGGGAAGGTGAGGCCTGCGACCGCAGTGTGCGCCCACCGGTGTTGCGGTCGGGAGGGGTGGGCATCCTGGGGCCGGATTCCTTGAGCCATTGTGGGCCGGTCGCGGTGATCGCGGAGACCTTCACGGCCTATCTGCCTGCGGTCGCAGGGTATCACACCGGCCCGGACTACAGCTTCAACTGGAGCACGGGTGATACCGACCTGATCGATACCCTGACCACCACGGGTTGGGTGTGGGTGGATGTTTCCATCGGCGCCAACTGCCTCACTTGGCGCGATTCGCTGCACGTCACCATTCATTCCATTCCGACCCGTCCCTCGGTCAGCGACGATGTGGTGGTGAACACGAACGCGTTCAACCCTGCCGATATCGAGGTCTGCGAACCGGCCCAGCCTTGGCTGTGGGCCACAGGCATTGCCGCAGGGAACACGGTGCAATGGTCCAGCAGCACACAGACCGTCCAGGGTGATTCCATCCAGGCCACTGCATCGGGCAGTTACAACGTGGTGGTCACCACTCCGGCCGGCTGCACAAGCTGGAACGACGTGTATGTGCAGATCATTCCTGTTGGCCCGCTGGACGACTTTGACGTGGAGCTGACCTCCAGCTTCCCGCAGGACGCCGACAACAACGATAGCCTGGCGCTCTGCTTCGGTGACCAGTTCTCCATGCGGGTGGATCTCGGCTATTTCCTGAACGGCGCGGCCACCGACCTGCCGGCCTGGGTGAGCCAGCTGCGCCGCTGCGGCACACAGGGCTGGGCCATCATGGGCGATAACCCGTGGTTCGGGTGCAGTCGCACTGTGCAGGCCACGGGCTGGTACTACTTCCAGGCCGAGCTGTTGCTGACCAACGCACCGTGCGGTTCGGACTCCTTGTTCTTCAACGTCTCGGATAGCATCCATGTCACGACCCTCCCATTGCCTGCCTTGTCCATGTCGCTCGCCGGCCCCAACTACCTCTGTCCGGGCGACACCATCCTGGTGGTGGGCTCCTGTGTGGGCTGCATGCAGACCACCTGGGGTGGTCCGGGCATTGTGGCCACCAGCGGGGACACGGCCTGGGTGGCGGGACCCGGGAACGTGGTCTTTTACGGCCACGCCACATCGCCGGAAGGGTGCTTCACCTCAGCCAGCCAGTCCCTCACGGTACAGTGGAATCCGAACCCACTACTTGGTGTCTGGCCCGTGGACGGCATCATCTGTCCGGACAGTACCGCGATCATCTTCACGCAGGCCCCTGGAAGCAACTTCCAATGGTACGGTCCCCTCGGTCCGCTGGCGGTGAACAACGACACCTTGGTCACCACCCAGCCCGGCCTGTACTACTTGGAGATGGTGGATACGCTCGGCTGCCCGGTCACCAGCGCGCCCATGCAGGTCACGGATTATGCCACACCCTATCTGAACGTGTTGCCCGACAACGTGCTGTGCGGACCGGATGAAACGGCCACCTTGCAGGTGGTGACCACAAGCGCCAGCACACTGTCGTGGTGGGCGCCTTTCAGCGGCAACGCCATACAGCAGGTGGTCACGGAGCCGGGTGTGTATACCTGTTCGGTGAACGCCTGCGGGATCACGCATGTGCTGAGCGCGGAGGTGTTCGGCAACTCGGCCAACGCGGATGTGGTGGAAGAGGGCCCTTTCATCCTGTGCCCCGATGAGCCCCTTCAACTCACGGCACCGCCCGGGAATGCCATCACCTACTGGCTGCCGGGGCCGGTCTATGGCAGCACCTTGTCGGTGAGCGCGGCGGGCACCTACACCCTGGTGGCCATGGATGCCTATGGATGCGAGGCGGAAGGCGAGGTCGTTGTGGAGGAGTTGAACTGGACATCGCCCTTGGTCGTGCAGGGTGCCGAGGTGTGTGCGGGTTCTTCCGCCACCCTGAGCGCTTCGGGGTCCGGCACGATCACCTGGTATGCGGACGGTGCACTGACTCAACCCGTTCACACGGGTTCCACATGGACCCAACAGACGGTCTTGGAAAGCGCGTCGTACCTGGTGACGCAAGCGGAAGGCCCCTGCGTTTCGGACCCGGCCACCGTGGTCCTGACCGTGCTTCCGGTGCCGACGGACGCAGCGCTCGCAGCACCGGCCGAGGTGTGTGCCGGAAGCGAACTGGTCCTTGAACTGACGGGCAGTGGTGCGCTCACCGGGGCATGGTCCACGCCGGTCGGTGCCTATTCAGGACCCGTGCTCAGCTTCCCGTCTGCCACGACCGAGCATAGCGGATCCTACGCAGTGGTCCCGGCCATTGGGCCCTGTGCGGGCGATACGCTCATGGCACAAGTGCTGATCCTGGTGCCCCAGGCACCCGACCTGGGCAATGACACCAGTTTCTGCACGGGCGGATGGACCACGCTCGAGGTACCGCCGGGTTTCACGGGGCCGGTCTGGAGCACCGGCTCCACTTCGCCCAGCATCATCGTGGACCAGCCCGGCACCTATGGCCTGTGGGTGATGGATGCGCAGGGATGTCCGGTGTACGATGAGGTACTGCTGGACATGGTGCATTGCGATCCCCTGCTGCCCAACGCGATAACGCCCAACGGCGATGGGCAGAACGATGGCTGGAGCATCGACCCCGGCACCGTGAGGTCGGCGCAGTTGTCGGTCTTCAACCGCTTCGGGGCGTTGGTCTGGGAGGGTGACCCCACCACCAAGGCGTTCATGGGCATCCATTGGACCAGCGGTGAGCCGTTGGCGGAAGGGGCCTATTTCTATGTGCTGCGTTCGGAACAGATGAACGGACCGCACAAGGAGTACTCGGGATATATCCAGGTCCTGCGCTGAATACTTGGTAGTTCCGGGCTGCTGCCGGATGCGCCGTGCACCTACTTTCGTCCTTCGGATCCATGGAGTTCGCACCCATCGCCGCTGGAGACCGGGCCGCATTCGAGGCACTCTTCAGCCAGCATTACCGCCCCCTTTGCGGTTTTGCGATGGGCTACCTCAAGGATGCCGACAAGGCCGAGGACCTGGTGCAGGACCTCTTCTTCCGCCTGTGGCTGGACCGCGAGAAGGTGAACGTGACCACGAGCGTGAAGGCCTACCTCTATGCGAGCGTGCGCAATCGCTGCCTGAACGCGGTGAAGAGCGGGGCCAAGGTGCGCGCCCTGAACGAGGAGGCGGACGACCACATCCAGGAAGAGGAGCGTAGTGAGGACGAGCACACCGAGCGCATCGCCCGGGTGCAGGCCGCGATCGAGGCCCTGCCCGAGGAGCGCAGGAAGGTGTTCAAACTGAGCCGCTACGAGGGGTTGAAGTACCACGAGATCGCCGAACGGCTGGGGATCAGCGTGAAGACCGTGGAGAACCAGATGGGCAGCGCCCTGAAGACCCTCCGCACCGAACTGGCCGATCTGGTGCCCCTGCTGCCCTGGCTGTTCTGGCTGGGCGAAGGGGGCGGATAGGGGTATTGAAGGACATGGATGTCATGAAGATGGATGCGCATCGTTCCGGAACCATCGACCCGCGTGGTCGATCAATGAACGCTTGATGGGAGTGCCCACCCCCATGGATAGCGAGCTCCTGGCCCTTTACCTGGCCGGGGAGTGCGATGCTGCCCAGCAGCAGGCGGTGGAGGCGTGGGCGGCTGCTTCCACGGAGAACGCCGCGGAACTGGCCCGCATGAAGTCCCTCTGGGACCTGGGTGGCGCGGCCTCGGAGGTGCCGGAGGTGGATGTCGATGCGGCTTGGACACGGTTGGAGACCCGGATCGCCGAGGAGGAAGGCCGGAGGCGTATCCGTCCCATCGGTGGCGGTGCATCCGGCTGGACCCGCTGGTTCGCCGCGGCCGCGGTGCTTGCAGGGCTGGTCTTTGCGGTCCGTTGGTTCCTCCAGCCCGGTGCGGACAGCTACATGGCCACCGTGGAAGCGGTGAGGACCGAACTGAACGATGGCAGCCGGGCGGTGCTCTCACCCGGCTCCTCCATGGACGTGCGCCTCGGACGCACACGCCAGGTGCAGCTGCGTGGTGAAGCCTATTTCGAGGTGATGCGCGACAGTGTGCGGCCCTTCGAAGGTGGTGATGTGCTGGTGACGGTGCTCGGCACCGCTTTCGAGGTGAGCGCCTACGACACCGCCGATGCGGTCCTGGTGCGCGTTCGGAGCGGCCGTGTGCGTGTCGCTGCCGGCGGCGATACGCTGGAGCTGACCGCCGGGCAGCACGCCCGGTACGACAAGCAGAAGCACGTGCTGGAGCGGCGCGCGGCACCGCCGGCAGAGGTGTGGGGTATCCGCATCCTGCAGTTCGAGGAGGCCTCCCTGGTGCAGGTGGTGCAGCAGCTTGAACGGCTCTACAAGGTGCCGATCGACGTGCGCCACGAGGCCATCGGGCGCTGCACGCTCACGGCCGAGTTCGACGACGAGCCGATCGAGGTGATCCTGGGTGTGATCGCCGAGACCTTCGGATTGGAGCTGACCAAGGACAGCAATGGCTATGCATTGGATGGGCAGGGCTGCTGAAGGCGGGACCTCAGGTGGCGGCAGCGCTCTGCGCCGCAGAGCATGGGCGCTCGGCCTCCTGCTGATGGCCGCGTTGTCCGTCCAGGCGCAATCGTTGCTTGATCACCGGGTCACGGTCCATGCGGAGAACGTCCGGCTGGCCACGGCCCTTTCCTTGGTCGCCCGGGAGGGTGGCTTCAAGTTGAGCTACAATGCGGCCGTGGTGCCTGCGGACAGCAGTGTCACGCTGAACGTGGAGGGCATGAAGGTGGACCGCGTGCTGCGCCAATTGCTGCCCGGGGACCTGCAATGGAAGGGGAGCGGTGGTCACCTCATCATCACCGGTGAGGCCGGGCGGAAGCAGCGGTTCAACACCACGGGCAGCATCATCGATGCCTCGAACGGCAGGGGCATCGCGCGTGCCACGGTGTTCGAGGTCCGGCGCAGCAATGCCGTGACCACCTCGGACCAGGGTGACTTCTCGCTGATGCTGAGCGGCGAGCTGGACCGCACGCCGGTGCGGATCTCGCGTCATGGTTACCGGGATACCATCGTGTTCATCCTACGGGACGCCGCAGCGGGGCGCATCCCGTTGGAACCGCTGGATGTCCTGGAGCGCATCGAACCGCTGTGTGTGCATGATCGCTGCGGTGTGGAGGACCTGGGGATGGCCAGGCTGCTGGTGCCGGCATCGCGGATGGACCAGGCCGAGAACCTCGACTTCACCGAGAAGCGTGACGTGCAGCTCTCGTTCATTCCCACGGTGGGCACCAACGGCGCCATCAGTGGTTCCGTGGTGAACCATGCTTCGCTCAACCTCATTGGCGGCTATGCCCGTGGGGTGGAGGGCGTGGAAGTGGGGGGCGTGATCAACCTGTTGAGCCACGACATGAACGGCCTGCAGGTGGGCGGGATGGCCAATCTGGTGGGCGGCCACACCCAGGGTGTCCAGATCGGCGGGGCCATCAACCACAGCATGCGTTCCCTGGAGGGCGTGCAGATCGCGGGTTTTGGGAACACGGTGTGGGACACGCTGGCCGGCGTGCAGATCGCCGGTGCGGCCAACATCGTGAAGCGCGGCATGACCGGCACGCAGCTGGCCGGAGGGGCGAACATCGCCCTGGGCGACCTGGACGGGGTGCAGGTAGTGGGCGGGGTCAATGTGGCACATGGTTCCGTGAACAAGGCCCAGGTGGCTGGTGGGGTGAACTATGCGCGCAGCGTGAAAGGCGGCCAAGTGGCGGCCGGGATCAACGTTTCGCTTGGTAATGTCGGCGGTGGTCAGGTCGGCATTGGTGGCAACTATGCACAGTCCGTTTCGGGCGGCCAGGTCTCCTTCGGCATCAACGTCGTTCCCGATTCCGTGAGCGGTGGTCAGGTGGGCCTGGGGATCAACTACGCGGGGAATGTGAGCGGCGGACAGTTCAGCCTCGGCGTGAACGCGGTGCCCGGCACGGTGAGCGGCGCGCAGGTGGGGGCGGTGAACTTCGCCCGGCAAGCCGCTGGTGGCCAGGTCGGCTTCATCAACCTGAGCGATTCGGTCGGCGGTGCAGCGGTGGGCATCCTCACCATTTCGCTCAAAGGCTATCACCGCTTCGATGTGCTGGCCGGTGACGTGATGCCGCTCAGCCTGCACATCCGCACGGGGACACGTGGGTTCCACAACATCCTGGGCTACTCGCCACCCGTAACCCCCGACCAGCGCTGGGGCTTCCTCTATGGGTTGGGCACCGAGCCGCGCATCGGCAGGAACGGCTTCCTCAACATCGACCTCACCGGCGAGCAGGTGGTGGAGCAGGCCGAATGGGTGGATGCGGTGAACATCCTGGGGCGGCTCAGCCTGCGTTACGGCCACACCTTCGCCCGGCGCTTCACGGTCTCGGCAGGTCCGGTGCTCAATATGCTGGTCTCTGACTGGCGCGACGCCGATACGGGTGCGTACCTGAGCACCCTGCCGCCTTCCACACCGCCCATGCAATGGCGTTCCGGGACGACCGTCATCTGCGGTTGGTATGGCTGGATGGCCGCAGCCGGGGTGCGTTTCTGAAGCGAACGAAAAAAATCAGGATGGAGTAGGGGTATCCGCGAGGGGCGTTGTCATAGGGGAAACGAACCTCGCACAACATGGTACTTCGCAAGCTTCTTCCCCTGTTCACGGCCACCCTGTTCGCCTGCCCGATGATGGTGGCCGCCCAGACCACCCAGGAGCCGCCCATGCGCACCCTGCTCGGCGGCGAGCAGAAGCTCAGCCACGGTGGCTGGGGCGCGCCCACCCTGGCCTACACCCGCTTGATGGACCAGGACGCCTTGCTGACCGGTGGGCGCGGTGGATGGATCATCAACCACCGCTTCACCCTCGGCCTGGCCGCATACGGGCTGACGACGAACGTGACGAACGCCAATTACGACCGATACCTTATGGATGCAGGTACGGACCTGCGCAGCAAGAGCCGGTTCTACATGGGTTACGGCGGATTGCTGTTGGAACCGGTGATCGCCTACCGCTCGCCCATCCACATCACACTGCCACTGATCATTGGTGCGGGTGGCTGCGGCTATGGCTACAACGAACAGCTACCGGAGGACTTTGATCCGTACACCTATCATGATGACGCCCAGGCCTTCTTCGTGGTGGAGCCCGGCATTGCTTTGGAGATGAACGTGATCCCCATGGTACGCGTGGGGGTGGGAGCCTCCTACCGCTACACTTCTGATCTGGACCTGCCGGCCACGGCCAAGGACGCGCTCCATGGTATCAACGCAGGCCTGAGCATCAAGGTGGGGCGGTTCTGAGCTCGGGCTCACGGTCCATCAAACCGTCCAAACCGGCAGGCAGCGGAACGCGGTCCACGGCTTGTCCGATCGGAGGATGCGCCGCCTACATACAACGATCATGGGGGCATGCCTCGCGACACTCGCGGGGCATGCCCAGCAGTTGGTACCCAATCCCAGCTTCGAGTCCGTCACAGCTTGTCCCACGTTCGCCAGCATGCTGGGCAATGCCGCGCCTTGGTTCAACCCCACCGCAGGCACACCGGAGCTCTATCATGCCTGTGCCGGGACCGGTGCCTACGCCGGTGTGCCCGCCAACAGTTCCGGTGGGTTCCAGCATCCGCGCACCGGACAGGGCTTCGCCGGGCTGTACACCTATCGCGTGGGCATCGCCGATTTCCGGGAGTACATCGCCGTGCCCCTGGTGGCTCCGCTGGAAGCCGGTCGCTGTTACCGCTTCTCCATGTTCGTGAACATGCCGAACGATTTCGACCTGGCCTGTGACGGCATTGGCGTCCATTTCAGCACAGGGGCGCTCATCACGGGGAACCCGAATGTGTTGCCGGTGCCGGCACACATCGAGCATCCGGCCGGTATCCTCATCACCGACTCGCTCGGTTGGACGGAGGTATCCGGCATCTACACGGCCGCCGGAGGGGAGGACCACCTCACCATCGGGAATTTCCGTGTGGATGCGGCGACCACCACCACCCTGTTCAACCCAGGTACATGGTACCAGGGCCAGGCCTACCTGCTGGTCGATGATGTCTCCCTGGTGGCCGTGGAAGCAACGTTCGACCTCGGTCCGGATACGGCCATCTGCAACAGTGCACCCTATGTGCTCGACGCGACCGTCCCAGGAATGACGGCTGTTCTTTGGAACGATGGCTATACGGGACCGGTACGGACGGTGTATGCATCGGGTATGTACAGCGTGGAGGTATCCGTTGGCGCATGCACCTTCCGCGATACCGTGGCTATTGAGGTGCGGCCCCTTCCCACCATCGACCTGGGCGATGACCGTGCCCGCTGTGAGGGCATGCACGTGGAGCTAATGGCCATCACCGACCCTGCGAGCACGGTGGTCTGGCACGATGGTCACGTGGGCCATGCGCGCGTGGCGCCCGATGCCGGCACCTATGTGGCCACCGCCACCAACGCATGCGGCAGCGCCAGCGATACGGTGGTGGTCATCGACGACGATTGTCCGGAGGCGATCTACCTGCCCAACGCCATCACCCCCGACGGGGATGGCATCAATGACCTGTTCCGGCCAGTGTACGATCCCCGGTTGTGGGAGGTGTCATACCGCATCCATGATCGGTGGGGCCGGATGTGCCATGCGGCTGAGGATGGCAGCGTTTGGGCTGCGGAGGGGATCCCCAACGGAGTGTATGTGGTGCGGCTCTCGGCCCGTTCGCGCATTCGTGCGGTCGCCGAACGGGAGGTCATTTCCCATCTGACGGTGATCCGTTGAGGGTCGAACACGGCCCATCACAGGGATGGAACGTTGGGCGTGCGGATAGGGGTATCCGGCTGCGGCTTTGTCACCGGGGAAACACGACCCCGAAATGGACCTCTTCAGTCTTCGCAGTACGCTCATCATCCTTTTCCTGGCCCTCGCCGGGCACGTGATCGCACAAGGCCAACAGCAGACCGTGCGCGGCACCGTACTTGACGCCGATACGCGGGTCCCGCTTGTAGGAGCCACGGTGCTCGTGGTGGGTAGTGATCCACTCATCGGCACCACCACCGATCTGGATGGACGCTTCATCCTGGCTTCGGTGCCGGTCGGGCGCATCGACCTTCAGGTGCGATCACTGGGCCATGAGGAACAGGTGCTCGCCAACCTGCTGGTGAACAGCGCCAAGGAACTGGTGATCGAGGTCCTGATGCAGGAGTCCATCGCGCAACTGCAGGAAGTAGTGGTGAGCGGCAGGAAAGGACACGGTGAGGTGCGGAACGACATGGCCGTGATGAGCGCCCGCAAGATCAGTGTGGAGGAGACCTCCCGCATCGCCGGTGGGATCAACGATGCGGCCCGCATGGTCACGGTCTTCCCGGGTGTGTCGGGCGATCCGGCCGGCAACAATACCATCGTGGTGCGCGGCAATTCCCCCAAGGGTGTGCAATGGCGCCTGGAAGGCATGGAGATCCCAAGCCCGAACCACTTCAGTGACGATGGCTCCACCGGCGGTCCGATCAACGTGCTGAACAGCGACATGCTCGACAACAGTGATTTCTATACCGGTGCGTTTGCGGCGGAGTACGGCAATGTGACCAGCGCGGTGTTCGACATGAGGCTCCGCGATGGCAACGACCGCAAGCGTGAATACACGTTGAAGCTGGGTTCCCTGGGCACGGATGTTACGGCCGAAGGGCCGTTGCCTGGGATCAAGGGCGGCTCCTACCTGGCCAATTACCGCTACAGCACCCTCGCCCTGCTGGATGCCGCCGGCATCGTGGACTATCAGGGCGTGCCCAAGTACACCGATGCCGCCTTCAAGCTGAAGATGCCTGCGGGACGGGCAGGCACCTTCTCCCTCTTCGGTATTGGTGGCCTCAGTGCCATCAGTATCAAGGACGAGGGCGTTACAGGCGACACCCTGTTCGCTTCGGGCGACTATGGTTCGCGCATGGGGATGTTGGGCCTCACGCACACCCTGCTCCTAGGGAGCAACAACTTCCTCTACAGCACGGTGAGCCTGAGCGGCAATGGGAGCAGCACCGAATACTTCGAGACCGATTCGCCCGGTGAGACCCCGCTCGTGCTCCGGGAAGAGGATGACATGGCCCGATGGACCATGCGGGTCACGAGCACGCTGAACACGCGTATCAATGCCAACCACAAGCTGCGCTCAGGCATCATTGTCTCGGCCGACCGGTTCCGCACGTTCGCGAACAGCTACGATCGGGAGGATGGCCTGATGAAGGTTGGTCTGGACCAGACCGGTGATGCCACGACCGTGCAGGCATTCTCCAGCTGGAAGTGGCGGTGGAACGAACAGTGGAGCCTGTCCAGCGGCGTGCATCTGCTGCACTATGCATTGAACGGAAGCACCAGCGTGGAGCCCCGTGCCGCGGTCCGATACCAGCCCACGCTGGTTCGGGCCTTCACCCTGGGCGGTGGCCTGCACAGCCGTGCGGAGAGCATCATGAACTATCTGGCGCAGACCACCGATGCATCGGGCCACATCATCCAGCCCAACCGTGACCTGGGGCTGTCCAAGGCCGTGCATGCCGTGCTGGGCTATGAGCAGCTGCTGGCCGAGGATGTGCAGTTCAAGGCCGAGGTGTACTACCAGCACCTGTACGATCAGCCGGTGGAGAACAAGCCGGGCAGCTCCTTCTGGCTGGGCAACATGACGGAGTGGTTCACCACCAAGGATCTCGTGAACCAAGGGCGGGGCTACAACCTGGGCGTGGAGCTGGGCGTGGAGAAGTTCTTCACGCGCGGATGGCACGGCCTGGCCACGGCTTCGGTGTTCCAGAGCCGCTATCGCGCCCTGGATGGCACCTGGTACAACGCGCGCTTCGGCCTGGGAGCAGTGGGCAATGTGCTGGTGGGCAAGGAGTGGAAAGTGGGTGCGGAGGACAAGAACAAAGTGGTGCTCACCGGCCTTCGGTACAGCGTGCAGGGTGGCCAGTGGCGCACCCCCATCGACGAACAGGCGAGCGTTGAGGCCGGATACCAGCAGGAGGGTGAGCCCCCCATGAGCGTGAAGGGCCATCCCATCCAAAAGCTGGACATGGTGGTGGCCTACCGCGTGGGCGGAACCCGAGTGAGCCACGAGATCAAGGCCGATGTGCAGAACGTGCTGAACGCCTGCACCCCGGTGCAGTACTACTACGATGCGCGCACCGGGTCGCTGAAGACCGTCGACCAACTCGCGATCCTGCCGGTGCTGCAATACACCCTGCGCTTCTGACCTACACCTTCCCAAAGCCGGAAAGGCCACCAGGATACTCTGGTGGCCTTTCCGGCTTGAACAGTCCCCGGATGACTACAACACCCGCCGCACCATGCGCAGCTTGTGCGAGTAGCGCCCGGCCTCGGCGTCGAAGATGCCCTGCTGGTCCAGCCGATCGATGCGCACACGGCCACTGCTGTGGGCGATGCGCAGGTCGCCTTCCTCGTTGCGGGTGAGGATGACGCCCACATGGATGATGCGGCCCTCCTCGTTCTCGAAGAAAGCGAGATCGCCGGGTTCGCACAGGTCCAGCAGTTCCACGATGTCGCCCTCGGTCACCTGCTGGCCCGCATCGCGCGGCAGGTAGATGCCCATCAGGATGAAGAGCATCTGCGTGAGGCCGCTGCAATCCACGCCCCAGGGCGTGCGGCCACCCCACAGGTAGGGCGCGCCCAGGAAGGGGTGCAGGTAGAACTCGATGAGGTCGGCGCGTTCCAGATCGGGACGGTGGTTGGTCACCGCCTGCACGTGTATCCGTTGGTCCTGCCACAGGGTGGTGCCATCGTGGTAGAAGGGCAGCACGGCGCCAT
>ENA-UOUJ01001047-UOUJ01001047.1-activated-sludge-metagenome-genome-assembly--contig:-NODE-1047-length-15549-cov-4.411966_pt1 | contig 15549 bp, 12 predicted proteins | sample MGYA00249839_ERZ747224 | MGnify/ENA primary metagenome ERZ747224 (study PRJEB28782, sample SAMN03220277) | activated sludge metagenome | biome: wastewater; feature: sewage sludge; material...
GGCGTGCGGAAACGGCACGGCGGGCGCCTTCGCGCCAAAGGTGCTCGAAGCGGTGGGCTGTGAGGTCGTGCCGCTCGATGCCGAACTCGACCACAGTTTCCCGCGCTACAATCCAAACCCTGAAGACATGAAGATGCTGCACGCCATTGCGGAGGCGGTGGTGGCGAACAACGCGGACGTCGGCTTCGGCTTCGACGGCGACGGCGACCGCTGCGGCGTCGTTGATAACGAAGGGCACGAGATTTTCGCCGATACCGTCGGCGTGATGCTGGCGCGCGATATCGCGGCCATTCACAAGAACCCCGTGTTCGTTGCAGACGTGAAATCGACCGGACTCTTCGCGACCGACCCGGTGCTCCAGGAAGCCGGCGCCAAGACGCTCTATTGGAAGACGGGGCATTCCTATATGAAGCGCTACACCTTCGAGCAGAAGGCGCTCGTCGGCTTCGAGAAGAGCGGTCACTTCTTCTTCCAGCCGCCGTTCGGCCGCGGCTACGACGACGGCCTCGTGGCCGCACTCGCCGTTTGCGATATGCTCGAACGCGCCGAGGGGAAAACGATTGCCGATCTCCGCCGCGCCCTGCCGAAGACCTATCAGTCGCCCACCATGTCTCCCCACTGCGACGACGAAAAAAAGTACGGCGTCGTCGAGCGCGTCGTGGCGGACTACGAGGGGCTTGCAAAGAACGGCGGCAAGGTGGCGGGGCAGAAGATCCGCGACCTGGTGACCGTAAACGGTGTGCGTGTGACGCTCGAAGACGGAACGTGGGGGCTGGTTCGCGCCTCGTCCAACAAGCCGGAGCTCGTAATCGTGGTCGAGAGCCCGGTATCCGAAGAGAACAAGGTTGCGATGTTCCGCGATATCGAGGCTCGTCTCGCAGCTTTCCCCGAGGTTGGCGAATACAATCAGAAAATCTGACCGCGGGCGTTAGGGCCTTTTTCACCAAGCCACGGCTTCGGGCTGCCGGCTCGCTCCCCCGTTAATCGGATCGAGGCGCGCGCGGGTGCACGCTTGCGCTCCATTGCACGCGTTCAGGAAGCCCCGATGACCTTGGCAAAGCAGTCCTCGAACTCCGGAACATTCGGCCGGCGCGGGATAGGCGCGACGACCAGCGCCCGCCCTGCTCCCACACGCCGTCCCACGGTGTCCGGCAGGCCCGAGGCGCGCACCGCAGAAGCAGCAGCAAAAGCTGCAGACGCCATCGCGCGCGACGTCGGCACCGCGGCGTCTCGTGGAAAGGCGTATGTCTACGCCTGCCTCTCGGGCGCGACGACGTTTCTCGCGGTGCTCTTCATTCTGAGCGGCGTGGAAAGCCGTTTCTTCCAATCCGGACCGATGCTGTTCCTGTTCGCCATCCCGGTGCTGCCGACGCTTGCGCTCGTGCTCTACATCCCGACGGTCGTGCTGTCGGACATCGCGCGCCTGCTCTCGATTCCGCGCGGCTGGGCCGATATAGGGATCGGCTTCGTGCTGGGTGCGGGCCTCGGCATCGCATACGCCGTGACCAGCGCCGACGCCAAATCGCTTGCAACCGCCGTCGCGATCGCAGCCGGCGGGATCGTCGGCGGCTGGGCCTTCTGGCGCGCACAAGGCTATCCGGGCTTGTCGCGAAAAAGCGCTGACGCGGTGGATCTCGCCTACGAGAAAATCAAGTAGAGCGCGATCGGCATTACAGCATCGAAACGAGGAGGCGCGTCGCGACGAGCGCGAGGAACGCTGCGAATGCCAGCTCCAGCGCGCGCCGCGAGATGCCGTGTGCAACGCGCACGCCGAGCGGCGCGGCCAGCACACTCATCGGAATGATGATCGCTGCCCCGATGAGGCTCACGAAACCGAGCGACATGGGCGGAAGCTCCGGATTTCCCCACCCTGCCCAGATGTAGCCGATGAAGCCCGGCACCGCGATGATCGGTCCGAACCCGCTCGACGTGGCAACGGCCTTGAGGATCGACCATCCGCATAGCGTGAACAACGACACCAGGAACATCCCGCCGCCGATGCTCATGAGTGTCGAGACGAGACCGATGAGAAACGCGGCGAGACGCACCAGCGCGTTGTTCGGCACATCGTCTGCGAGCCGCCAGTCTTCCCGTCCCATCGCCATCTTGAGCGCGAGCAGAAAGCCGCACACGACCCACACCCACTTGAGTGCCGTGCTCGAAACGACAGACACGAGCGCGATACCGACCAGCACACCGGCAATCACGAACGGAGCAAGGCGGCGCAGGACGTCCATATCGACGGCGCCCTTGCTGCGATGCGCGCGGAAGGACGAGATCGCTGTCGGCACGATGACGGCGAACGACGTGCCCAACACGAGATGCATACGAATGCTTTCGGGGACATCGAGAAACGTGAACGTTTCGAACAGCACCGGAACAAGCACGCCGCCGCCACCGATACCGAGCAGACCTGCAAGGAACCCCGTGGCAAGGCCACCGACCAGCAGCGCCAGCACAAGCCAGAGAAGGTCACCATTGGCGAGCGCGAGATCCATGACCCAGCCCCGCCCTACTCTGCCGCGCAACCGACTGAGGGGTTCGCATCGTCCACGCCGCGCGGCTGGCCTTCGGCAATTGCCATTGCGTCGAGGAGCACGTCGATGCCGGGCCCCTCGCCGACACCGTTTTCCGAGAGGTATCGGCGGAACAGACGCGCGCGCGGCTGGCCGTGATAGAGACCGAGGATATGGCGCGTCACGGAATTGAGGCGCCCTCCGGTGTCCACATGCCGGCGGACATACGGGACGAGACGCGCAAGTACGTCGCTACGCTGAGGCGCCGGCGTATCGCTTCCGAACAGCGCGCTGTCGACCGCCGCGAGCAGATAGGGTGTTTGATAAGCCGCGCGGCCGACCATGACGCCATCCACGTGATCGAGGTGTCTTGCGGCTTCGTCGAGGGTCTCTATCCCGCCGTTGATAACGATGGTGAGATCGGGACGGGCGGCCTTGAGGCGATAAACGCGCGCGTAATCGAGCGGCGGGATCTCGCGGTTCTCCTTCGGCGAGAGACCATCGAGCCAAGCCTTGCGCGCATGCACGATGAAGAGCCGGCAACCCGCATCCGATACCGTCTCGATGAAGCGCGTGAAATCGGTCTCACTGTCCTGGTCGTCAATGCCGATACGGCATTTCACGGTGACCGGGGTTTTGACGCGGGCCGTCATGGCCGCGACGCAGGAAGCGACGCGCGCGGGCTCCGCCATCAGCGCCGCGCCGAAGCAGCCCTCCTGCACGCGCGGCGACGGGCAGCCGACGTTGAGATTGATCTCGTCGTAGCCCATCGCTTCGCCGACCGCCGCGGCATCGGCGAGCTTTGCGGGATCGGAGCCGCCGAGCTGCAGCGCAACGGGATGCTCTTCTGCTCCGAAGCCAAGCAGACGCGCGCGGTCACCGTGGAGCACGGCTTCGGCCGTGACCATCTCGGTATAGAGCCGCGCGTTCCGCGACAGCAGACGGTGGAAATACCGGCAATGCCGGTCCGTCCAATCCATCATCGGGGCGACACAGAACCTGTGGGAGAGATCTGTCACGTGTTTTTCCTGTTCGCGCCGAAGCGCCATCGCGGATCGAGGTGCGCGCTCCGCCGTATTTCATGCCGGACGCGAGGGATGCTCGATACATTCTCACTGCGTACTGGAGAGCTGTGCCCCCTCGCAAGGGGCATGATGTCCCCGCCTTGAGCATTGAGAGACTTTGCAGAGCGGCGGAGCATCAAAGCGGAGGATAACCGCGCGTATCTCGCCCCTCTCCCCTCCGCGGCATGGCTCGATACAATACGGACGTGGTTGCTCAGCTTGACTTCGACGCGCGGTTTGGTACCCACGTCCCGCACAGGACGACCTGTGCCTTAGACGACGATTCCGGGACGGCCCGGCCCACCTTTAGGAGGGCCACGATGGCCGGTCCGTTGAAACAATTCGAGATCGTACCGCTCGTCCACCTCGGCGAGATCGGCGGTTACGAGATCGCTCTCACAAACTCCGCTCTCTTCATGCTGCTTACCGTCGGCCTGGCCAGCGGCTTCATGCTTCTCGGCGCCCGATCGCGTGCGCTCGTTCCCGGCCGCTGGCAGGCCGCGGCCGAAATGACTTACGACTTCGTGCTCAAGACGCTGCGCGACAACACGGGCGAACATGGCCTGCGGTTTTTTCCGCTCGTGTTCAGCCTGTTCATGTTCATTCTGGTGGCTAATCTTCTGGGCATGATCCCAGGCGCGTTTACGGTAACAAGCCATCTCATCGTCACCTTCGCTCTCGCCATGATCGTGTTTTTGACGGTCCTGCTCTACGGGTTGTTTCAACACGGGTTCGGCTTTCTTCGCCTGTTCCTGCCGCCCGGTGTTCCGCTGGCTCTGGCACCCTTCCTCATCCCGATCGAAATCATTTCCTTCCTGTCGCGGCCGATCAGCCATTCCGTGCGTCTGTTCGCCGTGATGCTCGCAGGACACGTCATGCTCAAGGTGTTCGCTGGGTTTGTCGTCAGCCTCTCGGCTGCGGGGGGCTTAGGGCTCTTCCTGGCCGTTCCGGCGCTGGTCATGACGGTTCTCATCACGATCCTGGAATTCATGATGGCGCTGATCCAGGCTTACGTTTTTACGATGCTGACATGCATGTATCTCAACGACGCCCTGCACCCGTCGCATTGATCGCGAGCGCTTGGATAGGCGGGCAATGCAGGATCAGCATTCAACAACGAGGCGTTTTGGGCGGCGCCTGCGATCCGTGACGGGGGCCAGGGCTTCGGCAAGGCGCGCAATGCCGGCTGCGTTCGGTCAACGATGAAAACCCGAGGACGAGATAGCGGTCGTTCTCGGGGGACGTATCGAAGCCAACAGCCGCGCCGGAGGTCAACGTGTAGACACCGACACCCGCCTCGATCGCGCGTTGTTCGATCTCACGTGCCGGCGGAAAGCTGCTCGGCAGACGCCATGCCAGGTGCATTCCCGCTTCGTCGCCAATGATCTCGCCGCCCGGGAAGTGCTTTTCGAGCGCTGTGAGCAGGGCGTTGCGCCGGGATAGGTAGAGCTTTCGAATGCGCCGCACGTGACGCTCATAGCCGCCGCTCGTCATGAAATCCGCAAGCGTCGCCTGCTCCAGCCACGGCTGGCCATTGTTCATCAATGTTTTCATATCGCGGGCGCGCTCGACGATTTCCGGCGGGAAGACGACGTAGCCGAGGCGGAGCCCAGCGCCCAGCGACTTCGAGAACGTGCCGAGATAGATGACGCGGCCGGTGCGATCCAATCCCTTGAGGGCTGCGATAGGCGCGCCGTGAAAGCGGAAGTCGCTGTCGTAGTCATCTTCCAGGATGTAGGAGTCCGTCTCTGCGGCCCAGGCAAGAAGCTCAAGCCGGCGTTCGAGAGAGAGCGTCACCCCCAACGGATATTGATGTGAGGGTGTGACGTAGGCGACGGCGTTTCTGACATTGGGCAGATGGCTGCAATCGAGGCCGCGGTCGTCGACGGGAACGGAGACGACGTTGGCACCGAAACTTTCGAATAGAAACGCAGCACCCTGATAGCAGGGCTGCTCGACCACAGCCGTGGCGCCGGGGCCCAACATCAACCGGCTCACCAGATTGAGACCATCCTGACAGCCGCCGACGATAATGATCTCGTCGGCATTGGTTGCGATGTTGCGCGTGGGGCGGAGCCGATCCGCGATGGCGCGTCTCAGCTCGAACAACCCCGACTGTGCGCGATATTCCGTGAGATCGGAGCCTGCGGTGCGGAGCCGTTTCACGATCAATTGTGCCCACGTCTTGCGCGGGAACGAGTCCGGATCGGGCCGCCCGACCCAGAAATCGGCAATGAGCCGGCCTCGATGCGGATTCACCACCGCCTGACAGCGAAACGTGGGATTGAGCGAGCTGCCGACAGCGCGGCGGGGTTTGCGCGCCGAAGGTGCGCCGTTCTGGCTTGCTGTATAGAGCGCGCTCTCCGGAATTTGGAATGAAACGAACGTACCGACGGAAGATCGCGTTTCGATGTAGCCTTCGGCGGTCAGCCGCTCATAGGCGAGTGCAGCCGTATTGCGCGCGATCCCGATCTGCTCGCTCAAGGCGCGCGTTGCAGGAAGGCGCTCGCCTGGACGGAGACGCCCCTCGAGGATCATGGCCCGCACCTGCTCGAAGATTTGTGTCTGAAGGCTCACCGGACTCGTCGGCTGAAGCCTCAATGGCAAAGGCATTGGGAGTTTCTCCCGGGAAAACACCGACTTAGCGTTGCGCTCTGGCTCCATACTATATGTCAGAATGGGCCCATCGATAGGGCCGCAACGCATGATTCCCATGGTGCCACGCTGCCTTGCGCCGCGGCATCGGCCGCGTGATCGCCTGTAAATGCGACGTCCTTCGTGCGTTTGTCCGTATGCGCATTCATGCCGACGCGCGATGCTCGTCGCTCACTGGCTCGCCCGGGCGGCTCTACCCTTTTGCGGCCGACCGGCGCTAGGTGCAGCCCGTGCCCGCCTCCTACTGTTCGTCCAGTGAGGCACAAGGCGCGGGAGCCAATGGCACATCGCCTGGCGAGATTTCACTCTCGTGCTGGAAACCTCATGCAGACGCGCTCGCGCGGTTGGCGCGCGAGGGAGTTCAAGCAAGAGGTTCGAAGCAGTCTCGTGACCACAGCCCTGATCGTCGACGACCATCCGATCGTCATGGAAGCCTGCAAGCAACTCCTGAGCACAGCGGGAGTAACGGCAATCGGGGAGGCTTCGAGCCCGGTGGACGCGTATCGCGCGTATCGAACGCTGAAGCCCGATATCATCATCTCCGATCTCACGATCCGCACGGGTATTCTCGACGGTATCTCGTTCATCCGGCGGCTGCGTCTCCACGACAAGGTGACGCCGATCCTCGTCTTCTCGATGCATACCGATCCCGTGATCATCTCACGCACGCTCGAGGTCGGCGCGACGGGCTATTTGTGGAAGACAACGTGCTCCGAGGAATTCGTCAAAGCCTTTCACAAGGTGCGCCAGGGCGTGCGTTATCTGAGCCATGAGGTGGCGTCCGAGCTCGCGTTTATGGAGCTCAGGGGCACGGCAAATCCCCTCAGCACGTTGACACTCCGCGAATTGCAGACGCTCGCTCTGATCGCGGATGGACGTTCCTACGGGCTGATCGCGGAGGAACTGCACGTCTCCTACAAGACCGTTGCCAACACGGCTTCGCAAATCAAAGTCAAGCTCGGCGCGGCCAGCCTGCCGGAGCTTATGCGGATCGGGATTGCGCACCTTCCTTCCGAGACGGGCAGGCGCAATATTCGCGTTGCGTGACAGCATGACGACAACGCCAGCACCGAGCTGCGCATTAACACAGCACTAAGCCTATTCGTCATACCTGCCAGCCACAGCACGCATGGCGCTCGCTCGAGCCGCGCGAGAGGAGCAGTCTTCTTTGATCCGAAACAGGTCGGTGTCGGTCCGCGTTCGCTAAAACGGCGACATCTGCGGTTGCTCGACGACGCCGAGCCTAATCAAAGGAGGCGAGTTCCATGGCCAAGACGATGAAGGCTGCGATCTTTGTCGAAAACGGACGCATCGTTCTCGACGAGAAGCCGATCCCGGACATCGCGCCGACGGACGCACTTGTTCGGATCACGACGACAACGATCTGCGGAACCGACGTTCATATTCTGAAAGGCGAGTATCCAGTCGCCAAAGGCCTCACGATCGGCCACGAGCCTGTGGGCGTGATCGAAAAGCTCGGCTCGGGTGTCACAGGCTTCGAGGAAGGCCAGCGGGTCGTCATCGGCGCGATTACGCCTTCGGGCTGGAGCAACGCGTGTCTCTGCGGATGCGGCGCGCAAGACGGCGCCGGCACGAAGCACGGGTGGAAGCCTTATGGCGGCTGGAAGTTCGGCAACACCATCGACGGCAGCCAAGCGGAATATCTGCGCGTGCCGGACGCGTTGGCGAACCTTGCGGTGATCCCCGATCATATCACGGACGAGCAGGTGCTCATGTGTCCGGACATCATGTCGACCGGCTTTTCTGGCGCGGAGAGCGGCGGCGTCAAGATCGGCGATACGGTGGCGGTGTTCGCACAGGGGCCGATCGGGCTTTGCGCGACGGCCGGCGCAAAGCTGATGGGAGCGACGAAGATCATTGCCGTCGACTCCGTGCCTGCGCGCATTGAAATGGCCAAACGGCTCGGCGCGGACGAGGTCGTCGACTTCAAGGCTGAAGATCCCGTCGAGGCGATCATGCGGATTACGGACGGTCGCGGCGTCGATGTCGCGATCGAGGCGCTTGGCGTTCAATCCACCTTCGAAGCAGGTCTCAGAATTCTTCGCCCCGGCGGCACGCTGTCGAGCCTCGGGGTCTATTCCTCCGACCTCAAGATCCCGCTCGATGCCTTTGCAGCGGGTCTCGGAGACACAACGATCCGCACTACGCTGTGCCCTGGCGGGAAGGAGCGGATGCGCCGGATGCTGGAGGTCGTGGCATCGGGGCGGGTCGATCTGTCGGGGCTTGTCACCCACCGCTTCAAACTCGACCAGATCGAGGAGGCATACGAGCTTTTCGCAAACCAGCGTGACGGTGTGCTCAAGGTCGCCATTACGCCATAAGAAAGTAAGGAAGCGTCCGCGTCGTAGCTCGTTCTACTCGGACGGGCTCGGCGCGGCCGCCGCTCTTGCCTGGAACGACGTACAAATGAGTTCGAGTTCCTTCTCGCTCACCGGCATACCAATGCATTTGCAGTAAAAGTTCGTTTGCACTCCGTCGTTTTGCGACTTGAGACGGCGGATGAGGAGAAAGATGCAGTCTCCGCAACTGCCCACGGCCTGCCTGCGCGCGCCGGTGCCGAGTTGACCGACAAGATGACGCAACGTGTCGCGCAGGATCTCCTGCCTCTTCTTGTCGAGCGTATCGATGTCGTTGAATATCGACGTCAGCGGATCAGCGGAGATCCGCTTGCGCGCTTTTTCGGTCAGCGTGAGGATCGAGCTTCGTCCATCGTAAGGCGACTTCTCACGGACGAGGTAGTCACGATTTTCGAGCGCTTTAATGGTTTGAGACGCGGTGCCGCGCGTCGTTGCCTGATAGGCCGCGAGTCCGGACAGCGTCCGGCTGAAAACGTTGGCGCGAGAAAAGAAACGAAGGGCAAACCATTGCGCCGACGTGAGACAATCGTCGTCGCGCTCCGCGAGCATGCCGCGCCCGAGCTGCAAGAGCAGCTCTCCGATCTCAAGTGCCAACATACTGCATCCACCCCAACCCATTGATATATCGAAAAGCTGACGCTGACAGTCAAGACTAGGTGGACGGATGATTTCGGATCGCAATCGGTTGCTTCCAACGTGGACGGACATACGATTTTCGTCTGTGAAGACCTCTAAAAAATGCCCAACCGTTAACCCTGGTGTGAGGTGCGGCAGCCAATATGTCGCATACGAAAGAGGGGGGTCTCGTGATGCTTCAGTTCTCGTCAGGCACGCCGTCGGCGGCGGCTCATTCGCCGCAAGCCAACAGTCCCGCGCCTGCCGAGACCGTCGTCAATCTCGCGAATGCGGTTTTCAACTGCACCCAAGAGGCCATCGTTGTCACCGATACCAAGGGTATGGTGATCGCGGTCAATCCGGCATTCACGACCGTCTCGGGGTACTCAGCGCTGGAAGTCGTGGGGCGGCCCATGCGCGCGCTCCAGTCGGGCCGGCACGGGCGCACGTTTTATCGCGAGCTGTGGGCGCGCGTTACGGAGCACGGTTACTGGCAGGGCGAGATCTGGAACAAGCGCAAGAACGGCGAGATCTATCCGGCGCTTCTCACGCTCTCGAGCGTCCGCGATGCGAATGGGCAGGTCACCCATTTCATCGGGACCACGGCCGATCTGAGCAGGATCAAGAAATCCGAACTCGAACTCGATCATGTCGCTCATCACGACGAACTGACGGGGCTTCCCAACCGCCGCCTCCTGATCTCGCACCTCGACCGCGCGCTCAAAGCGACACGGCAAAAGGCGACGGGTGCCGTTCTTTTCATCGATCTCGACCGCTTCAAGCTGGTCAACGACAGCCTTGGCCATGGCGCGGGCGACGAGCTCCTGAGGCTGGTGACGCAGCGCCTCCGGGCGAGCCTCAGGACCGCCGACTTTCTCGCCCGCTTCGGCGGTGACGAATTCATCGTGATTCTCGAACAGACATCGCCTGAAGGCGCGAGAACAGTTGCCCAGCACGTGATCGACCGCCTGACCGAGCCGTTCCTGCTGCCCGCGGGCGGCGAAATTTATATCGGTGCCAGCATCGGCATCAGCTTCTTTCCCGAGGATAGCTCGCGTGCCGAGGAGCTTCTGCAGCACGCGGACGCTGCGCTCTATCAGGCCAAATCAGCCGGAAAATCGACGTACCGCGTTTATTCCTCCGACCTGACAACCGTGGCCAACACTCGACTGACGATGGAGGCGCAATTGCGCCGCGCGCTCGATCGCGACGAGTTCGTGCTGCACTATCAGCCCCTCGTGTCGCTGGTGACGGGGCAGGTGTTTGGGCTCGAAGCTTTGATCCGGTGGCAGGATCCGGAGCGCGGCCTCATTCCGCCCGGAGACTTTCTGCCGGTCGCCGAGGAAACCGGCCTCATCGTGCCGATCGGGAACCGGATGCTGAAGGTTGCTGCGGCGCAGATGAAGACGTGGCGTGACTCGGGGCTCGCGCTCGACCTCATGGCCGTCAACATCTCCCCGCGCCAATTCCGCCACCTCGATTTCGCCGAAAATCTCGCCGCGACGCTTCGCGAGACCGGGCTTTCGCCGGAGCTTCTCGAACTCGAGATTACAGAAGAAACGCTGATGGACTGTCTCGCCGCAACGCGGTCAACGCTCACCGCCCTCAAGTCGCTCGGCGTCGGGCTCGCCGTCGACGATTTCGGAACCGGCTACTCTTCCCTCGCCTATCTCAAGACGTTGCCGTGCGACATGCTCAAAATCGACCGCAGCTTCGTCACCGATCTCGGTCAGGATCCGGCATCGGGCGCGATCGTGACGGCCATCATCCGGCTTGCGGAATGCCTGGGCCTCTCGATCCTGGCCGAAGGCATCGAAACGGCGCAGCAAAGGAATATCCTGGCCGAGAGCGGATGCCTGATGGGACAGGGCTACCTCTTCGCCTGCGGCGTGCCTGCGGGCGAGGTGCCGTCTCTCTCCGGGCTCCGCCGGGTGCCCTAAGCGATCTTCGCAAACCTCGTTCAGCCCCCCCGCCTCCGCCCTCCCTCTCCCCTCGGTTCGGAACCAATGCCGGGCTCGTCCGCTTCCTTTGACGTCGGCCTCGTGTCGCGCCTGCGCGATCGGTAGCCCACCTGCGGACCAGACGAAGACGTTCCGATGCAATCGTCGCCCCGCACTTTTCGACAAGACCGATCAATCCCGCTCGCGAAGACACGGCATCCGGCGCATTCATCGTCCCAACGAAGGAGAGTGCCGTGAAAGTCAAAGACGCCATGCATAAGGGCGCGGAATGGGTGAGCCCCGATACGCCTCTGACCCAAGTCGCCCGTAAGATGAAAGAGCTCGACGTGGGATCAATCCCCGTCGGCGAGAACGATCGCCTCGTCGGAATGGTGACCGATCGGGATATCGCCTGCCGGGCGGTCGCAGACGGCCGCGATTGCGATGCGATGACGGCCCGCGACGTGATGACGGACGGCATCATCTTCTGCCGCGACATGGAAGAGCTGGACGACGCCATGCGCATCATGGAGCAGAAGCAAATCCGCCGTTTGCCTGTCATCAACGAGCAGAAACGGCTGGTGGGGATGCTCAGTCTCGGAGATGTGTCGCAGGCGGCGCCTCATGCGCTCACGGGCGAAGTGACGGCGGCGGTGAGCGCTCCGCACGCTTAGTCCGGCACGCAATGGCGCGTGCCGTCTCCATGATGTTTCCTGAATACGACTTTTCCGAACACGACAGGCGGCGGCTTCGCTTCCGATATTTTACGCGGGCCGCCGTCGGACTGCCCTATGTACAGCACCACTTTTGGGGAGGGAGACGGCACCGAGGAGGACCGATCCATGACGATACCCGCGCCTATCGCTCATACCGTGCAGCAAACCCAGGAATGGCTGAAAGAGTTGAGGGACAACGCCGATTTCGAAACGGAGACGATCGCGCTCAGCGTGCTGCGTGTCGTTCTCCATCAGCTTCGGGATCGGCTCACGCCGGAGGAGGCCGTGCAGCTCGGCGCGCAACTTCCGACCGTACTCCGCGGTGTCTATTACGAAGGCTGGCGGCCAGCGCGGACACCGGAACGCATTCGGAGCAGAGAGCAGTTTCTGGAGGCTATCGAGACTAAGCTTTTGCCGCGCGCCCTCCCCGTGGAACGCGTGGTGAAAGACGTGTTCGCACTGCTCGCGCACCACTGCGACCCGGGTGAGATATCGCAGGTGATCGACCAGCTTCCTTCCGGCCTCAAGGGGCTCTGGCCAGCGAACGCGGTAACGTATCGAGCCCGCCTGTGATAGGCGCGGCGGCGGGTCCATTCGCCGTCAAAGTGCCGAGCCGGTGAGGAAAATGAAGCCGGAATAGCCGCTGCGGATCTCACGCTCGACGATACCGATCTCTTTGGCCTCCACCTCGCGGGCGTGCTCGCGGAAGACGCGCTCGATGGTCTCCGGCGATAGCTTCAGGACGGGAAATGGCCGGTCGCCGACGACGTAGCCTTCCGAGCGCACGAGAAATGCCGCCGCCAACATGCCGCCGGGACGAACGCAGCGAGCGAATTGCGCGCAGGCCGCTTCGAACTCGTCGTGGCGGCCGGTGATCGATTCCGCGCAGAAGAACATCGTGGCCGCATCCCAAGCCTGGCGGGGAAGATCGAAGATGGAGCCTTGCGTAACCGAGCACTTCTCCCTGAGCGCGGGAAGTGGGTTGTCGGGAAGCGGACACGCGTCGCCATAGGCGTCGCGGACGACACGCCAGAAGTGCTGCCACTGAGGGCGGAGGTCGTCGCGGGCGATCTCGCGCTCGAGCCAGGCGACGTTGCTTTCCGCATACTCCCAAGCCGTCAGCCGGCGAGCCCGCGCGAGGGAACAAAAGAAGGGAATGAGATTCGGACCTGTGCCGACATCCACAATGTCGAGATCCTCGCCCAGCGGCTTAGCGCGTTGCAACGCCTCGACGGCAACTTGAATGACGAGATCGTCATCGGGGTGTGGCTCCCCGTAGTAGTGCTGAAAGTAGGCTTCGGAATCGAACTCTTTCCAGGAATAATCCGCGTTACCGCGCCCGCTCGCTGCGTCCCGATCCTGCATCGCTACCCCGCCTGAGCCCTTCGGTGTCTTTCTCGTGCGCTCCGAGAAGACCCAAACGGTCGGGGAAAATCAAGCGGAGGCTTTCGACTGGCCGGATGTGTGTTCGATCAGCGCGGGCCTCGCCAAAGCCGGTGCCTGCCACGGCTTGAACTTCGTGATCAGCGCGGAAAGCTGCTCGACTTCTACAGGACGCGAGAAATAGTAGCCTTGCAGCTCGGTGCAGCCAAACAAGCTCATCAACTGAGCCTGGTACTCCGTCTCCACGCCTTCCGCGACGATCTCCATACCCAGCCCACGCCCGAGAGACGCCACCGACTGCACGATGGCGCGCGACGTCTCCGAACTCGACGCGTTGGTCACGAAGCTGCGATCGATCTTGATCTTGTTGAACTTGAAGTTGCACAGGTAGACGAGGCTCGAATAGCCGGTGCCGAAATCGTCGAGGGCGGTCTGAAAACCCATGGCCTGCAGGGCATCGAGCGTCGACGTCGTCGAAGCATTCGCTTCGAGCAGCACACCTTCTGTGATTTCCAGCACGAAGCGCTGCGGCACGAGGCCATGCGCGTCAACGAGGCCTTTCATGATCTTCGGCAGATCGGTCTGGCGGAACTGAAGCGGCGACAGGTTGACGGCGATGTCGAGATCTGGCCAGCGCTTCGTATCGCGAGCGGCACGGTCCAACATCCATGTGCCGAGCGTGGCCATGAAGCCCGAGTCCTCGGCAATGGGAATGAAGGTCGTTGGCGGCACCTCTCCGCGCTCAGGATGACGCCACCGCAGCAGCGCCTCGGCACCTACGATCTCGCCGGTGCGGCACGATACGATCGGCTGATATTGCAGGCGCAGCTCGTTTCGCTCGATGGCCGCGCGAAGATCGACCTCGATTGCGCGGCGGGTTTCCACGTCGCGGGCCATGTCGGCGGTAAAGAAGATGGCCCGATCCCGGCCTTGCCGCTTCGCGTCGTAGAGCGCGATATCGGCATGGCGCATCAGCTCGTCCGTCGTCGTGCCGTGATCGGGCGCCATGGCAATGCCAATCGAGGCTTTGACGCGCATGGATTGGCCGTCGATGGAGAACGGCTCGGTGAACGCCGCCGAGATCCGTTCCGCCAAGCGCTTTCCGCCCTGCTCGTCTTCGGCAAGGCAGAGAATGGTGAACTCGTCGCCGCCGAAACGGGCGATGAAGTCGCCCGCCCTCAGCCGTGAGCGTAAACGTTCCGCCACGGCGCGGACGAGTTTGTCGCCGGTCTCGTGACCGAGCGTATCGTTGATGTCTTTGAACTTGTCGATGTCAACATACGCCGCCACGGCCCTGCGGCCGTTGGGACTCAAGTTGCCCTTGGCGAGCCACTCGTCGACTTTCTCAAGCATATGCATGCGGTTCGGCAGGCCAGAGAGGGCATCGTGCCTGGAGGCATGGCGCGACTTCGCCTCACGCTGCGCAAGCTCTTCTGAGGCGTGCCGCAGACGCTTGAACATCTGGTTGGAGAGAATACCCGCTCCGAGCACGCCGCAAGCGACGAGCGGCAGGATCACCGTCAACAGCACATGACCGGGCCGCCGCGTTTCCCACGACAGATTTCCCACGTCGATGCCGTCGTCACCGACGAACCGCTGGGAGACGATGGCGCGGCCCCGCGCCGGCTCGGCCGAGAGCTTGAGTTCCGGCATCAGGAGTGCGCGCGAAATCTTCGCTATGAAATCGTCGTTGATATAGATGACGCTGATCAGGAGGTTCGGGACGCCCCTGTGCAGGCTCAAATCGACATTGGGGACGATCGTGATTGCCGTAACCACCGCCGGCCGACCGTCGACCGACATGATATGTCCGCCCCAGCGCGCCAGTTTGACGGCCCCCGCAAGCACCTTGTAGTTCGTTTGAGACTGGCCAAACTCGTCCGGGCGCCCTCTGAGGTTGGACGTGCGTCCCTCCCTCACCTCAAAGATGAGCGATGTAAGATCTTCCCGGCGCGCTTCGAAGGCAGCCGGCTCGCGGCGCTCCTCTTCCGCGTAGGAATAGAGCGGTTGGTCTTTCCCGTTCAGGATGTAGACTTCGTTATGACCGTAGGTCTCGGTCAGAAATACTCCGAAGTTACTATCGGTAAATTCCAGGTCCACGTGCTCGTCGCTGATCTTGGAAACGGCATCGTCCCACCAAGCCACGCTCTTCTGGCCGTCCAGCACGCTCGCGATGGCTTGATTGAACGCGTTTTCGAGAAGCGCGGCCTCCGTTTCGGTAGCAGCTCGGTTCGCGGACCAACCAGCGAATGCAACGATTGCGAGCAAAAGTATTCCGAAGA
>ENA-UOUJ01001048-UOUJ01001048.1-activated-sludge-metagenome-genome-assembly--contig:-NODE-1048-length-15544-cov-4.845180_pt1 | contig 15544 bp, 18 predicted proteins | sample MGYA00249839_ERZ747224 | MGnify/ENA primary metagenome ERZ747224 (study PRJEB28782, sample SAMN03220277) | activated sludge metagenome | biome: wastewater; feature: sewage sludge; material...
TCATCGGGCGATCCACCTTATGCCCCTGTCTCAGAAACCGGCACCACCTCAGTTCTCGGCAAGACCGGATTCAAGGTCACGACGGTTCTCAATGCTGACAAGGCAGCGCTGGAACTTGCTATCGCAAAGTTCGAAAGTGCTTTGCCGAAGCGCGCGGCGGTCCTCATATTCTACGCCGGACATGCGGTGCAGTATCAGGCACAGAACGTTATTCTGCCGGTTGGTTCGATCGGCAAGGTATCTAAAGCGGATGACCTTTTCACACAGGGCGTCGTCCTCAGTGACCTGCTCAAGCAAGTCGCGACGCGTAAGGATTCCATCACGACGGTGATACTGGACGCATGTCGCGACTCCCCGTTTCCGGACAAGCCTGAGATCAGCGGCGGACTCAGCCGTAGCGCCGCCATCTCAACGACAGGCAAGGGCGAGGCAAGAAGCCGTAAGGGGTCTGCAATGGAGGGGATTGTGATCGCATATTCGACCGCGCCGGACATGACCGCTGCGGACGGCGAAGGGCGCAACAGCCCGTATACGAAATATCTCAAGGAGTTTCTTCGCCGACCGAATACGTCGTTAGACGACATCCTGAAACTGACACGGACAGAGGTAACGAAAGAAACAGGAGGTCAACAAACCCCCTGGTATGAAACGTCGATGAACGGCAAGTTTTACCCCGCCGGTCGCGGACGGATCGAGTTCGAAGACCTGCTTAAACTGTTGGTACCGGCGAAATCGGATTTTGAGGGTAGACTCTCTTGGTTCCATTGGCGCGATGGCGACGTTGCTGACCCCATTAATTGGGATAGGGATAGTGAGAATAATGATAAACCTACGCGTAAGCGGCGCAAGAAGCCGGTGGAGAAGCCTGGGACCATGTTCGAAAACGTGCCCTCGTATCCCTTTAACGAACGAGGCGAGGTCGCTATTCTATTGAACGGAGAATCGACACACGGGAGCTTTCCCGTGAAATGGGAGGTTTGGTTGCTAGGGGTCAGGGGTGGTTTCGATGAAGTCGTCTTGACGTCGGGCATCCTGGGGGGATTCGGCGGACCGGAGATCGAGTCCGGATTTGGTCAATCTTCGATATTAGAGGTTATTCCAACTTGCCGTAACGATGAAAGGTCGGTTGGGAGTCGCGTGTTTAAAGTCAATTTGCCCGGTCACCGCCCATCGTGGCTCGCTGAGACGTATAGCTGTGGCTCGGCAGGTTGCTCGGCTGATTACATGCTGATCTTCCATTCCAGCGATCTGAAGCGATATGGATGTCGTTGAGGCGTCGGGAGCCCCGGCACTCATCATGATTCCGGAACGCCTCGGGTATTCCACATGGCTTGGCGTCACAGGCCTGCGGTGTAGGAGCCCCCAAGATAGAAATGAAGAAATGGTATGGGCAGCGAGGGGTGTCCTGCGATCCAGACCCATCAATAAGTTGGTATGGTTGGCGGCTTGTGATTCACGGCTTCCGAAAGGGGGCATCCATTGGGGTCGCAGACTCTAAAAGCACGATGTCCAGCAGCGTTCCCCCCGACAGAAACGAATGCTCGGTCGGGTCGAACAAGCCGTTTGGCAATATTCGGCTGTGGTTCTGGGCGGTCGCGATAACCGTGGTATGGATAAGCCGCTCGCGGAATAGCAGCGTCGACGGAATGCTTTTCTCTCCACGAATGCCGAGCCGTTCGTAGAACTCGTGTACCGCGTCGCGAATGGCTCGCTTCTGCTACCCCCATTGGGCAACCTATTCTGACCACTCAGAGGCAACTGTGCAGTCGTTGCCGACGGCTCTATCCACGTCCCAGCCTGGGTATGCCCTTGCTGCACCGAGGCGTTGGCCTTTCCTCAAATTTTCAGCCCGTCCCTAGAATGGCTGTCGCAGTAGCAGCGCCCACAGATAGGCAAAGAACGCATCCTGTGGGTTGGCGTGTAGTTCGTTGATGAGAATGTCGCTGTCCGTGCGGATGTGGCGCGGATCGAAAGGCCGCGTTGCGGGCGCTCCGGTATCGACATCCGTCTGTTTGAGCGCCTCCCATATCTGATAGCGCCGCGTTGGCTGTATCCGGTCGAAGCGCAACAACCGGATCGCCTTCTCGATATTCTTCGGGTCGGATGCGGGCAACCGCTCGAAACCCCTGAGATGCTGGGCGCACAGAATACGGTGAATCCGCTCGATGGTGTGCAGGTCGTGTAGATGCTCCGGCACGCCGCGATGTTTCGGGTTGAACACCTCCTTCAACGGGTGTGGTTCGTCGCCGAACTGCGGTATGAAAAGTCCATGGTCGCGCATCCGCTCGCGCAGCCGGTGGAAGATCAGATTGACGGTCGGTGCGCTGAGCTTTGTCGCCTTTACCGTCTCCGCCGCCGTTAGGTCGCGGGCGAAGCACTCGACCACGCGCCTCAGCCGGTGTTCGGAAATTTTCGCGTTCCGGTAACGGCGGTTTTTCGGTGTTGCTCCAGGCACTTGGCGGCTTTCCGAACGCGCCCTTCCTCGCCCTTTCCTTGCTGAGTGGTTCGACACCCTTGCGACGGCAGGGATAGGCTTGCCGCAGGATAGATCGACGCCGGAGATATTCCCATAAGTCTTATGGTTGTTGGTTTCGATATTCTTTTAGGAATATATTCCTTGATATGTTCTATATTCGTTCTATATGATTCTGCCTGGCCTGTAACGGCAGCGCAGAAAGGAGGCAGGCATGAGCGACGATGACTTTTCCCACTATCTCCATCACCTGGCTCATCTCGACCTGCCGCTGGAGGCCAAGATCGAGATGTTGGGTGTGCTGCAAGAAATCATGCGTTCCTTCGTGGATCGCGCCTTCGGCGATGATCCCGTCCAGCTCGCCCGCAGGGATGGGGGATGAAATCCGAATTGAGCGTGAAGCTGATTCCTCCCCTGTGGTACCCTTGGAAGATCACAACAGCACGGGAGACAAAACCCCGGCGGGTGCGTTCACACAACGCGCAGATGGGGCAACGCGAAAGGAGAACGTCTGATCCATGAAAGCCACCACGCCCCAGAAGGCCGTCATCTATTGTCGCGTGTCCAGCAAGAAGCAAGTCCGTGAAGGGGGACGGCCTGCGCAGCCAGGAAACCCGCTGCCGCGAATATGCGGCCTATAAAGGCTATGAGATCGTCGGTGTTTTCTGCGACAGCGTGACCGGCAGCAAGAAGAAGCGCCTGGGGCTCTCCGCCGTGGTGAAACACCTCAAGGCGCACCGCAAGGATGGCTGCGTCGTCATCATCGACCACATCGACCGCTTTGCCCGCGACGTGCGCTGGCATTGGGACTTGCGCGACCTGCTACGCGAGGCGGGCGGGAAGCTGGAAAGCCCTTCCATCGAGTTCGGCGAGGATGCGGATAGCATCCTGCGTGAGAACCTGCTGGCCTCGGTTTCTCAGCATCAGCGCCAGAAGAATGCGGAGCAGACCCGCAACCGCATGCGCGCGCGGGCGATGAATGGCTATTGGGTATTCCAGGCTCCGATGGGCTACCGCTACGAGCGCGTTGCCGGACACGGCAAGATGCTGGTGCCGCACGAACCATTGGCGTCGATCATCAGGGAGGCCCTCGAAGGCTACGCCTTGGGCCGCTTTGAGGGATTGACGGAAGTGAAGCGATTTCTGGAATCCCAGCCCGCGTTCCCGCGCAACAGTAATGACGAGGTTCACATCGAGCGAATCTCGGAGATTTTCTCGCGCCCGGTCTACGCGGGTCATATCACCATCGAGGATTGGAGCCTTCGGTTGGTTCCCGGCAAGCATAAGCAGCTGGTCAGCCTCGCCACATGGCAGGCTGTGCAGGATCGGCGTTCCGGCACGGCAAAGGCTCCGGCGCGGGCCGATATCAGCGAAGACTTCCCGCTGCGCGGCTTCGTCTCCTGCGGCTGCTGCGGCAAGCCGCTGACAGCTTGCTGGTCGAGGGGCCGCAGCGCCCGCTATCCCTACTATCTCTGCGATACGCGGGGCTGCCCGGAATCACGCAAGTCGATCCGCCGTGACGCGATCCAAGGCGAGTTCGAGACGCTGCTGACCTCGCTCAAACCGACTGAGGGATTGTTCAACGTCGCCTTCGCGCTATTCCGCGATCTCTGGGAAGCAAAGCTCGCGAGCCAGCATTCTCAGGGCAGGACGCTTAAGAAGGAAATCGCCCTGATCGAGCGCAAAGTCGATGCGCTGCTAGACCGGATCGTGGACGCGGACAACGATTCCATCATCAAAGCCTACGAGAAGCGCATCCGTGATCTCGAAACGCAGAAGGCTTTGATGCAGGATCGTATCGCGAATTGCGGTAGACCGCTCACCAGCTTTTCCGAAGCTTATCGAACCGCCTTCGACTTTCTCGCAAACCCTTGCAAACTCTGGCACTCGGAGAAGATCGAGGATCGCCGCGCCGTGCTCAAGCTGGCCTTCGCCGAGCGCCTGATCTATGTGCGCGGGGAGGGTTATCGAACCGCTCAAATCTCCATGCCGTTCAAACTCATAGGAGGTACTGACATGCATGAAAAACCGATGGTGCCCTGGCCGGCATCTAACTTCAATATCGCAATCCATCATCTAGTCTCGCGCGTAATCACCATGCGTCGCTGCTATTGATCTGAATAGATAATTCGTCATCGGTACGGATCGCTGATTGTCACGCCCTCTCACATCATCTAAATCTTGAGTGTGGAAGCAAGTGTGTAAAGGGCGGCGATGGCTAAGGGGCGAAACAAGCTCTCGGCGGTGATGGTGAGGCAAGCGCCTGCCGGCAAGTATGGTGACGGTGGAGGGCTATGGCTGTTCAAGAGCAGCAAGGATGCCGGCAGTTGGGTGTTGCGCGTGGCCGTTCATGGGCGGCTGCGGCACATGGGCCTTGGATCGATTTCCGATGTTGGCATGAAGGAAGCCCGCGAGGCCGCTGAGAAGTGGCGGGCCACCGTGCGCGCTGGCAACGATCCGATCAAGGAGCGGGAGCGAGCTAAGCGCGAGGCCGCGCGCAATCTGCACATGCTGAAGGATGTCGCCGACGACTTCTTTGAGGGCTACAAGGCGCGGCTGAAGGGCGATGGCACGGCCGGCCGTTGGTTCTCGCCGTTGACGCTGCACGTCCTCCCCAAGCTCGGCAAGGTGCCTGTCGCGAACCTCGATCAGGTCGATATTCGCGATACGCTGCGACCGCTGCGTGACACAAAGCCCGAGACGATGCGAAAGGCGCTCAACCGGCTCAATCTGGTCGTTCGCCACGCCGCTGCGCTCGGCCTCGACGTAGATACGCAGATCATCGACAAGGCACGCGCTCGGATCGGGAGCGGCGACATCAAGTCCGGGAAAATCCCGGCGATGGCGTGGCAGGACGTTCCGGCGTTCTTCAAGACCCTGGACGATGGCAGCGTGACGCATCTCGCTCTGCGCCTCCTGATCCTGACAGGCGTGCGCTCCGCTCCGCTGCGGTTCATCCGCGATGATCAGATCACCCGCGAAAAGATCGATGGTCACAATCTCGATATCTGGACGGTGCCAGCCGAGATGCAGAAGGGCCGGAAGGGCAAAACGGAAGCCTTCCGGGTGCCGTTGTCGGCCGAGGCTATGAAGGTGATCGAACAGGCGCGGCGGCTTGCTCGCGACGGATACCTGTTCCCGAGCACCAAGAAGGGCGTTGTGAGCGACATGACGCTGGGCATGCTGATGCGTCGGGCAGGGCTGGAAGCGCGCCCGCATGGCTTCCGGTCAAGCCTGCGCGTGTGGCTTGCAGAATGCACGGACGCGCCACATGAGGTCGCTGAGACAGTTCTACAGCACGCGGTCGGCAACAAGGTGACGCGCGCCTATCAGCGATCGGACCACCTGATCCAGCGCGCGGCGCTGATGGTGCGATGGGCCGATCACGTAACCGGCAAGAGCGGCAATGTCGTCCAGCTTGCGGAAGCGCGCGGCTGATGGACACTCCTAGCAGGGCGTGGGACATCGAAGCGCTTCATGCTGCCAGAGACCACGGGCGATCAATTAGCAATGCCCGCGATCTGGTAATCCTTGATTGGCTGGCGAAGGGCGACACGCGGCCATTCGCGGACTGGATCATGTGCGGCCATGTCCCGTCGCGCGAGGTGCTGCTGGCGCTGGCGGTGATGATGACGCGGGGCGACAGCCCCCGTTTCAATCCTGCCGGTTTTGCGGACCCGAAGATGCGCGAGATCGCGGAGATTTTTCCGCTCGGTATTAAAGTGACCGGCAAGGGAAAGCGTGAGGCGGACCTGGAGAATGTAACGCGCGACATAGGAATTGCGTTGGCGGTTCGCCGTGGCATGGAGGATGACGGGCTTAGCCAGAGAAAGGCAATCGAGCGCCTCACGGATGATCTGGCCTCCATCGGCGTCCACATGGGCAGCGACAATATTGAAAAGGCGTACAAGGCCCACAAATCAAAAATCCGACGCAGCAAGCCAAAGCACAGCGGTACGAACTCGCGCTAATCCGTACCGTGATCTCGTGATTCGTATCGGCAATGATCAGCCCCATCGAAACTGATGAGGCTGAAATGACCGCAACCGAACTCACCACCCTGCCAGACCCGCTGCTGAACGTGGGCGAAAGCGCACGCCTTGCCGGCGTTTCTGTGCCGACCTTCTGGCGGCGCGTCGCTGACGGCACCTTTCCGCAACCCGTGAAGCTGGGGAAGCTTTCGCGTTGGCCGCGCTCGGAAATCATCGACGCTTTCGAACGCATGAAGGCCGCGCGCCAAGTCGCAGCCTGATCCGCCTGCCGGGCAGCAAAAACGCCCGGCCACTTCTGACCGGGCGGATCAATCGTTAAGCGCGATGTGGTGTTGCGCTTTGTACAACGATTGGCCGCCTCACGCAACGTGCGAGGCACGCCATGTATTCCGACTTCACACCGAAATTCCCGCGCACGGTCGCGGGCACTGAGTGGCGCTCGCCGCTTGCCCATCCTGAAATTGAGGCTATCGCGAATCGCGTCGATCATCTCTACCGCAACTTCAGCCTTTCCGAGGATCACAGGGCTGAACTGCTTTTGCGCTACGCCTATTTGGCTGAGGCGGACAAGGCGATCGACACCCTCGGCAAGATTGCGAGCAGCATCACGCTGGAAGATGATCCCGGCATCCGGCCGGCCCGACCAATCAACGGCAACGCGTCCGGCGGCGAAATCCGCGACGCGGCTGTCGGCTTCGCACTTCGGTTCGCAGCTTGGGTACAGCGCCTTGAGGATATGTACGGCATCACGGCTTGGAAGCGTTTCGGCGAGATTGTGAACCGTGATGAGCGCGACGGCAATCCGATCCCGTCCCCAGGCGACGACATCTGAGGCCGCGCTGTGCTTGATCTCGATCCGCCGGCCTGGCTCGACGATATCGAACCGCCGGGTTCCCTGAGTGATTACGGACTGCCGGATAATGTCGTACCGTTTCGAAGCGATGAACCGGCAGGAGGGATGTCCGGGGAGCGCCCTGAGTGCACTATCAGGCCATCCGCTTTTGTCTGGCGCGATCCGGCGACGATCACGCCACGGCAATGGATTTACGGGCATCACCTGATCCGCAAATACGTCGCGGCCACAATCGCGCCGGGCGGTGTCGGCAAATCGACGCTCACGATCGGCGACGCGGTGGCGATGGCGTCTGGCAAGGCGCTGCTCGGATTGAGGCCGCATGGGCCGCTGCGTGTCTGGCTCTGGAACGGTGAGGACCCTCGCGAGGAAATAGAACGGCGCGTGGTGGCGGCATGTCTGCATCACGGCATCGAGCCGAGCGAAATCGCGGGCAGGCTGTTCCTCGACAGCGGACGCGACGTGCCGATTAGGATCGGCGAGACGGGAGCGAACGGGCCAAAGGTCGCCATGCCGGTGATCGATGTCTTGATCGACGCCATCCGTGAACGGCGGATCGACGTGCTGATCATCGATCCATTCGTATCCGTGCACAGCATGCCGGAAAACGACAATGGCGCGATGGACGCCGCAGTGAAGGCGTTTGCCCTGGTCGCGGACCGCACCGGGTGCGCCATCGACCTCGTGCACCACTCTCGCAAGCTGAACGGTGCCGATGCCGACATCGACGCGGCGCGCGGCGGCTCGGCCATCGCTGGTGCTGTCCGCTCGGCGCGGGCTCTGAACGTTATGAGCGCAGAGGCGGCAAAGGCGTTTGCCATCGCCGAAAGCGACCGCCGCGCGTTTGTTCGGATCGACGACGCCAAGGCGAATCTCGCGCCATCTTCCGCCGCGAAGTGGTTCAAGCTGGCGTCGGAGCCGCTCGGAAATGCCACGGCTGACCGGCCGGAAGATTTCGTTGCGGTCGCGGAGCCCTGGACGCCGCCCGATGCGATGGCCGATATCACGGTGGCCCACCTGCTGGCCGTGCAAAAGGCCATCCATAAACAGGCGCTGCGGGAGAGCCCGCAGGCCAATAGCTGGGTCGGTCACGAAATCGGGCGCGTTCTCGGCCTGAATTCCTATGGTGATCCCGACAAGCAGAAGATCAAGAACGCCCTCCGGGCTTGGATCGCAAGCGGCGCGCTGATCGTTGAGCGGGTGGTGGATGACAGGGGGCACAAGCGCCCCGTTGTTGAAGTCGGCGAATGGGCAACCTCCCCACCTTGAAAAGTGGGGTGGGGAAGTGGGGAGCAATTCGACCCCATTCCGCACCCCCACCCCACTTCCTATGGGGTGTGGGGTGTGGTGAGGGTGATGCTCCACCGGACATTTCGGGGACGTACAAGGTGGGGGAAGCACGGACGTTCGCCCCTCACCTCTGCCGGTCATGGCGCGGCGGCGCTGCGCCGGCAGGTTCAGTGATCGGGGCTGTATATGCTCCGGGGGCCGCGCGCTAATGAACATTGTTGTGCTGCGGGGCTGCATCGGGTCTGATCTCGACCCAGGCACCTACTGGCGGCATGATCACAAGTGTCCGCCACCGCGAGTCTGCTGTGATCGATACCGTCGTTGATTTTCGCCAACGTGCTCGCGAACGTTTCGCGGGTCAGGATTGGGTCTAGGGACCGCGCGGGGAATGGGCGCTGATCGGCGTTGATAGCTACAAGCTCGTGATCTACCGGTTTGGTGACGGATGGAGGGTTGCTGTCGTGGCTATATCGAGCCGTGAACGAACCTATTGGCCGGAACCATGCGCGACTGCCCGTGACGCAATGCTCGCCGCATACGATGCCTTGGAATACGCCAGGCGTCACGGCTGAGGCACGATCTCGGCCCTCGCGCCCCTACCTGACCCATCCGCGCGCCTGATCGCCGTTTATGCGCTCGCGATTAAACGGCGTACCGCGACTTGATCGCCGCAGACTGCGAGTGGTGGCGGCAACCATCTGCCCCGACAGTGCTCTTGATAAGCAATCAAGTTTTCAAGATCACACATGGCATCGACGCAACACGGCGGAAAGCGACAAGGCGCTGGGCGACCGAAAGGAAGCCTCGGCAAGCGCTCGATCGAAGCCATTGAAGCGATGGCCGAAGAATTTCCAGATTGGACGCCGCTCAAGCACCTGGCTCGTGTTGCGAATGATGCAACACTGGACACCGAAATTCGGCTTGATGCAGCGAAGGCAGCTGCGCCCTACGTGCATCCGAAGCCAAAGGGAATTGAGATTGATCCGGAGGCGCTGATTGATCTCGAAAAGCGCATCGCCAAGGTGCGCGCCGAAAACAACGTCAAGGCGTTCAAGGACGGCTTCGGTCTCGATGGCCTGGGCGATCGTATTGATCGCGCCAAGGCTCGCGCCAAAGACGTTGCCGATGAGAAACAAGCCGTCGTCAGCCTTTCGAGTTCCGGCGATATCGAGATCGCCGCGACCATTCCGGTTAAGCCCGCCGCCGCCATTGAAGCTGAGGCCGCTCCCCCCGCGCCGCCTCCCGCACCGCAAGCACCCGTCGCACAGCCGCCGCCGTCTGCACCGTCACCGCCACCGGCCGATTGGGACGCGCCCGCGCGTCCGTACTCACCGATCCTTCCGTGGCCCGAGCGGCCGGCCTTCGCCGATTGCGACTATGAAAACTTCGAAAGCGGGCTCGTCGGCTCGCGCAAAACCTGAGAACGAAAGGTGCCGACATGGCAACAGTGTCTGAGAACATTGCAACGATCACGGCCAAAGCGGCAGAACTCGATACGCTGGTCAGCGATTTCCGCGCGGCCAAAGCAGCGATCGATACTGCAGAAAGTGAAATCCGGAAGGCGCAGCCGTTCGAGGGACATGACACGATCAGTGGGCGCGTCCGCCTCGCCCTTTACGCTCACGCGCTCATGGTGGCACCGAGCCTAGAAGGCCGCAAGACCGTCGCGGCTCTGGCGATGGATGCATGGTCGGGAGTCTCCTGACATGTCAGCATCGGCACCAACCGTCGCACAGATCGACGCGAATGTCGCGATGGTTTGCGAGCAAATCTCGATGATGGAGGACGAGGCGCGCGAGCTATCGCTTCCGGCCGTCGCTGGCGATGAGCAGGCCCGCACCTTGCTTGCGAACGTCAGGGCGAAGATACAGCAAGCCGAAGCCGACCTTACGGTCTTAGCCGACGCCAGGATTTCTGCCCTGGGCATGGAACGCGAGGCCGCCCATGCCAAAGATCAGGCTTATCGCGACCGCAATTTGCAGATCGCGAGAGATCGCGCCGCCACGATCGTTCAGCTTGCCAGTCGCGCCGATAGCCTGGTCGCCGAGTTCAAGACGCTGATCTCCGACATGCGCGGCGTTGAGCGGGAAATCTGGAACGCAGCACGCGAGGCCCGCCAGCCGGCGGACAGCGCCATTGTTGGTCGAAAGAACCTTGAGCAGTTCGCGGTTGACCAGTTGCTCAGGTTCGCGAACGGCTCAGACAGGTTCGGCAAGGACAAGCCCGTTGCAACCTGGGCAAGGAGGGCATGGGCTCATCTGCTTACCGACGAGGCACACAATGACTGATCCGGCTCACATCCTATTCGCGAGTGATGCGCCCTCGTCGTCGCAACCGCCGGAATGGTTCAACGCACAGCAGAACGCTGCAACCGCGCCCTTGATGCGAACCGAGAAGCTGGCCGCCGATGACCAGGCGGCGCGGATGTTTCCGAATGATGCGGCGAAGGGCGGGACGCCCGCGCCGTCTGCCGGCCCTGCTGATCCAGCGAAGACCGACGATGCCTCAGCCCTGTTCAAGGACGACGCCAAGCCGTTTGACGACGCGGACGCGAAGGAGTTCTTCAACGGCTTTGCCACCACTGCGGCGGGCGATGGCGATGTCGAGCGAGCGCAGGCGCTCAATGCGGCAGGCGAAGCCCTGATTGCAGATGCGCGTGCAGCGGGGACGGATGCCGCCGAACTCACGTCAGCGCTCGATGTCGTTCGTGAGCGGCAGGGCGATACGCTGTCGCCGATCACACCCGAGAAGATGGAGGCGGAATTCGCGTCTGGCATGGCTGCGATCCAGGCCGAGTACGGTGACAGCTATATGGCCGACTTAAGCGCCGCGCGCGCGTTCATTCGCGACCTTGAGATCATCGCGCCTGGAACGATCGACAGCTTAGAGCGTACCGGTGCAGGCAACGACATGCGCCTGATCCGATCGGCCATCCGGGAAGCCAAGCGACGGGGGTATCGATGAACTTCGCCGGCGCGCCGGTGTCTAGTGGTCGAAGGGTCGCGCGGCGACAGCCGCTGCCGGTACCGCCGACGCGGATGCCGCGCCTTAAATCGTTCACGCCTATCGAATGCCCGATGTGCAAACGACGAACGAACACGCCTGAACTCGATATCGTGATTGAGCACTACCGCGTCCCGCCGTGCGAGGAAAACGTTCTGCGCGCGGTGTGGAAGGGCAAGGGTAGGGCGGTCCAAACGGAGCAGATTTTTTGCGTGATGTATGCCGACGATCCCGATGGCGGGCCGTCGCCTGATCGCATGTATCGCGCTTTCAAGGCGCTGCTTCACAATTTGCGGGTCCGCTTGGCCGGGTCCGGTATCGCCATTGAGAACGTGGGCTATCGAAGAGGGTACCGGCTTGTAATCGGAGAAACGACCGATGGTTAGGATGCCTCAGTACGAACAATCCGTTCAGTTGCCAGGCGGGGAAGCAGACTTTCAGCGCGAGTTGCTCGCGGCTGTGCAATCCGACGCGAACGATATCGCCTCCCTGGCCCATCTGATTTCGATGGCGAACGCGGCGTTCGCTGTGGCGGATGCCGGGATCGATGGCTCGTTCGCGCCATGGTACCGCGACATGGGGCAACGGCTGTTGCGGCGTTCCATGGATGTGCTTGCCTTGATCGAGGCCGATCAGGAGCCGCGCTCTGTGGGAGGATTAAACTGACGGCGCTAGTCGGGGCCTACGATGCGAAAACGCTGGCCGGGAAGCAGAGTGGCTCCGATTCTGTGCGTGGGTCCCTGAGTAGTTCAGAATTGTCACGATATTTTTCCACAGAGCGCCTCAGACGCCGCTTTCGCTCCGCACGATCGCACGAGGTGATGTCCGGAAAAGCCATGCGGATGGTTTTTAGATCGGCTTCTGGCACCAGCTTCCCTTCATTGAGAGCGTACCACCAAACCTGAAAAACCTGCGCAGCCACTGGCAAACGCCCCGTCACGGATAAGTAGTCCCACCAACCGACAAATAGTGCGGCGTCATTTTTCGTATCGTCAAACGCTTGCAAAGTTTCGGCGTCATCGCGTGGTTCGCCATCTCGGGCGGTCATGTGCTTAAATGAGTTCCAATACTGTCGCTGCAAACGACGCAATTTACCAAGGTCGAGACCTGGGACGGTTTCCAGCATGTGCGTGGATAATGCCCGAATTCCTTTGGAGGCGGCGATTGCTTCGATAAGCTCTGCGCCCCCACACGCCAAGCATTGGACTGCGATGGGGTCTTTATCTCGAATGAAAAGGTCGAGAGATGTCCCGAGTTGATGCCTCGCAGCGTTGAGTTTTGTAAGCTTAGCCATTCTTGTTGATCGGAGAAGCCACCAAGGCGACAATCGCAACATCTTGTTGCGTCGAACGCAACGTGTTGTTGCGATTTTCACAACACGCCGAGAAAACGCGGTCAATCTCAAGACCTTCTGGCTGTTGTGCACTGTTGTGATAGTAACAACAAAAACAACAACAAAATCAATGATTTAATCATTGTTTTGGCGCGCGACATATGAGACTATTCCCAATAGCGGCGAGGTGCCGCGATGGAAGGATCACGACAATGCAAAGCAACGCGGCTCTCCGCGACGAGTATCTCGCGTACAAGTATAATCAATTCCAGGAAGCGTTTGCGGTTGCCCGGGCCGCCGTTGCAGACATCCCGCGAAACTCGTCAGTCGATGATTTTTTTAAGCTGTACGATCGCGCGACATATCGGCTCCATCGGCTGGCGCTGTCGGCGAGCACAACGGAAACGGTAACCGCGACCGGCGAAGCAATGAAGCAACGCATCGCGGATCAAATGGAGACTGTCGAGGCGTACGGCCTTTTGCCTGATGTCGCCGGCACGGCCTTGAACTGATGACTGCCGCTGGTGCGGCGATGAAGGCAGCCAGATTTCCAGTACACCCGGCCGATCGCCGGGCGTTTGCTTTTGTGCTCCAGCGGAGCGGCTATGTCTGATCTTGCCGCGCCCAAGCCATCGCGCATCTAACCGTGGAAGCAGGTGTGTAACGCACGAAGTCGATACGTTCTATCTATTTGATTTTAATGGTGTTTTATAGCTGCCATGGTGCCCCTGGCCGGAATCGAACCAGCACTCCTTGCGGAACTCGATTTTGAGTCGAGCGCGTCTACCAGTTCCGCCACAGGGGCATTCGCAAGTCACACCCGAATGCGGCCATGACCTTGCGAAGCGGGGCGGACTATAGCGACCGATCCTCGCCGGTCAACCCGGCTGCGCCAGGTGCCATCTGCGCCAAGGTGGCCTTGGTCCGAATGGCCGCGCGGAGCGAGGGCCGCCGGCTCGACAGCGGCAAGGCTCGCAGGCTATAGAGCATCTCCCGGCCAGAGCATTTTCCGGCTAAGTGGCATCCGGTTCGGGTGAAAACAACGCGTCAGATCAAATGATAAGAGCGCCGCTTCCGATTTCGTTAGAAGCGGAAAGGCTTCGGGACGCATGTGGCAGGCCGGACGCTCAGCCGGAGGAAGCTGTGACTCTTGACACCGTCGTGAAACCAGCCTCCTCAGCCGGCAACAGAAAAACCGCTTTTGCCGCGGCGCTGGCCGTTGCCTTCATCGCTGCCGCGGCCCTCGCAGGCGCATGGTTCTTTCAGCTCGTGCTGGAGATCGTGCCGTGTCCGCTCTGCCTGCAGCAGCGCTATGCCTACTATTTGGCGATCCCTTTCGCCCTGCTTCTGGCCTTTGCCATCGCGAAGGGCGCGCCACGTTGCCTCATCATGCCGCCTCTCGCCGTTCTCGCGCTGGCCGCGCTGGGTAACGCCGGGTTCGGCGCCTATCATGCCGGGGTGGAGTGGGGCTTCTGGCCGGGGCCTGCCGAGTGCAGCGGAGCGGTGCTCGATCTGGGCAAGGGAAGTCTGCTGGAAAATCTCGACAGGGTGAAGGTGGTGCGTTGCGACGAGGTGCAGTGGCGTTTCCTCGGCCTGTCGCTCGCCGGATACAACGCGCTGATCTCGCTGCTGATGGCGGCAATCGCGGGATGGGGGATCGCGGCTTTGGCAGGCAAGGTCAGGTAAGCCAGAGTCGGGGACTCGGGATAGATGGTCCCGGGCTGACGCTCTTAAGCGACAGGCTTGGTAAGCGACAGACTTGGTAAGTGGCAGATTTGGCTGGCGGGAAGAAAAGCGGTGCAGATTTCCGCCCGCATCCCGCTCTCAAAATATTGGAGTCGATCACGCGATGATTGTGGATCGATTTGATCCACAATCATCGTGATTGATCGGGCGAGCGGGATCAGTTCGGCTGGGCCGCCTTCGACTTGCACTCGGCGCGGAATTTTTTGCGTTCCTTACCGCGCAGGCCCTTGGCGTCGGCCTCCTTCGTACATTCGAGCGAAGCTGCGGAATTCGCCTTCTGGGCCTTCTGGGTCTTGTGAGCCTTCTTGGCGGCGGGCGCCGCCTTTGAAGCCGCCGCAGGTGCTTCGGTTGCGGGGGCTTGGGCGAATGCCGTTGCGCCAAGCAGCAGCGATGCCGCGACGACCGCTATGGCGCGGGGAAACATGGTCATGGGAAATCCCTCAGGTTGATAACGGCCGCACCATCGCGGAGCCGGGCTGAACGGTGGGTGAACGGCATCGGGCGATTGTTGTTTTGATGCGTTTCCTTTAACGCGAACCGGTTTCCACTTCGCTCGAAAACGCTATAGGATCGAGTCCACCATCATCCAGGTCCCGGAAAGACAGAGTCATGACAGGTTATCTGAAACTGCTTGGCGCCGTGACGGCGTCAGGTCTGCTTGGGCTTTCGGTGTTGCCCGCCGACGCGCTGACGGCGCAGGAGTGCAGCGCGAAGTATCAGGCCGCGAAATCAGCGGGCACCCTCGACGGTCAGAAATGGAATGATTTCCGCAAGGCTCATTGCGGAGCGGCGGCGGCCCCGGAAGCGGCCGAAGCATCCGCGCCGAAGACCGCAGCGACTCCTTCGGCCACCTC
>ENA-UOUJ01001049-UOUJ01001049.1-activated-sludge-metagenome-genome-assembly--contig:-NODE-1049-length-15531-cov-4.205867_pt1 | contig 15531 bp, 4 predicted proteins | sample MGYA00249839_ERZ747224 | MGnify/ENA primary metagenome ERZ747224 (study PRJEB28782, sample SAMN03220277) | activated sludge metagenome | biome: wastewater; feature: sewage sludge; material...
CAGGTTGACCGGTCCTTGATCACTGCACACGGTGATGCTGCCGTTCGTTCCCGCGTTCGGTGCCGCCACTACGCTGACGGTGACCGTCGCACTCGCGTTCGCGCAGGGGGCCGTACCCGCAACCGTGTAGGTGTAGACACCCGCCTGTGAGGTGCCCGGCGTGAAGGTGCCCGATGTTGCGCCTCCAGGGCCGCTCCAGGTGCCCGTGGCATCCGGGGTGCCACCCAACAGGGCGAAGAGGGAGAACGGCGCACCGTTGCTGCACACCGTGGTGGATCCATTGGTACCGGCGTTCGGCGCGGTCACGATGGAAACGGTGACCACAGCGGTGGCATTGGCGCAGGGCGCTGTTCCGAGCACGGTGTACGTGTAGGCACCCGGCTGGTCCACGCCAGGCGTGAAGGTGCCGCTATGCGCGCCGCCCGGACCCGTCCAGGTGCCACCGGGGTTCGGGCTGCCACCCAACTGGGCGAACAGGCTGAATGGGGCATCGTTGGAGCAGCGCACCACCGAGGCGTTGGTGCCTGCCACGGGTGCGATGTTCACGTTCACCGTGACGGTGGCCGTGGCGGGATCACAGGGGGACTGCCCCACAACGGTGTAGGTGTAGACACCAGCGGCACTGGTACCCGGAATGAACGTGCCGGGGTGCGCACCACCACCCGGTGCGGTCCACGTGCCGCCCAGATCGGGCGAGCCGCCCAGCCTGTTGAAGAGCGGGAAGCTCGCGTCGGTGCTGCACACCGTGATGACCGCGGAGCTGCCCGCATCGGGTGCGATACGCACCGTGATGTTCAGCACCGCGGTTGCATTGGCGCAAGGCGCCGTGCCGGTCACCGTGTAGGTGTAATTGCCGGGCGGATCGGTGGCGGGGTTGAAGGTGGCCCCGTGCGGACCATTGGGACCTACCCACGTGCCACCCGCGTTCGGCGTACCGTTCAACTGGGAGAGCAGGTTGAACGGCGCGTCATCGCTGCACACCACCAATGCGCGATCGATACCCGCGTTCGGAGCGGTCACCTGGGTCACCGTGACCGTGGCACTGCTCGATGCACAAGCGGTGGTCCCGGAAAGCGTGTAGGTGTACACCCCTGGGGTGGAGGAGCCGGGCGTGTAGGTGGCCGCCACGGCCCCACCTCCGGGTCCGGTCCACGAGCCGCCGGGTTGCGGGCTGCCGCCCAGGGAACTGAACAGGTTGAAGGGAGCCCCATTGCTGCAGACCACCGCCGTACCGTTCGTTCCGGCATTGGGCCGCTGCTCGATGGTGACGCTCACCACGGCGGAAGCAGGTCCGCAGGGTGCCGTACCGGGCACGGTGTAGGTGTAGGTGCCGGCAGGGCCCACAGTAGGGTCCAGCACACCGGAGTGCGCACCACCGCCCGGGCCTGTCCATGAACCGCCAGCCTGTGGCGTACCACCCAGGCTGTTGAAGAGGTTCTGAGGCCCGGCATCGTTGCACACCGTGAGCGCCCCGTTCGTGCCCGCGTTGGGCGCGGTCACCACGGCGATGGTCAGCACCGCCGAGGAATCCGGGCACGGAGCAGGGCCGGAGACCGTGTAGGTGTAAATCCCGGGCGTGTCCGTGGCCGGGTTAAAAAGATCGGGGTGCGCACCACCAGGACCCGTCCAGGAGCCTCCTGCATCCGGGGTGCCGTTCAACCGAGCGCGCATGCTGAAAGGCGCTTCCGTGGAACAGACCGTGATGCTCGCGTTCTGACCCGCATCAGGACCGGTCAGCACCAGCGCGGTCCACCCCGCCGCCGTTCCGCCGGCATTGCTCACCCATCGGAACGTGAGACAACCGGAAGCCGAGGTCGCGGTGAAGGTCTGCCCGGACAGCGAGGTCGCGGATGTGCCCTCAGCCAGCAGGGTGCCTCCCACGGTGGTCCCATCATAGATCCGCAAGGTGTCGCCAGGGCCGGGCGCAATGCTCCATTGGGTGAAGCGCACCGAAGTGAACGGCCCCGAACCCGCCCCACCGCTGGGGCAGATGGTGACCGTGAGGGCCTCATTGTTCGCGTAATCGCCCCCCGGGCCACCCGTATCGTGGAAGGACCCACTACAGGTTCCGAAGGTGAGGCCATCCCCGGCCACAAGGACCTGGGCTTCCGCCGGACCCATGGCCAGCAGGGTGACCAACGCCAGAATGCCCGACCGGACAAGCCATTTCAACTGCACACCCGTAGCTCTTACCATGCGTTCGGACCCCGCGGACAAAGGGCATGCAAGTTAGGCGGCAGCCCCCATCCACTGTCAATAACTTACAGGTTATCAACACTGTTCTTCGACGATCTGCGCGAAATCGTCGACAAGTTCCACCTCTTGGTGCGGCTGTTCAGGGCGTTGTCGGTCGTCGCTGCTTGTCCAGGGTGATGGCAAGCATCAGCTCATGGGTGCCCGTGCTGTAATTGCGCAGGTTCGAAGAGATGATGTCATAGGAATAGCCGAACTGGAAGGTCCGTTTCAACCACAGCCCGACCATGGCGGTATAGGCATCGTTCGTGCGGTAGCCGGCACCCAACCAGAGCATGTCCTTGTACCGCACAGTGGCGTTCAGGTCCAGCTTCATGGGTACCGGTTCGACGAACTTCACCAGGAAGGTAGGCTCCACTTTCCAATCCTCGCCCAGTTCGAAGGTGTAGCCGCCCATCGCGTAATAATGGTCCTCCATCACGCTCAGCGAGCTGCCGCTGTCGTCCAGGAAATAGACCTTGTTCTGGAGCAGTTGCGGCGCACAGGCCCCGAACCAGAACCGCGGGTGGTAGAGGTAGAAGGCGAACTTGGCGTCGGGCATCAGCTGCCCGCGCAGCTGATCGTCCATCACCGGGTCGTCCGGGTCGTTGAAGGTGATCTTCGACCCATCGATGAGGAACTGGAGCATCCCTGCGGAAACAGCCAATCCCAAACGGAGATCGGAGGTCAGTTGCAGGTGGTATGCATAGGAGGCCTGGAAGCCGGTGCGGCGGGTGGGACCAACGTTGTCAGTGAACAGATAGGCCCCCACGCCCATGTTGCGGCCCAGGGTCGATGTTCCGCTCAGCATGAAGGTCCGCGGGGCATCTTGGATGCCGACCCACTGGTACCGGTGCATGCTGCGCAGTTCGAACATCGGACGGCTGCCTGCCACCGCTGGATTGAACAGGTAATCGTTGGACCTGTACTGCGTGATCTGCGGCAACTGTTGGGCGTGGGTCCACCCACACACCAAGATCGCGCTGGCCAGGAAGAGGATGCGGCGCATGGTCGTTGTGGTTTAGCGGATCACGGTTAGAGGTCCGGTGTAAGCATCGGGGAAGCGCGGGTCCTTCAGGTTCACCACGTAGTAGTAGGTACCCACCGGCACGTAGCCATCGCGGTAACGGCCATCCCAAGGCACCTGATAGCCCACACTGCGGAAGAGCTGCTCACCCCATCGGTTGTACACCTCCACCTCGCAATCGGGGAAGAGATCGATGAAGTCGATCACCCAGGTGTCATTGCGGCCATCGCCGTTGGGCGTGAAGCCCGAGGGGATGACCACATCGGGCACCACGGTCACCAGCACGGAATCCACATCCACACAACCGTTCGGCGAGGTCACCGTGAGCACGAACCAGGTGGTGATGCCCGGGTCGGCCGTCGGGTTGGCCGCCGCGGGGTCCGACACCAGCGAATCGGGTGACCAACTGAAGGTGGAACCCGAAGGACCGCTGGGCGATCCACCCAGGTTGGCCGTCCCGCTCAGGAAGATGACCTGATCCGGACCGGCATCCGCGAGCGGCAGTTCCAGCACCTCGATGACCACCTCATCCGTGGAGGAGCAAGGACCATCGGTGACGGTGAGGGTGAACGTGTGCGTTCCAGGCACCAGGTCGGAGAGGGTGATCACGGGCGTGGCGCCCACCACCTCACCCTGGTCGTCCGTCCAGGAGAACTGCGTGCCGCCCGTACTTGCCGATCCATCCAGGACCACTGCGGGGCCATCACACAGTTGCTGATCCGAACCGGCAGTGGACAGCACGGTCACCAACGCATCCACGGTCACTTCGGCGGTGATGATGCAACCGTTCGCATCCGTCACGGTCAACGTGTAGGTTCCCGGCGCGATGCCTGACAGGTCCTCGTTCGGTGATGTGAAGCCCCCCGGACCGGTCCAGAGCGTTCCATAGGGCCCGACACCACCATTGATTCTGACAGCAATGGCACCGTCCAGGGCCGTGGCACAGCTTGCCGCAGTGACCTGGTCCACGCTCACCAGCAAGGGGGTTGGCTCTGTGATCGTGTAGGTGAAGGTGCTGCTGCATCCGGCCACGTCCGTGATGGTCACCGACCAGTCACCCGGGCATAGTTGCTGCGCGTTGTCCTGCCCCTGCCCATTCGGCGGGACCGGCGACCAGGTATATGTGTAGCCGCCCAGGCCACCCGCTGTGGCCAGTTGAATGGCCCCATTGCACGCACCGTTGCACAGCACATTGGTCACCGTGGCATTATCCGTGATCGCCGTGAAGGGCTGCACGGTGAACGTGTAGGTCGTGTCGCAGCCACTGGCATCGGTGATGATCACCGCATAGTCCCCGGCGCAGAGCCCAGTTACCTGGTCCGTGCCTTGGCCACTGCCCGGCTCAGGCTGCCAGACGATGGTGTACGGGCCCGTGCCGCCGCTGGGCGAAACGGAGGCGGTGCCATCGCACGGACCCAGGCAGGTCTCTCCGGTGAACACCAATCCGGCTTCGATGGCGGCAGGCTGGCTGATGGTGAACCAGGTGGTGACCGCACAACCATTGGCGTCCGTGACCACCACGGAGTAATCCCCCGCACAGAGGTCGGCCACCTCCGTGGTGTCCTCGGCCAACGTATTGCCGTTGGGGTCGCTCCAGGTGATGGTATAGTCCGGAACGCCACCGCTGATGCTCAGCGTCGCCGTGCCATCGCAGGCCCCGAAGCAGCTGTTATCCGTGCTTGACAGGTCGACCACCAGAACAGGTGGATCATCAAGCACGAAGTCCTGCTGGATGGTACAGCCATTGGCATCCGTCACGGTCAATGTCCAGGTGCCTGCGCACAGCGCTTCCACATTGGGCGTACCCTGCCCGCTTCCCGGTGCAGGGCTCCAGACATACTGGTACGGGGCTACTCCACCGGTCACGCTCACCGCGATCTCGCCATCGCAGCTGCCGTTGCAGCTCACGGGCGTAATGGTGCCGCTCATCGCCAGCGGTTCGGGTGCAAGGATGAGCACCGGCACCACCAACACGCATCCGGCATCATCGGTGATCGTGACTTCGTTCGTACCCGGGCACAAGCCGGTGGCCTGTGGCGTTCCTTGGCCGGACCCGGGCTCGGGCGACCATAGGTAGGTGTAGGGCGGCGTTCCTCCCGTGGGGCCCACCGTGGCCGTGCCATCGCACGTGCTTGCACAGCTGGTGGGCGTGGTGCTGAGGTTCGGCACGATGGGATCCGGCTCGGTCACGAAGGCGGTATCAATGGATACGCAACCCAGACCGTTCGTCACCTGCACATAGTAGGTACCCGCGCATACGCCGGACAGCTCACCGGTCGGCTCATTGAGGTCATTGCCCGCACCATCGAACCAGGCCACGAAGCAGGGGATCTCCGTACAATTGAACGTGACGTTCACGCTTCCATCACACACGCCCGGGCAGCTGGTCACGTCATCCGTTGTCGTCAGCTCCTCGCCCTCCACATCGCTGATCGGGACCACGAGCGTGGAGGTGCACAGATTGGCATCAACGACCTCCGCCACATAGATGCCTGCACAACGGTCGGTCAAGGTGGGGCCTGTGCCCACGATGGCGCCGCCCTGCGTCCATGTCACAGCATAAGGTGCGCTACCTCCCGTGATGTCCACGCTGGCCACACCGCTGCAGACCCCGCACTGACTTAGTGTGCTGCTGCCGGTAAGCACCAGCGGCTGCGGTCCCAGGATGGTCCACGTGCGGTCCGTGGAGCATCCGCTCGCATCCGTCACCGTCAGCGTGATATCGCCGGCACACAGCCCGGACACCGCACTGGTGCCCTGACCAACGGTCGGAGCCGGCGACCACAGGAACGTGTAGGGAGCGGTGCCACCGGAGATGACCGTTATCACGGATCCGTCACAGGACGCATCGCACGACACGTTCGTCTGCACACCATCAATGAGGAGCGCTTGGGGCTCCAGGATCAACGCCTGCACCGTGGTGTCGCACCCCGCGGCGTCGGTGATGGTGACACTGTAAGTGCCGGCGCACAAGCCCCCGGCCTGCAGAGTGCCTTGTCCGGACCCCGGCTCAGGGCTCCACGTGTAGGTGTAGGGTGCAATTCCTCCGGTGAGACCCACGGTGGCCGTGGCATCGCAGACACCGGCGCAAGAGGCCAGCGTGGTGCTCAGGTTCGGCACGATCTGCTGGGACGGCAGGACCTCGGCCGAGCCAAAGCTCACGCAGCCCGAGCCATTGGTCACCTGCACCGTGTAGACGCCCACACACAGATCATCAAGGGTGAGCACGTTCTGTGCGACCACCGTACCGTTCGCATCGGTCCAGATGGTCGAGCATACGGGGCTGGAACAGGTGAAGAGCACGCCCACACTGCCATCGCAGGAGTTCCCGCAGGAGGTCTGGCCATCCTGCATCACCAGCACCTCGGCGTTGGCATCCGCAATGGTCACCACGGCGGTCACCGAACAGCCGCTGGCATCCTCCACCAAAGCGGTATACAGTCCACCGCAGAGGTCCGTGAGATCGGTCCCGTTGCCGACGACCGTACCGCCGAGGGTCCACGTAATGGTGTAGGGCGCCGTACCACCCGTGATGGTGAGCGAGGCCGTGCCATCACAGTTCGGGCAGGTGCTGGGCGTGCTGGAGATCGTGGCCGTCAACGGGTCCGGCGCCACCAGGTCGTAGCTGGCGCTCAGTGAGCAGCCGTTGGCATCCGTTACGAGCACGCTGTAAGTGCCGGCACACAGCCCGAAGATGCCGCCACCCGCCTGGCCATTGGACCAGAGGATGGTGTACGGTGCGGTGCCTCCGGAAAGGCTCAGCACAATGCTGCCATCACATTGCCCGGCACATCCGGGGGCGTTCACATCGGCACCCAGGTCCAGGGGCTGCGGCTCGGTGATGAGCACCTGGGCCGTGGTATCGCATCCACCGCCATCGCCGATGACCACCGTATACACGCCTGCACACAGGCCGGAAACGAACGGTGTACCCTGTCCGGCACCCGGCTCGGGGCTCCATACGAACGTATAGGGCGCGGTGCCTCCGTTCACACCTACCGTGGCCGTACCATCACAAGCTCCTGCGCAGGATACTGGGGAGCTGCTCGTGTTCAACTGCGTGGGTGGTGGGGCCACCACGGTGGCCGTATCGATGGTGATGCAACCCGATGCATTCGTCACCACAGCGAGGTAGTCCCCAGGACACAGTCCCGTCAGATCGTTCGCTATGCTGGAGAGGGCGTTGCCAGCGGCATCCGTCCAGGCGATCGTGCACGGCGGATCGCTGCAGGTGAAGGTGACGCTGACGGCTCCATCGCAGGTGTTCGGACAGGATGTTGCACCATCCGTCATCGTCAGGACCTCACCATCGGAATCGACGATGGGCACGGCCTGTTGCACCGTGCATCCGTTCGCATCGCTCACCGTGAGGATGTAGACGCCCGCACAACGGTCCGCGATAATCGGGTCCGACCCGATCACTGCACCCAGCGGATCCGTCCAAGAGATCGTGTAGCCCGGCGTACCACCAGTAATTGTGGCGGTTGCCGCACCGATGCACACCTGGCATTGGCTGGGAGTGGTCGCCACGTTCACCACAAGCGGAGCAGGCTCGGTGATGTTGAAGCTGAAGGGCTGCGTGCAACCGTTCTGGTCGGTGACCACCACGTTCCACGTACCCGGGCACAGCCCGATGGCGGTGGAACCGCCTTGACCGTTCGGCGGCACCGGGCTCCAGAGATAGGTGTACGGCGCCACGCCTCCGGTGGTGTTCAGCACTACACTGCCATCGCACTGCGCCGCACACGACACGTTGGTGGTCGTGGCCTGCACATCCACCAGCGTTGGTCCGGTGATAAGGACGTCCACGCTTACCGAGCAGCCGGTCGCGTCCGTGATCACCACGGTGGCCACTCCGGCGCACAGGCCGGTGACGCTGGGTGTACCCTGTCCCGAACCCGGCTCAGGCGACCAGGCATACGTGTACGGTGCGATGCCACCCGTGGGACCCACGGTGGCCGTGCCATTGCAGAGGTTGGCACAGGTGACAGGCATGCTGCTGCTGTTCGGAACGATGGGCGCATAGGGGTCCACCGTGAAGGCGAAGACCTCCGTGCAACCGTTCGCGTCCGTAAGGGTCACCGTATAGTTCGTTCCTGCACAAAGACCGGTCGCGTTCGGAGTGCCCTGTCCTCCACCCGGCTCGGGGGACCATTGAATGGCGATCGGCGCGACACCACCCGATGGGACCACCTGGGCGCTACCCGTACAGGCACCCTGGCAGCTTTCCGGCACCACGGTCAACCCGGACTGGATCGGAGGTGGCGCGTTGATAGTAAAAGCGATCGTGGTGTCGCATCCCGCCGCATCCGTCACGGTGACCGACCACGCTCCGATGCAAAGCCCGCTCACCGATGCCGTCCCCTGTCCGACAGGCGGTGCCGGCGACCAGTTGAACGTGTAGGGCGCCAGACCTCCGCTGGGGACCACGGATGCACTTCCCTCGCAGGTATTCGCACAGATCCCATCCACGGTGGTGAGCACAGCCTGCACCGGCTGCTGCTCCAGGATGTCGAAGGACACCGTGGTGTCACAGCCCGCGGCATCCGTGATCGTAACGGACCAGGCGCCCGCGCACAGCCCGGTCGCCGACGGTGTGCCTTGGCCGTTCGGCGGTGCGGGCGTCCACACGAAGGAGTACGGCGCAAGACCACCCGTGGGGTTCACGGACGCCGTGCCATCGCAAGGCCCGTTGCAGGTCTCGTTGGTGGAGGTCCCGTTGGGGATGATCGGAGCCGGTTCATTGATGGTGAACTGCAGGATGGTGTCGCACAGGGCCGCATCGGTGATCTGAAGCGTCCACGTACCGGCACAGAGACCGCCCGCGTTCGGTGTTCCCTGGCCACTGCCCGGTTCGGGGCTCCAAACGAAGGCGTACGGGGCCACTCCACCCGTGGCGGTCACCTGGATGGCGCCATCACAGGTGCCCGAGCAGCTGGCATCCGTCACTGTGCCCTGCGCATCAATGCCTGCGGGAGAACTGATCGTGAAGGGCACAATGACCTCACATCCGTTCGCATCCGTCACGGTCAGCGTGTAGGCTCCCGAGCACAGGCCTGTGGCGCTCGGCGTGCCTTGTCCACCGCCGGGTTCCGGCGACCAGGCGAAGGTGTAAGGCCCCACACCACCGCTCACCGTGGCCGTGGCGCTGCCGATGCACTGGCCTCCGCATCCCGCAGGCTGGGTCACCAGGTCCACCACGATCGGTGGCGGCTCCAGCAACTGGAAGGTGATGGTGGTATCGCATCCGTTCGCATCAGCGACCAGCACGGAATAGGTGCCCGCGCAAAGACCGGTCGCATCCGGCGTTCCCTGTCCTCCGCCAGGCGCTGGCGTCCACACAAAGCTGTACGGGGCCACTCCACCCGAAACGGCGACCGAGGCCGTACCATCGCATTCCCCGTTGCAGGTAGGCGGAACGGTGGTCAACGCAGCCTGGATCGGTGGCGGAGCGTTCACCACAAAGGTCAAGGTGGTATCGCAGCCGCCCGAGCTCACAACGACCTGCCAGTTCCCCGGACAAAGACCACCCGCATTGGGTGTGCCCTGACCCGAGCCTGGCTGAGGGGTCCACGTGTAGGTGAACACTCCATTGCCTCCCGAAGCTGTAAGGGCGATGGCCCCATCACAGGTGTTGGAGCAGGTCGCATCGGTCACCACGCCATCCACCACGATGGGCGGCGGGGCAGGCACGGTGAAGGCCACGGTCGAATCACAACCTGCCGCATCGGTCACGGTGAGCGTGTAGGCCTGGGCACACAGACCGGTCACATTGGGCGTACCCTGCCCACCGCCGGGTGCAGGAGCCCACAGATAGGTGTACGGCGCCGTGCCTCCACCTGCGATGACCCCCGCGGTACCATCGCAGGCACCCGGACAGCTCGCCGGCAACACCTGCAGCGACAGGGCCAACGGAGCTGGTGCGGTGATGGTGAACGGCACGGGCAAGGTGCATCCATTGGCATCCGTCACCACCAGCGTGTACACCCCTTCACAGAGTCCGGTCGCGTTCGGTGTCCCCTGCCCACTTCCGGGGGCTGGGCTCCAGACGTACTGATAGGGCGGCGTTCCTCCCGAAACGACCACCGAGGCGGTGCCATTGCACTGGCCATCACAGCTCACATTGGTCTGCGCAGGTGTGGCCTGCAAGGGTGGCGGGGCCACCAGATCGAAGGTCAAGGTTGTGTCGCAGCCATTGGCATCGGTGACCAAAAGTGCATAGGTGCCTGCACACAGTCCGGTGGCGGCAGGTGTTCCCTGTCCACCTCCGGGTGCGGGGCTCCATGCATAGGTGTAAGGACCCACGCCCCCCGTCACCGTGGCGGTTGCCGACCCATCACACAGACCGGCGCAGGTGGGTGGGACGGCATTGAGAACGACATTGATCGGTGGAGGGGCCTGCACGGTGAAGTTGACCGTGGTGTCACAACCGGAAGCGTCGGTGACCGTCACCAGCCAGTTCCCTGCGCATAACCCGGAGATCGAACCCGTTCCCTGACCTGCTGGAGGAGGCGGGCTCCACAAAAAGGAATAAGGCGCAAGCCCTCCGGTGACATTCAACGAAATGGTGCCATTGCAGCTGTTCGCACAGGTCGCATCCGTCACCGTGCCTTGCACATTGATCGCCGGCGGCGACTGGATGTTGAAGGTGATCAGCGTATCACACCCGGAGGACTGGTCGGTGAGCAACAGGGTATATGTACCGGCACAGAGACCAGTGGCGTTGGCCGTGCCCTGACCACCTCCGGGTGTAGGCGACCATTGGTAACTGTACGGTCCTGCCGCACCCGTTGGGCTCACGGAGGCAGTACCATCACAGGTACCAAAACAGCTCGCGTTCGTGAACGTCGGGTTCGGAACGATCGGTGGTGGTTGCGTGATGGCGAAGGTGAGCGTGGTATCACAGCCGTTCGCGTCCACCAGCAGTACAGAATAGTTCCCTGCGCACAGGCCGGTAGCGTTCGGTGTACCCTGGCCCCCGCCGGGCGCCGGGCTCCAGGTGATGGTGAAGGGCGGGGTCCCTCCCGCAGGCGAGACCTGGGCCGATCCATTGCAGTCACCAAAGCAGGACGTATTGGTCACGGTCAACCCAGGCGAGATCGGCTGCAGGTTGAAGAAGAAGGTGGTGTCGTACACGCATCCATTGCCATCCGTGATCACCAGCGTGTTGTTGCCCGCGCAGAGCTGGAAGAACGAGGAGTTGGTGCCGGCCCCGTTGTTCCAATTGTAGTTGTATGGCGCCACGCCTCCAATGGCCAGCGCGGTCCGCGAACCATTGCACACATTGGCACAGGTGGGTGGCGTGCCCTGCCCGAAGAAGATCACACCCAATGGCGCGGGCTCGGTCACGTTCACCTGGGCTGGACAGGAAATGCCTTGTCCCACATCGGTGACCACCACGATCTGCGGGCCACCGCAGGCCGTGGTCCAGGTACTGATGTTCGGTCCGCCGAACAGCCACGAGTAGGTGAAGGGCCCCACGCCGCCGCTCACGCTGGCCGTCACCGTGGCATTGCACTCACCGCGGCAGCGTACACCAAAGCCGTTGTAGTTCGTGGTGAGCTGGGCGTTCACGATGAACGGCGTCTGCCCCGGACCGGTGCCGCAGACATTGATGTCCCGGTCGTTCAACGCGTCCCCGGCAGGGGGCACGTCCCAGGCCACCGGTTGTCCGTTCACGGAAAGCACCGAAGCCCCCGGCTCCACCACCTGCCGCGCTGCGGCCATGGATGGCATCTCGGACAACATCACGATGGAACGTCCGGCGATCAGCCGTTTGGCGCCCCGCCCATCGAACTCCAGCGCACGGGCCTGCACCAGATTCCCGTTGGTGATCAATGTGCCCTCCTTCAGCACCACATCGTGGCCATCCACCACCAGATCGCTCAGCAACGACCAGGTGCCCGTGCCCTCGAAAACCAGGTCGCCAAGCATCCGCACGCCCCGCAAGTGAAGTTCCACACCCTGGCGTCGCACGGCGAAGCGCGTGAGTCCTTGGAACGACCATTGCGCACCCACCGGCAGGGTCATGCTTCCCGCCACCACCAGTTCCGCGCGGGCAGGGCCTTCCACACGCACACCCGCGGAACGCACCAACAGGTCCTTGCACGTGGCATCGCCTTGGATACGGACATTGACCTGCCCCTCGATCACCGCATCATCGGTTGCGCGCGGCGCACCCGCCCCGCCGGGTCCTCCCGGGGTGAGGCTCCAGTGGGCGGCATCGGTCCACTCACCATGACCACCGGTCCAATACCTGGTCTGTGCGAGCACCGGCGCCACGGCCCACGCCATCAGCAGGACCAGACCGGTCTTCAACAAGGCGTTCGTTCGCATGGTGGGCATGTCCGTTCTATTCGAATGCAGGGCAGTTGATCATCTTGCGCCGGAGGTCCTCCTTGCCACAGGGCGTGATACCCAGGATGAACTCGTGCGTGTTGTTCCCGGCCACGCGCAGTTTGGATGTGGTCACATCGTAGCTGTAGCCGATCTGGAAGTACTTGAGGAAGGCGAGCTTCATCAGGAAGGTCACCGCATCGCCGTTGCGGTAGCCCAGGCCCAGTCCGATGGTCCGCTTCCATTCCACCATGGCGTTCAGGTCAAGGGCCATGGGCGCACCCCCGGCGAACTTCATCAGCAGGCTGGGTGTGAAGGAGGTCTCACGGCCTATGCGGTACCGATAACCGCCGCTGAGCATGAAGTGCCGGGCCAATCGGCTGTCCAGGCCGATGCCTTCGATCTTGTTGCCCAGGGCCTGGTGCATGGCCAGGCCGCCCCAGGCCACCTTGTTGTAGACGAAAAGCCCGGGCGTGATCTCGGGAAAGACCACCACACTGGCGCGGCTGTCGAGGGCGGGATCGTTGTAGTTCACCGCGAAGACGTTGCCCAGGTCGAACTTCTCCTGCACCACCCCACCGAACAGGCCGAAGGACATGAAGTAGTCGCGCGACATCTGCATGTGGTAGGCATAGGCCAGCAGCATGCGGGTGTAACCCCAGTTGCCCGCGTTGTCCGCTTCCATGAAGGCCCCCACCCCATGCTTGTTGCCCACGGCCGGCCTGCCCTTGGGCTTGATGGCCGCATGCAGACTGGCCCAGCCGGTGGTGGGTGCACCTTCGAAGCCGGTCCATTGCTGGCGATAGCCCAGGCGCAGGTCGATGCAATCCTTGCTGCCCGCCACGGCCGGGTTCACGCTGAACTGGTTGAAGACGTACTGGGTGTACTGCGACAGCTGCTGACCCTGTGCGCCGAGGGCCGTGATCGCGATCACTGTTGCCAACAGGAGCCTCATCGCACAATGGAGACAAAGCCCGTGTAGGGGGGCGACTTGCCCTCGAGCTGGTTCAACTGGATGTGGTAGTAGTAGGTGCCGACCGGCAGGTTGCGACCATCGTTGGTGCCATCCCAGGGTTCACGATACCCATTGCTGGTGAAGACCTTCTGGCCCCAGCGGTCGAAGATGATGACCTCGGTGCCCGGGTAATCCGCGATGCCCGGGATCTCCCACGTATCGTTGATGCCGTCGCCGTTCGGCGTGAAGGTGTTCGGGGGCATGATCCGCCGGATGACGAAGACGTTCACCACATCGGTGTAGGTGCATCCGCCCTGGATGGTGGTGACGCTGTAGAGGGTGCTTCCGGTGGGTGAAGCGATGGGATCGGGAAGGCCGTTGCCACTGAGACCCGAGAGCGGTGACCAGTCATAGGGCGGTCCGCCGGTGGCGTTCAATTGCGCGCTCTCGCCTTCCCCGATGGACACATCAGGGCCCGCGTTGAAGTCCACGTTCACCACATCCACGCCCGGGCCGCTGACCACGATCTGGAAGTTGCACTGGGCGGCCAGCGTGGCCCCATCATCCTGCACCCCGGCCACCACGACCCAATAGGGTGTGTTGGGCAAGGCTCCCGTAACGAGCACGCTGAAATCCAGTGAATCCTGCGTGCTACACGGGGGACCGGAGACCACGTTGAACGAGGTGGGCGTGCAATCGTTCGTGGTGCTCTGCAACACCACAACGCTCAGCTCGTTGTCCATGCCCGGGGCCAGCGCACAGGACAATCCGTTGATGTCCACCGTGAGGTCGCCCCCCACGCTGTTGGTGTTGAAGGTGTACCACACCAGGCTGGAGGTGCCGCAGAAACCGGGCAGGGGGCCCGTTGCGCCGATGTTGTTACCCACGGCCGACTGTTGCGCGCAGAGGAGCTGGGCGGTGCTGCAGTCGCTGTTGGGCGGCTGGGCCTGGGCCACGGTGGTGGCCAGGACCAGGAACATCAAGGTCAGGATAATGCGCATGCAATGCCTGCGGCGCAGGTGCGATCCGAGTGCACGTACGGCCACGCCGAAGGTAGACGCGTGCCTCACCGCGCCCGGAGCGCGGCAGGCCGCAGTTTCACACACCAAGGTGTTGAGGGAAGCGCGCCGATCAAGGCCTTCCGCAGCGGGAAGGGCGGTGCGCGATGCAGCGCGGAAGCGCTGGTGACCCCACCAGGAGTCGAACCTGGATCAAGAGTTTAGGAAACTCCTATTCTATCCATTGAACTATGGGGTCCGGAAAGAACGCTGGCCTCGCGAAAAGCCGCGCAAATGTAGGGCGCCGCCCCCTACCCAGGACCCGCCCACCAGTGGCCGGTTACCTTTAGCCGCATGCTCAGCACGGTGTACAGGCCCTCGCTGCTGATCGCCCTGCTCGCCACGGTGGTGGCCTTCGCGTGGAACACCTGGAACGTGGAGGTGCTGCGCCATACACCGGGCATGGCCCATCTCCTGCGCGAAGGCACCACCATCGCCACGGCCGATGACCCCTCCTACCTGCGGCCGGTGGAGGACCTGCTTTCACCCTTCACCGATGCAGCAGGCGCCCAGGGTCCCCAGTTGCGCACCCCGGGCTATGGCCTGTGGTTCCTGCTTGCCCGCTCGGTGCTTTCCCCGCCCCTGGCGCTCACCGCGTTGAAACTGTTCCAGTGCCTGCTCTTCGGGGCCTCCGTGGGCCTGGTGCACCATGTGCTGCTGCGCTACGGTCTGGCGGTGAAGCTGGTCCATGGCGCGGCGGCAGCGATGGCCGTGCTGCCCCTGTTCCCCGGCTTCCTCTTCCACACCCTCACCGAAGGGGTGACCCCCGCCCTGTGCATCGGCGTCTGGGCAGCGGCCATGCGCTACGCCCAGCAGGGACAACGCGGCTGGCTGGTGGCCGGCACGGCGCTGTGGTCCCTCCTGGTCCTCACCCGCCCGGTGCTGGTCTGGGCCGGACTGCCTTTGCTGCTGGTGGCCTGGTC
>ENA-UOUJ01001050-UOUJ01001050.1-activated-sludge-metagenome-genome-assembly--contig:-NODE-1050-length-15522-cov-4.881037_pt1 | contig 15522 bp, 15 predicted proteins | sample MGYA00249839_ERZ747224 | MGnify/ENA primary metagenome ERZ747224 (study PRJEB28782, sample SAMN03220277) | activated sludge metagenome | biome: wastewater; feature: sewage sludge; material...
AGCCATTCGTTGTATCAGGCAGTGCGATGGCACCGCTCACCATTCCGGCTTTCATGCGAGCACTTAAGCGGGGAGCAACTGCTTTAGCGGTGGTGTTGTTAGAGAAGATGATGATTTCTGCATGGAGTGTATCGGCTGCTTCCTGTAACACTTGGGCATATACCTGAGCATCCATTGTTTTAAGAGATGCCTGATTTACTACATGTACTTTACTGATGCCGTAATTGCCCAATTGATCAGCATCCGCGGGAGTGTCGCCCAGTAGAATGGCCTCAGCAGTTTTACCGGTTTGTTGAGCTATGGCGGCACCATAGGCCGCTGCTTCAAAAGATGACTTCTTTATTGTTCCTTCACTCTGATCTATAAATACTAATACCATAAGATGGTTTTTAATTTTTTTGAATGTTGTTTCCGGTTATCAGATAACCCGTGCTTCTTCGTGTAATAACCTTACCAGTTCTTCCGGTTGATCGGCTGGTACCAGCTTTACACCCGCTTTGGCCGGAGGTAACTCAAAACGTTCAATGGATGTAAGTGCTGCGGTAGTATCTGCATCAACTACTTTCAATGGCTTTGTACGTGCTCCCATAATGCCTTTCATATTCGGGATGCGTTGTTCAGCCATCCCTTTTTGGCAACTCACCACCAATGGAAGTGCAGCTTCATTGGTTTCTTCACCACCTTCAATTTCACGCACCGCGGTTGCTTTTCCACCTGATACATTTAATTGTGTAGCATGGCTTAAAAAAGGCACATCCATCAATTCTGCTATCATTCCACCAATCGACGAGCCATTGTAGTCAATGGTTTCTTTTCCGGTAAGTACCAGGTCATATCCACCCGCTTTGGCAAAGCCCGCAATTTGTGCGGCCACCTGAAAGGCATCCCCATTTTCAAGATGTACGCGAAAAGATTCATCTCCTCCCAGGGCAAGCGCCTTACGCAGGATAGGTTCCGCATCGGCACCGCCCACCGTAATCAGATGGATGCTCACCGAAGCGTCTGCTTCTTTTAATTCAATGGCACGAACCAGCGCATACCATTCATCGTAAGGATTGATAATCCACTGCACACCATCGGCAGCAAATTTCTTATTTTTGCCGTTGTATCCGGCGTTTTGCTGATGCATACCAGTATTTTCATCTATCGTACAATTTTGTTTTAAAAGGTTGTTTATGCAACTAAGGGCAAAGTTAGTGGTTGCAAAGATAGTTTATTCAAATTTTTTAATTCTTACATGAGCAGGAAAGATAAAATTGTGGAAATGTTGGAAAAAAATCCGGAGGATAGTTTTCTGTTGCATGCATTGGCACTGGAGCACATAGCGGTAGGTGAAAAGGAGCAGGCCATCCACGCTTTTGAACAACTGCTGAAGATCAATCCCGGTTATACCGGTTCATATTATCATCTGGCCGCATTGTACAGCGAAACGGGTTGTCGGGAACAGGCCGAACAAACTTACAGAACCGGGATGGAACAGGCAACGAAAGCTGGTGAGCTACGTGCATACAACGAATTACAATCAGCCCTTCATCATCTGCTGGAGGAGGATGACCAATGAAAAACCTATTACAACAGTTTCTGGAATATGTTCAAACGCATCAGTTGTTTTCACGTTCCAATCATTTATTACTGGCGGTTAGCGGGGGAGTAGATTCCGTTGTACTGGCACATCTGTGTAAATCAGCCGGATATACTTTTAGTCTGGCGCACTGTAATTTCAAATTACGGGGAGCAAACAGTGATGCCGACGAAGCGTTTGTTAGGAACCTTGCGGCGCAACTAAGCGTGGAGGTATGTGTTCAACACTTTGATACGAACTTGACGGCGGTTAATGAAAAAATATCGATACAGGAAGCGGCACGAAAACTCAGGTACAACTGGTTCAGGGAATTGATAGAGTCTGCCACGCATCCCGGACAGCTATTACTCACGGCACACCATGCCAACGACAATGCGGAAACCATTTTGATGCAATTGAGCAAGGGCACGGGTATACGCGGATTAACGGGTATTCCTGCTAAAAATGAGTATATCCGCAGGCCGCTACTGTTTGCTTCACGTAAACACATTGATCAATTTGCCGTTGAAAACGATGTGCACTGGAGGGAAGATGCCTCTAATTACACTGACGATTATACGCGGAATCATTTTCGTTTGCATGTAATTCCTGAGATCGAAAAAGTGTATCCATCCTTCGGGCAGAATATGATGCATAATGTGCAGCGGTTTGAAGAGGCGGAGCAGTTATATGATTATGCGGTGCATAATATCCTGAAGAAACTGTTGGTGTATAAAGACAATGAAATCCACATCCCTGTAGCTAAATGGATCAAACAACCGGCCCCTGCTGCGTTATTGTTTGAAGTGTTGCATCCACTAGGCTTTTCTCCTGATTTGTGTGCTGAAGCCTGTCGATTGAAAGACAGTGATACCGGTAAGTATGTGCAATCCGGTAAATACCGTATCCTGAAAAATAGGGGTTGGTTCATCATTTCGGAATTAGGTAATCAGCAAGACAATCATTTTCTGATAGAGGAGCCAGTCAATCAGGTTATCAATTTACCCGGTGCTCAATTGAAGATCACCAAGCTAACAACGGTTCCGGATATACGAAATACCGATCCACAGGTGGGATTGTTGCATTTGGATGCGTTGGAATTTCCGTTGTTATGGAGAAAAGTGCAGCCGGGAGATTATTTCTATCCGTTGGGGATGGAAAAGAAAAAGAAAATCAGCAGGTTCTTGATCGATCAAAAAATACCATTGCATCAAAAAGAAAACATTTGGGTATTGGTATCCGGAAATCAGATAGCCTGGGTAGCCGGTTTGCGGATAGACCACCGTTTCCGCATAAAAGAAAACACCCAACAAGTCTTGCGTTGCGAATTACTTTCCGAAAAGACTCGGGTCTGATATCTCTGCAATAATGCCATCAAATAAAGCCGGTTGTTGTATGGCAATCAGGATGAGTGTAAATAGGAGACCATATACAGATCCCCATAAATGTGCATCATGATTCACATTGTCTTGTCCGCGTTTACCCATATACACACAATACACTATAAAGAGGATGGCATAGAGGGTGGCTGATATTTTTATGGCACCGTACAGATAAATAGCACCCCACGGGTCAAATACAATGGCTGCAAACACCACAGCACTCACAGCACCGGAAGCGCCGAGGGCTTTGTAATGGTAATCGTTTTTGTGTTTGAGATAACTGGAAATATCCGATACAATGAGTGCAGTAAAATATAGCAGGAGGTAAGTGAACTGGCCACCTAAACCGTAATAGGTAAAATAAATTTCAATATTCCTTCCGAAGAAGAACAAGGTAAACATATTGAAAAACAGGTGCACAAAATCAGCATGTAAAAATCCGGAAGTAATCATCCGGTAGTATTGACGCTCACGCTTTATGCGATACGGCCATAAAATGGTTTTATCTACAAACACAGCATTGTAAAAGCCCAACAGGGAAATCAGCACATTGACTGCAATGAGCATGATGGTTATGGGATAAGCATTAAAGTCCATTCTGAAATGTTATAGTATGCCCTCAGGCATGGTGATATTTTTCGTTTCTTAAAATGGTACAGGCCCGGTAAATTTGTTCAGACAGAATCAACCGAACCAATTGATGCGGAAAAACCAGGGTTGATAAACTCCATTGAAAATTCGCACGTTGTTTCACTGATTCATCAACGCCATACGCTCCGCCAATTAAAAATACTATGTTTTTGAAAGCTTCATTGGCTCTTTGCTGTAACAAGCCGGCGAGTGCTTCACTGGTGAGCATTTTTCCATTTTCATCCAGTAATACCAGATAATCATTGGCATCCAGTGCCTCCAAAACAGCTGTGGCTTCTTTTTTTTTCAATGCCATGTCTTGCAAAATGCCTGCATTTTTAGGGGGAGTAAACAAGCGCCATTGTATTGGATAATAGTGCATAATTCTGCGGGAAAACAATTCGATGCCTTCCTGTACAAACGACTCATGGGCTTTCCCAATGCTCCAACACTGTATTTTCATACGATTGTTTTCTCCGACCCTTTTACGTTGGGTGGATGATTTGCAAATGTACGCAGCGAATGCTTAAAAATCCTGCTTTGTAAATCAATCAGTTACTGGTAAACGGTTGAACTTTGCCTGCACATTGCTTGCAGGTGCCGGAAAAGGAACGTATATTCACATACTCCTTTGCGCAATGTACTCCGTACACTGCATTTTTTCCAATGTTTCTATGTACAGGCCCGTGTTGTTTTAGTCCACCTATCCCGTGGTTTACCGATGAATTGTTTAACAAATGAATCGAAACCCATGGAACATATTTACTCTGTACACCAAAAAGAAATCAACGGCGTACCCACGTACTTCATTAAAAAATTTCTTACGTTTCCTGAGCAACCCGGTATGCCCGACATACGGGAGGGCTTTGGCATGCACAGCAATTTTGATATGGCCTGTACGTTGGCCGGAATTGACTGTAACCGGATTAAATCATCTTTACGCGAGCAAGTGGATGTGGTAGTGGAAGGAAAAGTCATTCCACTTCAACCCGAAGGCAGAAGTATACCGATGATTCGATAACTACGGGATGTGTCACTACTGAATCTACCTTCTTTTAAAGAGGCGTGCAATCGTTTTCCCTAAATCGTCGAGCTTTTCCAGTGGTTCCAGCACGGATGGGTTTTTAAGATCCAGTTCTGAATTTTCATCTACGCCGGTTTGCATGGGGTAGATTAGGATAAAGTTGGTTGTTTGGAAATACTTATTCAGGTAATGTGGAATTTTGGTCATGTGATGATGATACGATGGACGGTCTTTCCGGCTCATGATCAAGATCAGATTATCGTTCGAGGATATATCTCTGGAAAGAATCAGAAAATCGTTCCAGTCGTCGAATTGATTTAACACACATTCCACGGGGTGTTTTTTATTTACTTCAGCTATATAGGTCAGTGTTTGTGCTGTGGCATAAAACACCAGTTTAGCGCCTGTATTACGTGAGATGTTCCAAACTTTCACCAGCCAGAATGGAAAGCCGGGTTCTTTTTCAGCGCGTTCCGGAATAACGATGATGTGCCTTTTGATGGTAGATAAAGGTTGACTTGGCTTATAGATTAATGTAGTTGCGTTGCATTTAGTAAGTATGCCCTCCGTTAGGTTTCCCAAAAAATTATCTGAAATCCCTTTCTTTTCGTGTAGGCCTAACAGTAAGTCGGTTATTTTATTTTCCTTAATTACACTGCTGATGGCGTTTACAATATTGATGTCGTACCGTATCAGTTCCTGCAAGTGCATATCAGCTGCTGCTGCATTGGAAGAGGCTTTGGACAAAATTTTGGAGGCGCGTTTATCTGCACCGGCATCGTTCACGCTGTTGTCAATTACATTTAGGGCAAATAAGCCTACAGTATTCTTTTTAGATTTCACCATTAGTGCCAGGTCAATCAGTTCTCCGGCTGTTTCGTGGTTGTTTAAAGCCACCAGTATTCTTTCCTGTGTTTTGTGGGCATCTTCCTCCGGGTTAAGTCCTTCGGTTTCAAGTAATGCCAGATTCTGAGCACCCTTTTGTGCCACAAAAGAAGAAATGGTACAGGTTACCAAAATCATCAGAATGCTGCCGTTCAACACGCTTTCGTTCAGGAGTCTTTGGGGCTCTATCACATTCCCGAGTGCGGCTGCGGCATCTATTGCAGGCTGGTTTAGAATGATGTTGTATCCCACCAGCACCACGGCCAGGGTAGCGGCGGCCTGTGAGTTACTTAAACTGAAAATAAGTCGTCTTTCATCTGCAGAAAACCCCAGTGTTTTTTGAGTAATCCATGCAGCTATATACTTGGAAACAACGGCTACGCTAATCATTATACCGGCAACTTTCAATGTTTCCAAATCTTTAAAGAATACTCGGTAATCAATCAGCATACCTACCCCAATCAAAAAGATAGGGATAAACAAGGCATTGCCCACAAATTCAATCCGGTTCATGAGGGGTGAGGTATGAGGGATGAGTTTGTTCAAGGCAAGCCCAACCAGAAACGCTCCAATGATGGCTTCAATGCCTGCAGCTTCTGCCAGGAACGCTCCCAGAAATACCAATGCCAGTACGAATATGTATTGTGAGATTTTATCTTCAAATCTTTTAAAAAACCAGCGTCCGATTAAAGGGAAAACAAACATAATAATACCGGCAAATACCAAAACGGATACGCCTAGTTTTATCCAAAAATCCCTGCCCACCTCACCGGTAGACATACCCACAATCACTGCCAGCACCATCAGGGCAAGCGTGTCAGTAATTACGGTTCCGCCCACGGTAATATTCACCGCACGGTTTTTCACCACGCCATATTTACTGAGTATGGGATACACGATCAGTGTGTGGGATGCAAACATACTGGCCAGCAGGATAGAAGTCATTAAAGAAAAGTGCAGCACATAATATCCGGCAACAAATCCTATCCCCATAGGAAATAAGAAAGTTAACATTCCGAAATACAAACTCTTCAGGCTGTTCTTTTTAAAATCGGCAATGTCAATTTCCAGTCCGGCCAAAAACATGATATATAACAAACCCACCGTTCCGTAGAGCACAATGCTGCTGTCGCGCAACATCAGGTTAAAGCCATTAGGACCAATCAGCGCCCCTGCAATAATCAATCCGATCAGGTGAGGTATTTTCAGTTTATTGAGGAGGATGGGAGCAAAGAGGATGATGAACAAGATGACTGAAAAAATCAGTACGGGGTTCTTCAGTGGGAAGTTTATTTCAAAAACATGCAATAAGGTCATAAGGGCTATTTAAGATGAGGCATGCTACATTTTAACGATGCCCTGCTATCCCGAAAAATTGAGGTATAATCATTCGGGAAACAGCAACAAAAATACAACCCTTTTACTTAAAATCACTCGGGTAATGGCATACGGCATCTATTCAGGCCGGTAAAGTTGGACGGTATTGCAGTTTTCTACTGTTGATTTTGTGTGGATACAAAATATCAATGGCCGTTTCGTACCCTTCTTCAGCAATTCTTTTCAAACGGTTGCTCTGCTTAATTTTGCGGACAGCCCAAAAAGCCAAAGCCGTGGCTGTAGTAATGGAAATAACGGAGAGGAGTAGAGTAGTAGTTTTCATATACGATTGATTTATGCAAAACTACTTAAACAAATTACCTGCCAGTTTAAGCCATTGTTAAGTTATTTTATGGTTGTGTTAAATCCGTGTTACTGAAAAGTCGTGCCGCGAGTTTTTTATCATGTCCGTACACATCCTTGTTGAAATGGATGGCATGATCTACATCCACCCAGGCAGTAAAATAAGTGATCATCACAGGTATTGCTTGCGGTAATGTTACCCAGGTTTCTTTACTACCATTCATGGCTTGTTGCATTTTTTCTTCTGTCCATTCCGGTTGATTGCGCAACAGGTATTTTGCCAATTCAAAAGGCTTCTGCAGCCGGATGCAACCATGACTGAATGCACGTTGTTCCCGTTCAAAGAGACTTTTAGAAGGTGTGTCATGAAAGTAGATATTGTAACTGTTCGGGAAGAGGAATTTTACCAGTCCGAGTGAATTACTTTTTCCCGGTTTTTGCCTCACCACCGGAATGCCATTATTATATCCGGTGATTTCCATATTATTTCTGGCGAGATAATTCTTATTTCGTCGCATTGCCGGCACAATTTCATTTCTGGCGATTGACATCGGTACGTTCCAGTAAGGGGCAAATACAATGTATTTCAATTCGTCATTAAAGATTACGGAGTTGTTGGCTACGGTGCCCACGACAATATTCATAGATAGAACCACATTGTTATCTTCGAATACCCTCAAACGGTAGTCGGGTATATTGGCTACAATCAACACATTGCCTTCTGTGGGCGGCAGCCAGCGGGCACGTTCCATATTAATCAGGATTTGTTCAATGCGCTTTTTCACTGATACGTTCAGTTCACGCACAAGTGCAGCATCTGCTTTCCCATTTTCAAGCATTCCATATCGGGCACGGGCTCTGTTTACGGCATTTTGCAGTGCTTCATCAAATTCGGGTACACTGTCTGCTACGAATGATGTGTCTTCCCATGCCAGCCTTTGTTTCAATTTTAACAGTATGCTATCTTTGTTTCCTTTGGAAAATGTTTTTTGCGATACCGGTAATGTATCCCAACCGCCTCTCTCATCCAGGGCTGCATAGTCTTTCAATTTGCTTTGGAGATTCATGTACACATTGTTTACCGGTTCCCATTGTTCCAGGTTATTTCCTCTGTTGGTAACGAGCGAATCGAGCAGGGCGACCACATCCAGTTTTTTACGAGGAATATGCCATTGCAGGGATTCCGGATCAATGGTTCCGGCATAGGCATATTGAGCGTAAGCGAAGAAGTGGTGGGTCAGTTTTAATTCGGTATTGGCTTGTTCTTCCGGAGTAATCTGATAGGTGCTATCGTTTAGTATCCTCTCCATACTTTGTTCAAACAGCGTATCGCGCAGCAGATTGCTACGGTTAGACGTTATGTAAAAATTTCTAAGGTTCCAGAAAGTGCGGGTTTGTTCAGCCACCCCGTCTTCGGTAAACCAGGCATATTGAAAATTCCTGCTGATATAAAAATTGAGGATGCGTTGTGCCGTATCCTGCATGAACTGATGCTTTTGAATAAATTGATCAACATACACACTATCGAATACCAGTTGCGTAATAGCCGTTTGGGGTGTGATGGTGCTATCTTGCTGTACAACAAGCTGATTTTGTGAATTGGTGTTTCTGCACTGGATATGGATGAATACGGTTAGTATCAGCAAAAAGGAAGCAAATAATTTTGGCATATAAAATTCAGGTGTTTTGAGTGGGATGCATGTCTACTCCAATGTATATGAATCAGTGGTAAAATACATCTTTTTATCATCCGTGCATGGGGTTACATACTATTTTTAACGTTTATGCGTTTAATAGCCAGAGCTAATCTATGAAGCGCATCAAGCCCCGCAGGCAGGCAACTGCTTTCGGGGCTTTGCTATTGTTCCGTGCCTGTAAAATACGTATCTTTGCAAACAGAATATGTTGATGATACACAACGATATAATCCTTCGAGGCAATTACCGGGTATATGGTATTTGTAGCGCGTTCTTGTGTTCGTTCAGGATGTTCTATGCATTTTGTTCAAAGTTATATTTCTTATCTTCCTTTAAAGACTTTGATAAACAGGTAAGGGGCTAATTCCGCCACTTATATACTTTTCCTTTTCAACATTATTTAATTACAAGCTGCGCTTATAGCGGGGCATGTTGTTTTTCAAACTAAAAAATTTTAATACTATGCAACACACACAAACATTAACCGTGTTATCTGAAGATTATAAGAAGATCCTTTCCTGGCTGCGCGATGGTCATTTGTTAAACGCTATGGACAGCCGCCTCATTCACCAATTAAAAGAGGAGCTACAAAAAGCACGTCAGGTAAACCGCGAGGATATGCCTGCAGATGTAGTGCGTTTATACTCTACCGTAACGGTATTGGAGCAGGGAAAGAATAATCCGGTAACATTTACCATTGTACCTCCCGGCCACGCTTCTATCCCCGAGAAAAAAGTTTCATTGCTGGCACCGATGGCCACGGCATTGTTTGGTTACCGTACCGGCGACCGGGTAGAATGGGAGGTGCCATCCGGCTGGAAAACATTTATCATTCAACAAGTAGTGAACGCCGAATAGGCGTTCCTACCGCTTTTCAGTTACAAAGTGGCTACGGTCGTATGTGCCGGGCTTGGCATGGTTGCCCTCTTTGAAATTTAAATGTATGTAATTGATATTACTGAGTTCCGTTAAATTGTAGGTAACTTCCTGAAGATAATAAAATGGCCCGGTAGAGCCCATTCTGTTGGTGAGGAATCGGCTATCAGCAATTTTTAAATACAAGGTATCGCCTGATAATTTCTCCGTTTCCAGCTTCACTTCCGGATATTGGCCGTTCATCCATTCTATGATAGATGTATAATTCAGTGAATCTTGTGGAATGGGACGCACTTTTCTGATTTGAATATTGCCTGAAGAATCCGCATCAGCCGACCAAAAATACTGAGCATCCGTAATGGTCGGTTGATCGCTTTTTACCGCTGATGAATCAACAGGAGTGGGTATGTTCTGTGGTTGATCGTTACCCCCACAGGCAGATAAAAAGATAGATACAATGATAACCGGAATATAATTTTTCATACAATCGTTTTATGGTTCTTGAATGGAGAGGGCTTTAAAAAGTTTACTTTTGGAAAGATAACTGTTATACTCCCAAACCTTTTTGCCATCCTGATAGATTTGGAGCAAAGGAATAGCACGCACTTTTAATTCGTTGGAAAGATTTTCGTTTTCGTCTACGTTTATCCGTAATACTTTCACTTTATCTCGGAATTTTAATTCAATTTCTTTCAAATATGGCTCCATTTTTTTACATGGGCCACACCAGGGGGCATAAAAATCTACTAAAACTTTTCCGGAGGAAATGGCTTTGTTGAATTCCTTCCGGCTGAGTTTATCCTTTACCGTGAACAACTCATTAACGGGCAAACCATGTTTTTTCCACCCATTATATCCGTCTTTCAGTTCATACACGTGAGGGTAACCGTTCTGTCTCATCCATTCAACGGCTTCAGCGCTCCTGCCTCCACTTTGGCAGTACACAAAAAGCACTTGTGTGCTATCTAAGCGTTGTATGTTTTTTTTGAAGTCCTTGTCATAAAAATCAAAATGGATGGCATTCGGAATAAACCCTTTGCTGTATTCAGCGGGTGTTCTTACATCGATCAATAAGGCATTTCCGGTAGCATTGTAATAATCATAAAAATGCCTCGCCATAAGTAATTGGCCCTGCTGTGCACTTGATGTACTACACACTGAAATAAAAATCCAAGTAATCCATAGGGTTTTCATGCTACTCTAAATAATGTATGAAGTTACACAATATCCATAAACCGGTTTATTTTGCGGTAACTGCTTTTAATCCGATGATAGATGCAATCAGCGTACATAAAAAAAATATCCTCCAGAAATCGGTGGATTCCTTAAAGAAAATCATGCCCAACGTTGCAGTACCCACAGCCCCAATGCCTGTCCATACCGCATAAGCAGTTCCAATGGGGAGTGTTTCAGTAGCTTTAATCAGTAAATACATGCTGATGAACAGGCAAACAGCAAATCCTATATACCAACTTATAGCCTGACCGGCCGGTGCATTTTTGGCTTTACCCAAACAAAAGGCGAAACCTACTTCAAATAACCCGGCAATGATGAGGACTATCCAGTTCATGTTCAGAAGATTTTGACAAAGTTATTATTTTAAAAAGTGAAACAAATTGGGAACAATATTGTGTTCGTATCCGAAAATCACCGCATATGGGATACAAACAATCAGTCGTACAGCAAAAAGGGACTGTTTACACAAACTTTGTATTTTTGAGCACTTACATTTAAAAAGATTCCCAACCGTTGGCTTAAATTATTGTATACATTGACAGAGAAGACATATCCGATTGATAAAATTGTACGGCCGGTACAAAAGTTCATCCAACATGAAAAATCCGGTGGCATCACTTTAGGCATTAGTGTAGTAGTTGCCATGTTTCTGGCGAACTCCATGTGGTCGGAGGAATACTTTCACTTTTTTGAGCATAAGCTGGGTTTTGTTTTTGATGGTGTAAAATACCTTGACTACACCTTGCATCATTGGATCAATGATGGCTTGATGTCCATATTCTTTTTTGTAGTAGGCCTTGAACTAAAAAGGGAAATTGTAGGGGGTGAATTATCCAATCCGCGGAAGGCTGTTTTACCAATCGCTGCTGCTCTGGGAGGGATGGTTGTACCTGCATTGATTTATTTTTCTCTCAACCACGAGGGGCCGCAACAAGCCGGGTGGGGTATTCCTATGGCTACAGATATTGCTTTTGCACTGGGGGTGCTCTTTTTATTGGGAAAACGCATCCCACTATCCTTAAAAGTTTTTCTGACCGCATTGGCTATTGTGGATGATTTGGGTGCCGTATTGGTGATTGCACTTTTTTATACCGCAGATATTTCAATCACCAACCTGTTCATAGGTTTAGGATTTGCAGCTGTTATGTATATAGGCAACCGTATGGGAGTGCGTAGCGTAATCTTTTACGCCACCTTTGGTATACTGGGTTTATGGACGTCCTTTTTGTTATCCGGTGTGCATGCAACCATTGCATCGGTGATTGCTGCGTTTACCATTCCGGCAGATGTGCGTATCAAAGAAAACATGTACATCGAGAAGATTCAAAATTTCCTGAATAAGTTCAGGGCCATAGATCCGAATGATAAAATACCTATACTAACGCATTCTCAGTTACACATTCTGGATGAAATAAAGAATAAAACGGATGCAGCCATTCCTCCGTTACAAAAGCTGGAACATGCCATGCATCCGTTCGTAACCTTTGTGGTCATTCCTATTTTTGCTTTGGCGAATGCCGGCGTATCATTGAATATTGATATAGAAAATCTTTTCAGCACAAACATTGCTGTGGGTGTTGCGCTAGGCTTGCTATTGGGTAAAGTTGTAGGTGTGGTTGGTTTTACGATGTTAATGGTAAAAATGAAAGTAGCGCCGCTGCCTGCCGGTATGAATGTGAAGAATTTGTTCGGATTAGGTTTGGTGGCCTCTATTGGATTTACGATGTCCCTCTTTATCAGTTCGCTCGCGTTTTCCAATCCGGAATTTCATGTGCAGGCCAAAATAGGTATTTTCGCAGCATCCATCATCGGTGGTGTATTAGGTTATTGGGTGCTGAGTGGAAATAAGCCAAAGGGGCGAAGATAAAAAGTTCAACCGCATTACGATGTGTTTAACTCACGTGTACGGTTGAACGATTATGAATCTTTTATGCATAAGGGTATCTATCGCTGGGGCTTAGAATGGGGTGTTTTTACACCTAACACATATTCAATTACCTGGATCATGGTTTTTACGTAAACAAATTTCAATCCTTTCAAATAGCTCTGATTGATTTCCTCAACGTCTTTTTGATTTTGTGCTGATAATATCACTTCTTTGATACCGGCTCTCTTTGCAGCGAGCATTTTTTCTTTTATTCCTCCTACGGGCAGTACTTGTCCGCGCAATGTTATTTCTCCGCTCATCGCTACAAAAGGCTTCACTTTTCTATTCATATAAGCACTGGCAAGCGCTGTCATCATTGTAATACCTGCACTCGGTCCATCTTTGGGAACTGCGCCTTCCGGAACATGGATATGTGCAATTTTTGATTGAAACAATTTTTCATCTATGCCGAGTTTTTGTGCATTGGCATTCAACCAGGTTAAAGCGGTGCTGGCACTCTCTTTCATCACATTTCCAAGGTTACCGGTTAGTTTCAGTTCTCCTTTCCCATCTACCAGTTGCGACTCTATGAAAAGTATATCTCCTCCGGTGTACGTCCATGCCAGTCCTACCGCTACTCCCGGAATGCTGGCCATTTTGTAAGTTTCTGATGTGTAACGGGGTTTCTTTAAAATCTTTTCAATATCCGGAGCGGTAAGATTGGCTTTTAATTTTCCTTTCATAACCATCTCCTTTGCTTGAAAGCGCATGATGGCCGCCAGTTGACGATCCAGTTCACGCACTCCGCTTTCGTTGGTATATTCCGCAATCACTTTTTGTATAACGGCATCACTCATCTTGAATGCATTCTTTTTAAGTCCATGCATTTCCATTTCTTTGGGTATGAGGTGCTGCTTGGCAATCTCCACTTTTTCTTCTACCGCATAACCGGTGAGCTCAATAATTTCCAATCTATCTCGCAGGGCCGGTTGTATATTACTGATTGAATTTGCAGTTGCTATAAACAACACTTTGCTCAAATCGTACTCCATCTCCAGGTAATTATCGTAGAAGGAGTTGTTTTGTTCAGGGTCGAGTACTTCGAGCAGGGCAGAAGAGGGGTCGCCTCTGTGGTCACTGCCCACTTTATCAATTTCATCGAGTATCATTACGGGATTGCCGGATTGTGTTTTGCGAATAGACTGTATGATACGCCCCGGCATGGCACCGATATACGTTTTCCTGTGGCCTCGTATTTCACTTTCATCGTGCAATCCACCCAGGCTTAAGCGTACATACTTACGGTTGATGGCGCTTGCTATGCTTTTGCCGAGGCTTGTTTTACCAATTCCGGGCGGGCCTACAAAACACAGAATCGGACTCTTCATGTCTCCCTTTAATTTCAGTACCGCGAGGTATTCAAGGATACGTTCCTTGATTTTATCCATTCCATAATGGTCTTTATCCAATATTTTCTTGGCCTTTCTTAAATCATATAAATCTTCCGTGTATGTTTCCCAGGGAAGGTCGAGCATTAAATCAAGGTGGTTGAATACTACGGAATAATCAGGTGTAGAAGGATGCATTCTTTCCAAACGTTCAATGCCTTTGTTGAACATATCCTGAGCAGATTTAGGCCATTTTTTTTGCTCGGCCCGTTTCTGCATTTCTTTCACTTCCGCTACATTATCACCACCCAGTTCATCTTTAATGGCTTTTAACTGCTGTTGAAGAAAATACTCACGTTGCTGCTTATCCAGTTCAGCGCGGGTTTTATTGGTTACTTTATTTTTCAGTTCGGCGTATTGCAGCTCGGTTTGCATTAAATTCAGCAACAATTCAGCGCGGGCCTTGATACTATCGGTTTCGAGTAGCTGCTGTTTTTGTTTCAATTCTGCATGCAGGTTGCTGCCTACAAAATGTATCAGGAAAACCGGGTTTTCAATATTTTTGAGGATGATGGCAGCTTCACTGGGGAGGTTGGGTGAAAGACCTACAATTTGTCCGGCCAAATCTTTAATACTACCTATCATGGCTGTGAAATCTGAATCATCTTTAGGCACATCCTCATTGAGCAAAGTGAATTTGGCTTTAAAGTAGGGGTCTTCTTCTGTGATAGATTCAATTTGTATTCTGCGTTTACCCTGAATGATGATGGTGGTTCCTCCATCGGGCATTTTAATCAGTTTAACTATTTTAGCTAACGTGCCTATTTTCTGAAGATCTGTTGGTGTGGGTTCTTCAATGTTACTGTCTTTTTGCGCTACAACCCCTATCAATTTGTCAGCCTTATAGGCATCTGTAACGGCCTTAATACTTTTATCTCTTCCAACGGTAATGGGAATTACCACACCCGGAAAGAGTACCGTATTGCGGAGGGGCAACAAAGGGAGTACTTGGGGAACGTCCTGCAGGTCATCGTTTCCATCTTCATCTTCATTCAATGGAATGATTGGCATAAACTCTAATTCTTCTTCTGACGGATTCATCAAATATTTATTAATCATAATCTTTATTAGCGTAAGTCAATTTGTCAAATTTAACTGTAATTCAATGAATAAACAGTTCCATCCCTAATTGTCAACTATGATGCCATAAAAAATTTTGACAGTGTACTTTCCGTGTCAGCACGTACTTTTGCTACAAATGGATATCCCACTGCTGGAAGAAGAATTAAGCATTTT
>ENA-UOUJ01001051-UOUJ01001051.1-activated-sludge-metagenome-genome-assembly--contig:-NODE-1051-length-15521-cov-2.834993_pt1 | contig 15521 bp, 9 predicted proteins | sample MGYA00249839_ERZ747224 | MGnify/ENA primary metagenome ERZ747224 (study PRJEB28782, sample SAMN03220277) | activated sludge metagenome | biome: wastewater; feature: sewage sludge; material...
GCTTTCGATCCCGGCATCCAACCGGGCGACGGCGGTTTTCAGTCGGTCGAAGCGTCGGGGCTCGCGTTCGTGTAGCTCCAGAAGTGCGCTGATAAGTTTCACGTGGGTGCCACGCGAGTCGGTCAACCGCTCCAGCAGCCGGTACTGATCGCGTACGTCGCGCTCGCCACCGAGAAGGTCCACGAAAGCCGACACTTCCAGGCGCGAGCTGCCGCGCAAAAGTTCCAAGGCGAGGGGCTCGATCAGCAGGGCGGTTTCGTGTTCGACCTGGCGGATCAGGGCCTGCTGGTTGGCGGGCAGTCCCTCGACCAATGCGCGCGCCGACACGGGGCCCTCCTGGGCCCGGGCCATGACGGAAGCCGTCAGAAGGCTGAGAATGAGGAGGAGCCTCGCCAGTGTCGGCATCGGAGTTCGAATCCCTTCCGCGGTTTAGTCGTTGAATCCGACCGAGCAGTGCTGGAACTGATCGGTTTTTTCTTTGACGCTGATTTCGCCGAAGACGTTGACGGTCGTCTTCGTTTTCACTTCAAAGCCCGATGCCGCGCGGGCGATCGAGATTTCGGTCAAGGGGCCGTCTTTGGCGCGGTCGTCGCCCTTACAGTTTGCGGTCATCAAGAAGTACTGCGGGGGGTTGGATTCGGCATTGGCGGCGTTGACCTGGCAGTCCGACAAAGAGCCGCCAAACAGGGCGTCTTGAAGTCCGCCGGCTTCGACGGTTCCGGTTTTCAGGCGGTAGACTCCGTCCTTTTCCTTAATTTCCAAGAGTTGACCCTGGGTGACGACTTTGTAGTCCATGGAGTCTTCTTGCTCGATGTAGTCGATGCTTTCGTTGCACGAGATGCGCAGGCCCTGAATTTGGGCAAAAGCGGCGGTCGTGAAAAGTCCTTGGAGGGCGGCGATCAGGATCAGGTTCCGAAGTTGGGGGGTTCTCATGGGGTGTCCTTTTTTGGGGGGATTGTTTAAATCAAGTTTAAGGGGAAATGGGGGCTCTTCCCGGCGAGGGAGCGCGATTGGGCGCCTTTGTCGGGAAGATTGCCAGGCGCCGGGGCGTCCTTTGCGGCAAGGTGTTTGTGCTCATTCGCTGGAGAAGGAGAGCAAGCCCTATGCCGCATATGCGTTAATTTTTGTAAAAGCTGACCTCTTCCTTTGCTCAATCCTTGCCAAGCCCCCTCTGAGGTGGGAGTTCATAAGACCGTTTTTTAAAAATGGATTAGTGGGTGGTTGGCCATTGGGGCCGACCTCATTTGCAGGAGAGAAGTGCTATGGCAAAAAAGGTAACAGGCATGATCAAACTGCAGATTCCGGCAGGGAAAGCCAATCCGGCTCCTCCCGTGGGACCGGCACTTGGTCAGCATGGTGTGAACATCATGGAATTCTGTAAGCAGTTCAACGCCCGCACGCAGGCGTTGGGTGATTCGATCATCCCGATCATCATCACTGTTTATCAGGATCGTTCGTTCACATTCATCACCAAGACGCCTCCCGTGTCGAGTCTGCTCAAGAAGGCATTGAAACTGGAATCCGGTTCGAAAATGCCCCAGAAGGACAAGGTCGGTAAGGTGAAATCGGCGGACATCAAGAAAATCGCTGAAACAAAACTTCCGGATCTCAACTGTATCAAAGTTGAATCTGCGATGTCTCAAGTTGCGGGCACTGCGAAGAGCATGGGCCTCGAGCTGGCAGATTAGGACTGGTGATCTATGGCTGAAGGAAAACGTCTGAAAAATGCCCGCAAGGGTTTTGATTCTCAGAAAAAATATAACGTCGACACGGCTTTCACCACGGTGATGGCGGCAGCGACCGCGAAGTTCGATGAATCGATCGACGTCGCCGTTCGTCTGGGTGTCGATCCCAAGCAAGGTGACCAGCAAGTTCGTGGCGCGATCGCGCTGCCGAACGGTCTGGGTAAGAACGTGCGCGTCGTCGTTTTCGCAAAAGGTCCGAAAGAGGCCGAAGCGAAAAGCGCGGGTGCGGACTACGTTGGTGGCGATGATCTCGTCGCGAAAATCAACGAAGGCTGGCTCGATTTCGACAAAGCGATCGCAACTCCGGACATGATGGCGACCGTTTCGAAAGTCGCGAAGGTTCTGGGGCCGCGGGGCTTGATGCCGAACCCGAAGGTGGGCACCGTCACGATGAACGTCGGTGATGCGGTGACGGCCGAGAAAAAAGGGAAGCTCGATTACCGCGTGGATAAAGCCGGTATCGTGCACGCCATGATCGGTAAGAAGTCGATGGGTGATGCGAAATTGAAAGAGAACTTCATGGCCTTCATGGGTTCCGTCATGAAAGCGAAGCCCCAAACTTCCAAAGGGACTTATCTGCGTTCTATCACCGTGTCGAGCACCATGGGTGTCGGCGTGAAGATGGACGTGAACGCGGTCTCGGGCGCGGAAAGCGAAGAGTAGTCCGCAGAGAAGAAAAAGCCGGTCACAAAATGACCAAGACCGAGGCGCGACGAGGAAGGCGTACCCTTTGGGGTACGTCGACGAGGAGCAACGAAGGGTTTGGGCATTTGGTGGCAGGCGCACAGACAAGTTAAGAACCGCTTGCGGTCATAGACAGTAGGTATTCGGAGCGCAAACTCCGTCTTTAAGTTCCCCCGGAATCGCGGGGGAGGCCCACCGAGACAAGCAGGTGTGAGGTTTCCCTCCCACTCAGCTGGCATAACGCCAGTCTCACCGCAGCTGATTGAAATACTGTTCGCACGGGTTTTGAGCCCGGCGTTCAAGAAAGGAGGATGGCCACATGCTACGTACAGAAAAAGAGCAAGAGATTCAGGTGTTTGTTGAGAAATTCAGCAAAGCCAAGGCCGCTTTCCTCGTCGATTTCAAAGGGATGAAGGTTGAGCAGGTGACAAACCTGCGCAAAAAGCTTCACCCGGTGAAGGGCGAGATGAAAGTGTTCCGGAACACTCTGGCGAAGCGTGCACTCAAGGGTTTTCCCGAAATTGAGCAAGCCCTGTCGGGTTCGTTCAAAGGGACAAACGCTGTTGTGTTCGCGTACGAAGATGCTTCGGCACTGGCAAAAACTCTGGCAACTTTCGCGAAAGACGTGGAATTGCTGCAGTTGAAAACCGGTGTGATGGATGGACAGAAAATGGATTCTGCAAAGATCAATTTTCTGGCGACACTTCCGTCGAAAGAAGTTCTTCGCGCTCAGTTCCTGGGAGTTCTTCAAGCTCCGGGTACGAAACTCGCTCGCACTCTTAAAGAGGCGCCTGCAAGTCTCGTCCGCGTTCTGGCAGCTCGTAAAGAGTAGTCTGAATATTGAAACTGTTGAATTTAACGTAATTTTTTAATCCATTTTTGGAGGAATTTAAAATGTCTCTGACAAACGACCAATTGGTTGAAGAACTCTCGAAGAAAACTGTCCTGGAAATCGCTGAACTCGTGAAACTTCTCGAAGAGAAGTGGGGCGTTTCGGCTGCGGCACCCGTTGCGGTTGCTGCGGCTGGCGGCGGAGCAGCTGCTCCCGCTGAAGAGAAAACAGCGTTCGACGTCATCCTGAAAGATGCCGGCGCGAACAAAATCAACGCGATCAAAGAAGTTCGCGCACTGACAGGCCTGGGCCTGGCAGAAGCGAAAGCTCTGGTCGAAGGCGCGCCCAAGACTGTGAAAGAAGGCGTGACTAAGGACGAAGCTGAAAAAATGAAGAAGACTCTCGAAGCTGCAGGCGCGAAAGTCGAAATCAAGTAATCGAACCTTCGGGTTTATGGAACGGAGTCCCAAATGGGGCTCCGTTTCTTTTTTGGTTTTGTGCTCAACATTTAGGAAAATCTCGATATATTGGGCAATTGCGTCTCGGAATGCAAAAAATTGGCCAGTGAACGTGAAAGATAATTTTTGGGAAAGCTCAGCGCGATTTGGCGAGCCGATTTTTCTCAAGAAGTATTGTGGGGTTTCAGCGAACTTCCTCCTCTCAAAGAGTTCGCGTGCAATCGATGTGTAAGCAACGTCACGAGCCCGTACAGCTCGGGACCAAGCTAGGAATTAGATGCGGCATTTTTTTGTTTGAAGTTGGCAAATTGAAAGCGGGATTCGGAAACGAGTCGCGCTTTTTTGCGTTCTGAGAGCGAAAAACGGCGGTAAATTTTTAGGAGATTGAATGAGCCTGACTCCCGTAACGGCGTCGAACATCCGTATTCGCAAAAGTTTTGCGAAGAACAAACAAGTCATCAATATCCCCAACCTGATCGAACTCCAGAAGAGCTCGTACGAAGGTTTCCTGCAGCGTGGGGTCGATGCCGACCGCCGCCAGGATGTGGGACTGCAGTCCGTTTTCAAATCGGTGTTCCCGATTTCGGACTTCAATAACACCGCTTCGCTCGAATTCGTGTCGTACACGCTCGAGCCGGCGAAGTACGACGTGGATGAGTGCCGTCAGCGCGGCATGACCTTCGCGGCGCCGATCAAGGTGACTTTGCGCCTGATCGTCTTCGACGTGGATGAAGAGACGGAAGCCCGCTCGATCCGCGACGTGAAAGAACAGGAAGTTTACCTCGGCGAGATCCCGCTGATGACCCAGAACGGTTCGTTCATCATCAACGGAACCGAGCGCGTCGTTGTGTCGCAGCTTCACCGTTCGCCGGGTGTGTTCTTCGATCACGATTCGGGTAAGAACGCGACTTCGGGAAAACTGATCTACAACGCGCGTGTCATTCCGTACCGCGGTTCGTGGCTCGATTTCGAATTCGACCAAAAAGATCTGATCCACGTCCGTATCGATCGTCGCCGTAAGTTCCCGGTGACCATCCTGCTCAAGGCTCTCGGCTACAACGTCGATCAGCTGCTCGAGTACTTCTACGACATCGACACCGTGCAGGTTCGCGGTTCGAAACTCTACCGTCAGCTCGACATCGAACGCATGTCGGGACAGCGTGCGCTGGTTGACATCCTCGATCCGAAGTCGGGCGAAGTCCTCGTCAAAGCGGGTCGCCGTATCACTCGCGCGGTCGTCAAAAAAGTCCAGTCGCTCGATCTGAAAGAGATCGAAGTGAATCCCGAAGATCTCGATGGAAAAGTGCTCGCGAAGCCTTTGATCGACGAATCGACCGGTGAAATCATCGCGGACTCGAACCAAGAGCTCGATAAAAACACCATCCTCAAGGCGATGGAAGCGGGTATCGAGCAGCTGAACCTGATCTTCTTCGATGGTCTGACCGTCGGTCCGTTCCTGCGCAACACTCTGCTGGTCGATAAAGTTCAGCAGAAAGACGAAGCGCTCCTGAAGATCTATCAGCACTTGCGCCCTGGCGAGCCGCCCACCATGGAAGCGGCCACCACCTTCTTCGAGCGTTTGTTCTTCGATCCCGAGACGTATGATCTCTCGGAAGTCGGCCGGATCAAGATCAATCACAAGTTCAACATCTCGATGGAAGAGTGCCCGCCCGAGCACCGCACTCTGACCCACAAAGATGTCTTGAGCACCGTGAAGCACCTGATCGACCTGAAAAACGGTCGCGGCGTCGTCGACGATATCGATCACCTCGGTAACCGTCGTGTCCGTTCGGTCGGTGAACTTCTGGAAAACCAATACCGCATCGGTCTGGTCCGTATGGAGCGCGCGATCCGCGAACGTATGAGCCTGCAAGATGTGGAAACGATGATGCCTCACGATCTCGTGAACGCGAAACCCGTCAACGCCGTCGTCAAAGAATTCTTCGGCGCTTCGCAGCTCTCGCAGTTCATGGATCAGACCAACCCGCTGTCGGAAATCACGCACAAACGTCGTCTGTCGGCCCTCGGCCCGGGCGGTTTGACTCGTGATCGCGCCGGCTTCGAAGTTCGTGACGTCCACCCCACGCACTACGGTCGTATCTGCCCGATCGAGACGCCGGAAGGACCGAACATCGGTCTGATCGCCTCGCTCGCGACTTACGCACGTATTAACCACTACGGTTTCATCGAGACTCCGTACCGCAAAGTGACCGAAGGTAAAGTCTCGAAAGAGATCTCGTACATGTCGGCACTGGAAGAAGCGGGGCAAGTCATTGCTCCCGCGACTCGCGATGGTGGCTACGTGACCGAGATCACCGCGGACAACACGGTTTGCCGTGCCGATGGTGAATACGAAGTGACGGAAAAAGAAAAAATCACTCTCATGGACGTGTCGCCTTCGCAGCTCGTCTCGATCGCGGCGTCTTTGATTCCGTTCCTCGAGCACGATGATGCCAACCGCGCCCTCATGGGATCGAACATGCAACGTCAGGCCGTTCCGCTCTTGCGCTCGCGCGCACCGCTGGTCGGAACTGGCGTTGAACACTTGGTGGCCCGCGACTCGGGAACTTCGGTGGTGGCGACGAACGACGGGATCGTCGAAGAAGTCGACGCCGCACGGATCGTGGTTCGCCGTTTGGCAAAAGGTGGAGAGCTCGGCGCGAACGTCGATATCTACAACCTGACCAAGTACCAACGTACGAACCAGAATACGAGCTTCAACCAGAAGCCGATCGTCTTCGCCGGTGACCGCGTCCGTAAGGGCGACATCATCGCGGACGGTCCGTCGACGGAGCTCGGTGAATTGGCTCTCGGACAGAACATCATGGTCGCCTTCACTCCTTGGCAGGGTTTCAACTTCGAGGATTCCATCCTGATTTCGGAACGCCTGATCAAAGACGACGTCTACACTTCGATCCATATCGAAGAATTCGAGTGCGTCGCTCGTGATACCAAGCTGGGTAAGGAAGAGATCACTCGCGATATCGCCAACGTCGGTGAAGAAGCGCTGAAAGATCTCGATGGCTCGGGGATCATCCGCATCGGTGCGGAAGTTCGTCCCGGCTCGATCCTGGTCGGTAAAGTCACTCCCAAGGGCGAGACTCAGTTGTCGCCTGAAGAAAAACTGCTCCGCGCGATCTTCGGTGAAAAAGCCGGCGACGTTCGCGATACTTCGCTCCGCGTGCCCTCGGGCGTCTACGGAACGGTCATCGATGCTCAAGTCTACAGCCGCGAAGGCGCAGACCGCGATGAGCGTTTGGCGTCGATCATCGAAGAGAAGAAACGCAAACTCGAGAAAGATCTCTCGGTTGAGCAGAACGTTATTAAGAACAACGCCCTCGAAAAACTGAAAGACATCCTGGTCGGTAAGAAGACCACGGGCGTCCTGTTGAACGAGGACGGTAGCCAGAAACTCTTGAACAAGGGTCAGGACATCACTTCGGACGACCTCGAGTCGATTCCTTTCGAACTGTTGACCTACATCCCCTTGGATCAAGAACTCGAATTCCAAGTGACACGTATCTTGGATGGCGCACGTAACCAGTTGGAAGCCGTGAAAATGGTCTTCAACGACAAGATCGATCGTCTGCGCAAGGGGGATGAACTTCCTCCCGGCGTGATCAAGATGGTCAAAGTCTATGTTGCCATTAAGCGTAAGATGCAAGTCGGCGATAAGTTCGCCGGTCGTCACGGAAACAAAGGGGTCGTCTCGAAAGTCCTCCCCGTTGAAGACATGCCTTACCTCGCGGATGGAACTCCCGTGGATATGGTTCTGAACCCCTTGGGCGTCCCTTCGCGGATGAACATCGGTCAGATCCTGGAAGTCCACTTGGGTTGGGCCGCACGCAACTTGGGCGTTCAGCTCGCAGAACAGCTTGAAAAGTTCAACGGCGCGCAAGCCCGTGAGCAGATGAAGCATGTGTTCTCGGATGACGAGATCTCGAAAAAAATTGAAGGCGCAGACGATGCGTCGATCAAACGCATGATCGACACCATGAAGCGCGGAGTCCACGTTGGAACTCCCGTCTTCGACGGTGCTCGTGAGACCGACGTGAAAGAGCTGCTCGCTCGCGCGAACATGCCCACCACGGGTCAAATGATTCTGTTCGACGGACGTTCTGGAGAACCCTTCAAGAACCCCGTGACCGTCGGAATCATGTACATGCTGAAACTTCACCACTTGGTCGAAGAGAAGATCCACGCGCGGTCGATTGGGCCGTACTCGCTCGTTTCGCAACAGCCTCTGGGTGGTAAAGCTCAGTTCGGTGGTCAGCGTCTCGGGGAGATGGAAGTCTGGGCGATCGAGGCCTACGGTGCCGCATACTCGCTGCAGGAGTTCTTGACCGTGAAGTCGGATGACGTCGCGGGCCGGACTCGGATGTACGAGAGCATCGTGAAGGGTGAAAACATCCTCGAACCCGGATTACCGGAATCGTTCAACGTCTTGGTGAAAGAGCTTCAGTCTCTGGCGCTGAACATTGAACTCATGGAGTCGGACATCCTCACGGATGACGGCGACATGATCGATGAAGGTGAACCCTCGATGATGCTTTCGGAAGGACCCACGGCACGCACCGTTCGTCCCGATCGCGATGTCGCGGTCGAGGCGGAGCCGGTCGCGGCGGACGAAGCAGATGAGGCTTCGGACGACGAGAGTGACGATGAAGGCGAAGACGATGGTGGAGATGATGACGGTGACGGAGACAAGGGCGGCGGCGACGACGCTCCTCCGACAGACCAGGCGCACTAAGCTGGTCTGTCTGTTGGTCAGGCGCGCAGGCGCCTGACGTGTCCACTGTCAGAATTTTTGAGATTTTTTAAACAACAAGAGGAGTAACCTTGAAAGACTTGTTGAACTTTTTTGATAAACCGAAGGATCCGTTGTCGTTTGACGCCGTTCGGATCTCGCTTGCTTCGCCCGAAATGATCCGTGATTGGTCGTTCGGTGAAGTGAAGAAGCCCGAAACCATCAACTACCGGACTTTCAAGCCCGAGCGGGACGGTCTGTTCTGCGCGAAGATCTTTGGACCCATCAAAGACTACGAATGCTTGTGCGGTAAGTACAAACGCATGAAGTATCGCGGAGTCATCTGCGAGAAGTGCGGCGTTGAAGTCACTCAATCCAAAGTCCGCCGTGAGCGCCTGGGCCACATCGAGCTCGCGACTCCCGTGGCGCACATTTGGTTCCTGCGTTCGCTGCCCAGCCGTATCGGTAACTTGCTGAATCTCTCGCTGAAAGAAGTCGAGAAGGTTCTGTACTGTGAAGCTTACGTCGTCATCGATCCGATGGAAACGTCGCTGCAAGAAGGTCAGATCCTCACCGAGGAAGCTTACCAAGCGGCGCTGAACGAATTCGGACCGAACTTCAAAGCCGGCATGGGCGGTGAGTCGGTTCGTGAAATGCTCCGTAAAATCGATCCCGAGTACCTCTCGCGCAAACTTCGCGTCGAGATGAAAGAGACGAAGTCGGAAGCGGGACTCAAGAAACTGTCGAAGCGTCTGCGCGTCGTCGAAGCGTTCAAAAACTCGATCAACAAGACCGAGTGGATGATGCTGGAAGCGCTGCCGGTTCTGCCTCCGGATCTGCGTCCGCTCGTTCCGCTCGATGGCGGTCGTTTCGCCACGTCGGATCTGAACGATCTGTACCGTCGCGTGATCAACCGGAACAACCGTTTGAAGCGTCTGCAAGAGCTGAACGCTCCCGACATCATCATCCGCAACGAGAAGCGCATGCTTCAAGAAGCGGTCGATGCTCTCTTGGATAACGGCCGTCGCGGTAAGACCTTCACCGGTCCGAACAAGCGCCCCTTGCGTTCACTCTCGGATATGCTGAAGGGTAAACAAGGTCGTTTCCGTCAGAACCTTCTCGGTAAACGGGTCGACTACTCGGGTCGTTCGGTCATCGTTGTCGGTCCGACGCTGAAACTGCACCAGTGCGGTCTTCCCAAGAAAATGGCGCTCGAGCTGTTCAAGCCCTTCGTTTACAACAAACTCGAAGAGCAAGGACTCGCGACCACGATCAAACAAGCGAAACGTTTGGTGGATCAAGAGACCGTTGAGGTCTGGGATATCCTCGCCGACGTCGTTAAAGAACACCCCGTCATGTTGAACCGCGCGCCGACGCTTCACCGCCTTGGTATCCAAGCGTTCGAGCCCGTTCTGCACGAAGGTAAAGCGATCCAACTGCACCCGCTCGTGTGTACGGCGTTCAACGCCGACTTCGACGGTGACCAGATGGCCGTTCACGTTCCGCTCTCGATCGAAGCACAGGTTGAAGCTCGCGTCCTGATGATGTCGACCAACAACATCCTGTCGCCCGCCAACGGGAAGCCGATCATCAACCCCTCGCAGGATATCGTCCTGGGTCTTTACTGGCTCACGCGCGTTCGTCCCGGCGCGAAGGGGACGGGTCGTTCGTTCGCCTCCGTTCAAGAAGCGAACTACGCTTACGAAAACGGACTCGTCGATCTGCAAGCGGCTTGTAAAGTCCGTATCAACGGTAAGATCCGTGAAACGTCGGTCGGTCGCTCGATCCTGAGCGAAATCGTTCCGCCGGAAGTTCCCTTCGAAGAAGTGAACACGGTCATGACCAAGAAACAGATCGCGACTCTGATCGATAAAACCTTCCGTTTGGCCGGCGCGAAAGCGACTTGCCTCTTGGCCGACAAGATCATGGAGTACGGTTTCCGTTACTCGACGACCGCAGGTCTTTCGATCTGTATCGACGACATGGTCATCCCCGAGCAGAAGAAAAACATGCTGGCGGACGCCGAGAAACAAGTCTCGGAAATCCAACAGCAGTACGACGAAGGTTTGATCACCGACGGTGAGCGCTACAACAAGGTCGTCGATATCTGGGCACAAACCGCAGATAAAGTGACGAAAGAGATGATGGGCAAGATCGAGAAGCAAAAGTTCGTGATCGACGGCAAAGAGTCGATCGGACCGAGCTTCAACCCGATCTACATCATGGCGGACTCCGGAGCCCGGGGTTCGGCGGCTCAGCTTCGTCAGCTGGGTGCGATGCGTGGTCTGATGGCGAAGCCGTCCGGCGAAATCATCGAGACTCCGATCACCGCGAACTTCCGCGAAGGTCTGACCGTCATTCAGTACTTCATCTCGACTCACGGTGCGCGTAAAGGTCTGGCCGATACCGCTCTGAAAACCGCGAACTCGGGTTATTTGACCCGTCGTCTGGTCGACGTCGCTCAGGACGTGATCGTGTCGGAACAAGATTGCGGTGTTGAGGATGGTTTGGAAATCGCTCCCGTTTACGAGGGCGGCGAAATCATTCAAGGGATCGGCGATCGCATTCTGGGTCGTACCGCCTTGAGAGATGCGGTTGAGCTGACTTCGGGACGCGTTGTCGTTCCCGCGGGCCAAGAGATGACCGAGACCGACGTGAAAAACATCGAAGCCGCGGGCGTCGAGAAAGTTTGGATCCGCTCGGCACTGACTTGTAAAACTCGTCGCGGCGTCTGCGTGAAGTGTTACGGACGTGACCTGGCTCGCGGTGCGACCGTGAACTTGGGTGAAACGGTCGGTATCATCGCGGCGCAGTCGATCGGTGAGCCCGGGACTCAGCTGACCATGCGTACGTTCCACTTGGGTGGTGCGGCTTCGCGTGCGGTCGAGCAATCGGCACACACGGCTCGTTACGACGGAACATTGAAACTGGATAACGTCCACGCGGTCGCGAATAAAGGCGGCAAGCTGACGGTCATGAATCGTAACGGTGACGCGATCATCGTCGATGAATCGGGCCGTGAGCGCGAAAAGTACAAGATCCCCTACGGTGCGGTCTTGAACTTCAAAGAAGGACAGAAAGTGACGAAAGGCTCCGTGATCGCCGAGTGGGATCCCTACTCGAACCCGATCATTTCGGAAGTTTCGGCACGCGTTCAGTTCCAGGATATCGAAGAAGGTTCGACGATGACCGAGCAGCTCGATCCCGTGACCGGTTTCGCGACCAAGGTCATCACGGAGAGCCGTTCGTCGGACGTCAAACCCGCCATCATGCTGGTCGATGCGAACGGCAAAGTCCTGACTCTGCCCGGTCGTGAAATCCCGGCTCGTTACTTGATCCCCGTGGGCGCGCAACTGCTCGTCACCGATGGCCAAGAAATCCACGCCGGCGACGCGATCGCGAAACTCCACCGCGAAACTTCGAAAACACGCGATATCACGGGCGGTCTGCCCCGTGTCGCGGAACTCTTCGAAGCCCGTAAGCCGAAAGAAGCGGCCATCATCTCCGAGATCGATGGTTACGTGACCTTCGGTAAAGACGTGAAAGGTAAACAGCGTTTGATCGTGACTCCCGAAGTCGGCGAACAGCGCGAATACCTGATCCCCAAAGGGAAACACGTCGCGGTTCGTGAAGGTGAATACGTTCGTGCCGGTGAAGCACTGATGGATGGACCCACGAATCCTCACGACGTCTTGGCCGTTCTGGGCGAGAAGGCTCTCTCGAGCTACCTCACCAACGAGATCCAAGAAGTTTACCGTCTGCAAGGGGTCGGAATTAACGATAAGCACATCGAAGTCATCGTTCGTCAGATGCTCCGTAAAGTGGCGGTTCGTGACTCGGGTGACACTCGTTTCTTGGCGGGCGAACAGGTTGAGAAATACAACTTGGCTGTCGAAAACGAGCGCGTGATCGCGGAAGGCGGACAACCCGCAACCATCGATCCGCTCCTGCTGGGGATCACCAAGGTCTCGCTGTCGACCGACAGCTGGATCTCGGCGGCTTCGTTCCAGGAAACCACCAAAGTCCTCACCGAAGCGGCCATCAACAGCCGTACGGATGCTTTGCGCGGTCTGAAAGAGAACATCATCATGGGTCGTCTGATCCCCGCCGGTACAGGTCTGACCTCGTACAAGCGTTGGAAAGTCACCACCCAGGACGAGCAGGATCTGTCGCTCGGCACTTCGCTCCCCGGATTCGGGGCGACGACGCAGCCGTAACGATTGCCAGTTCGTTTATAGAAGATCTGGGGTCGCCGGGAACGGCGGCTCCAGAGCGGAAAAGCCAAGGGGAACCTTGGCTTTTTTCGTTCTCACGCCTTGACGCCCCCAACCCCGCTGGCTATTGTCCGGGCCTTAGTTTTCCGGAATAAACTCGTTGAGTAATTTCAACCGGACAAAGCTCGGATCGGTACCGGAAGATCCAGAGTCGGTTGAAGTGAAGCGTGTCGAAAGACAGAGGGCCCGCGAAAGCGCGTCCCAACAGAGAGCTACAGGAGCAGAAATGCCTACGATCAACCAGCTGATCCGCAAAGAGCGGACAGTCCAGAAGAACGATACGAAGTCTCCGGCGCTGATGAAGTGCCCGCAGCGTCGTGGAGTTTGCACTCGTGTTTACACGACAACTCCCAAGAAGCCGAACTCGGCCCTCCGTAAGGTGGCGAAAGTTCGTTTGTCGAACGGATACGAGGTCATCTCGTACATCCCCGGCATCGGTCACAACCTTCAAGAGCACAGCGTGGTCTTGATCCGTGGTGGTCGTGTGAAGGATCTGCCCGGTGTGCGTTACCACATCGTCCGCGGCGTCCTCGACCTGCAAGGTGTGAACGGTCGCTTGCGCGCACGTTCGAAGTACGGCGCGAAACGCCCGAAGAAGTAATTCGTTATCTAACTCAGGTTTCGGCCGCTCAAATTGAGAGGCGGCCGAACAGACTTGATCCGGGTTAGACACCGGACAAACTTTTGGAGATTGATCATGTCACGTCGTAAAAAGACATTTAAACGCGAAGTCATTCCAGATCCCGTCTACAAAGACATCGTGATCGCGAAATTCATCAACAAGATGATGCTGCAAGGTCGCAAGGCGATCGCTCAGAAGATGTTCTACGGAGCATTGGATGAACTGAAAGACAAAGTGGCTGGCGAAGAGCCCGTTGCGGTCCTCAAGAAAGCTCTTGAGAACTGTAAGCCCTCGCTGGAAGTCCGCAGCCGCCGCGTTGGTGGTGCGACTTACCAAGTTCCCGTTGACGTTCGTCCCTCGCGCCGTCTGGCGCTGTCGATGCGTTGGCTGATCGAGTACTCGCGTGCTCGTGGCGAAAAAGACTTCTCGAAGCGCCTGGCCGGCGAAATCCTCGACGCTTACAACAATCGCGGTAACGCGATCAAAAAGCGCGAAGATGTTCACCGTATGGCGGAAGCGAACAAGGCTTTCTCGCACTACAACTGGTAATTGGATTTCTAGAAATCCGAGAACAGGCACCGGCCTCTTCTCGTCAGCTCCCGGGTTCTCTGGGGATTGACGTGAAGGGGCCGTTGTCGTTTGGGGCGCTTGGTTTTCCTTCGCCCTCGTGGGGAGGGGCTCCGGGTGGCCTTCGGATTTCCCGTCAGTTTGCTTTTTCTTCTTTTGGCGGGACACGGCCCTCCAGGCCTCGCCGCCAATGAATACGCCATCCTGGCGTGGCGGAGGTCCCGCCAAAAGAAGAAAAAGCAAACTGACGGGAAATCCGAAGGCTCATCCTCTCGGGTGAGGGTGAAGGAAAATCAAGGCTGGGATTGGGGCCGCTTGTGCCGATCTTTTGGTGTGGGGGCTGGGAGAAGAGGGGCTTTCCGTCTCGACATTTTAGGTTCTGGCGCTTACATTCGCAGGCTATGTCTGCTGCTGATCCGCAAACTGTTGAAGAGCTGCGTTGGACCCGGAATATCGGGATCATGGCGCATATTGATGCCGGTAAGACCACGACGACCGAGCGTATTCTTTATTACTCCGGCAAATCCCACAAAATTGGGGAAGTGCATGATGGCGCGGCCACCATGGACTGGATGGAGCAAGAGCAGGAGCGCGGGATCACGATCACCGCGGCCGCGACGACTCTCCAATGGCGTGAGCACCGGATCAACGTCATCGATACTCCCGGGCACGTGGACTTCACGATCGAAGTCGAGCGTTCGCTGCGCGTGCTCGATGGCGCCGTCGCCGTTTTTGACGGCGTGAACGGCGTCGAGCCCCAGTCGGAAACCGTCTGGCGTCAGGGCGACAAACACAAAGTGCCGCGGATCTGCTTCATCAACAAGGTGGACCGGGTCGGCGCCGATTTCTGGATGTCGGTGGGCACGATCAAAGACAAACTCAACGCCGAGCCCCTGCCGATCCAAATGCCGATCGGCTCCGAGGATGCTTTTGTCGGTCTGGTGGATCTGATCGCGAACGAAGCCTTGATTTGGGAATCATCCGACAAAGACAAAGGCGAGAAGTTCACCCGCGGCCCCATTCCTGCCGACATGGCGGAAGAGGTCGCGCTGACCCGCGCGAAGACCATCGAGCGTATCGGCGATTTCGACGATGCCATCATGGAAAAGCTCATTGAGGGCAAAGACGTAACGCCCGAAGAGCTGAAGGGGGCCCTTCGCAAAGGCGTGCTCGCCATGAAGGTGTTCCCGGTTCTTTGCGGGGCGGCCTTCAAAAACAAAGGCGTGCAGCCCTTGCTCGATGCGGTCATCGACTATCTGCCCTCGCCCCTGGACGTACCGGATGTCGTCGGTCACGATCCGGAAAAGCCCGAAAAAGAGATCGTCTGCAAAACGAACTTCGACGACCCGGCGGTGGGCCTGGCGTTCAAGATCGCGACCGATCCGTTCGCGGGCTCGCTGACTTACGTGCGCGTGTACTCGGGCACGATGAAAGTCGGCGATCAGGTTTATAACCCCCGGACCGAGAAAAAAGAGCGCGTGCAGAAGATCGTCCGCATGCACGCGAACTCGCGCCAAGAAATCACCGAGCTGAAGGCCGGGGATATCGGCGCGATCGTCGGCCTGAAGTTCACGGGAACGGGCGACACTCTT
>ENA-UOUJ01001052-UOUJ01001052.1-activated-sludge-metagenome-genome-assembly--contig:-NODE-1052-length-15516-cov-3.293513_pt1 | contig 15516 bp, 11 predicted proteins | sample MGYA00249839_ERZ747224 | MGnify/ENA primary metagenome ERZ747224 (study PRJEB28782, sample SAMN03220277) | activated sludge metagenome | biome: wastewater; feature: sewage sludge; material...
TCGAAGAAGGCGCCGCCGCGGCCGCACGGCCGAGCGCGATCATGGCCGGCTTTGCCGCCACGCTGAGCGAGGCCGACATGCGCAACGTCTCGGCGTACTACGCGTCTCAGACGCTGCAGCCAGCCACCGCCCAGGACAAGGAAAGCGTCGAACTCGGCCAGCGCATCTATCGCGCCGGCATTGCCGACAAGGGCGTTGCCGCCTGTGCCGGCTGCCACGGGCCGACCGGTTCGGGCATTCCGTCGCAGTACCCGCGCGTGCAGGGGCAGTTCGGCGAATACACGGAAACGCAGCTCGTCGCCTTCCGGCAGGGCGAGCGGATGAACAGCGCCGAGATGACCGATATCGCGTCGCGGATGTCCGACCGCGAGATCAAGGCGGTTTCCGACTACATCGCCGGCCTGCGCTGAGCCGGCGCCGCGGCTCGGCCCGCGGCGCGCTCGTCTCCGGGCCATCGGCCCCGGCAGCCTGCGGTAAGGTGGCGGCAAGCGATGCGACTTCCCGATGAAGGAGCCCTGCCGCCATGCTGATCCGATCCAGGTCCGCGAACGAGGCGCTCGCCTCGGAGATCACGCCGAAGCGGCTGTACCTGCGGCGCCGCGAGTTGCTGCGCAGCGCCGCCGTCGGCGCCGCATGGCTCGGCGTTTCGCGCAGCGCCGCGGCGGCTTCCGGCATCGCGACCCCGTCGCGCGACGCGCCGTTGCCCGGTGCGCAGCCGCCTTCTGCCGGTGTCCGCACGCCACCGCCCGGCGAGGGCAGTGGCCAGTTGCTCGCAGCGGCGCCGAGCCCGCTGTCCACCGATGAGCCGCTGACCAGTTACCACGACGTCACCGGCTACAACAACTTCTACGAGTTCGGCACCGACAAGGACGACCCGCAGCGCCATGCGCACCGCATGAGCGTGCGGCCCTGGACCGTCGTCGTCGAAGGCGAGGTCGCGAAGGCGCGAATGTTCGGCATCGACGAGCTGCTGAAGCTCGCGCCGCTCGAAGAGCGCATCTACCGGCTGCGCTGCGTCGAAGGCTGGTCGATGGTGATCCCGTGGATCGGCTATCCGCTGTCGGCATTGATCCGGCAGGTCGAGCCGACCGGCAACGCCAGGTTCGTCGAGTTCGTCACGCACGCCGACGGCGAGCAGATGCCCGGCCTGTCGAGTCGCGTGCTCGCCTGGCCCTACGTCGAAGGGCTGCGGCTCGACGAGGCGATGCATCCGCTGACGCTGCTCGGGCTCGGCCTGTACGGCGACGTGCTGCCGAACCAGAACGGCGCGCCGGTGCGACTGGTCGTGCCGTGGAAATACGGCTTCAAGAGCAGCAAGTCGATCGTGCGGATCCGCTTCGTCGAGAAGCAGCCGATGACGGCATGGCGCCGCGCCGCACCGCACGAATACGGCTTCTATTCGAACGTGAATCCCGAGGTCGCTCATCCGCGCTGGTCGCAGGCGACCGAGCGCCGGATCGGCGAAGACGGTTTCTTCAGGCCGAAGCGGCCGACGCTGATGTTCAACGGCTACGCCGACCAGGTTGCCTCGCTGTACGCGGGGATGGATCTGCGCAAGAACTTCTGAAGTGCCCGCCTGGCTGAAACCGCTGCTCTTCGGGCTGGCGCTCGTGCCGCTCGCCCGTTTGTTCGTGCTCGGTTTCGCCGGTGGACTCGGCGCCAATCCGGTCGAGTTCGTCACGCGCTCGACCGGTACCTGGGCGCTGGTCATGCTGTGCATCACGCTGGCGGTCACGCCGCTGCGCCGCTTGTCCGGCTGGAACGCGCTGGTCCGGCTGCGCCGGATGTTCGGCCTGTTCGCGTTCTTCTACGCGTGCCTGCACTTCGCGATCTTCGTCTGGCTCGAACACTGGTTCGACCTGGGTGCGATGCTCATGGACGTGTTCGAGCGTCCGTTCGTCACGGTCGGATTCCTCGCGCTGCTGCTGATGGTGCCGCTGGCCGCGACCTCGACCAAGGCGATGATCCGGCGGCTCGGGCGCAACTGGCAGGTGCTGCACCGGCTGATCTACGTGATCGCGCCGATGGTCGTCCTGCATTTCTGGTGGCACAAGGCCGGCAAGAACGACTTCGTCGAGCCGGCGATCTATGGGCTGGTCGTCGCGGGACTGCTGCTTGCTCGGCTCGTGCCCGTGCGGCGCAGCAGGGCGCCGCCGTCGCCCCTGTCCACTGTCCGCGGATCGCACGATTGAAGACCTCCAGCACCACCAGGCCGTCCTCCCTTCCGGCCGCCGTGCGACGAACGCTTCGTGGAACCTTCGGCATCACGCAGTTGCGCGACGGCCAGCAGGAGGTCATCGCGCGGATGCTCGACGGGCAGGACACGCTTGCGATCATGCCGACCGGCTCGGGCAAGTCGCTGTGCTACCAGGTGCCGGCCGTGCATCGCCGGGGTTTGACGGTCGTCGTTTCGCCGCTGATCTCGCTGATGAAGGACCAGGCCGACGCGCTCGACGAACTCGGCATCGCGGCCGTGCAACTCAACAGCGCGCAAGCCGAGCGCGAGCAGCAGGCATCGATGCAATGGCTCGCCGAGGCGTCTCGGGGCATCGTCTTCGTCACGCCGGAGCGCCTGTCCGATCCCGAGTTCATCGCCGCTCTGGCAGGCAGGCCGCTGGCACAGTTCGTCGTCGACGAAGCGCACTGCGTATCGCAGTGGGGGCACGACTTCAGGCCGGCCTTCCTCGAGATCGGCGCGGCGCTGCGGCAGCTCGGCGATCCGCCGCTGCTCGCGCTGACCGCCACCGCCGGAGCCGACGTCGTCGACGACATCCGCCGCCAGCTCGGACGGCCGCGGATGCCGGTGATCAACACCGGGACCTACCGGCCGAACCTGCGAATGCAGGTGGTGCAGGTGGTCAGCGACGAGGAGAAGGTCGAGAGGCTTCTGAAGGCACTGGCGACGGCGACGGGCTCGGGGATCGTCTACACGGCCACCGTGAAAAGCTGCGTCGCCGTGCACGAGCAACTGCTTGCCGCCGGCCATTGCGCCACGATCTACCACGGCCGCCTCGGGGCCGCCGAGCGCAACGCGAACCAGGACCGGTTCATGGACGGCGACGCACGGGTGATGGTCGCGACCAACGCTTTCGGCATGGGCATCGACAAGCCCGATATCCGCTTCGTGCTCCATTATCAGTTGCCGGGCAATCTGGAGGCGTACTACCAGGAGGCGGGGCGTGCCGGGCGCGACGGCGAACCGGCCGACTGCGGCCTGCTGTTCTACCGCAAGGACCGGCAGGTGCAGCAGTTCTTTCTCGCACGCCGGTATCCGACCGCCGAGGACCTGGGAAGCGTCTACCGCGCGCTGCGGGAGTCGGGCGATGAAGCGGTCTCGGCCGCGGAGCTGCGCAAGCGCGTTCCGGGGCTGTCGGGCAACCGCATCGCTGTGGCATTGAAGCTGCTGCGCGACGGCGCTCTCGCGCGCGCCGACCGCCGCAGGCGCTGGAAAGTCGCTGCCGGTCGTGCTGGCGACCAGAGGACGCTCGCCGCACTCGCGATCACCTACGAGGAAAAAGCCGAACGCGATCGCGCCGGTCTCGAACGCATGGTGTTCTACGCGCAGACCGGATTCTGCCGCTGGCGCGTGCTGCTCGAGCACTTCGATGAACTGCTGCCCGCCGACAGGGAACGATGCGGGCATTGCGACAACTGCCTGCGGGCTGCCCGCGAGGAGGTCAAAGCCGCTGAAGCCGCCGTGGCGGCCGAAGCAGCAGGGCAGGCGCCTTCACCAGCCCTGCCAGCCACGCCGGAGCCGATCGAAGCGCCATTCAAGCCGGGTGACGAGGTCCGAGTGCCGCGCTACGGCTCGGGTGCGGTCGACGCCGTGGCTGGCGACGAAGTGACCGTCGTGTTCCCCGACAGCAGCAAGCGGACGTTTGTAAGCGCCTACGTCGAGGCGCGCTGAGGCTTATCCGGGCAGCCGCCGTTCCAGCGCGAACAGCTCTTCGACGCGTTCGCGCTCTCTCACCAGATGCACGCGATCGCCGTCGACCAGCACCTCGGCGCCTCGCGCGCGGCTGTTGTAGTTCGAACTCATCGCCATGCCATAGGCGCCCGCCGACATCAGTGCCAGCAGGTCGCCCTCGGCCAGCGCGAGTTCGCGACCGCGCGCGAGCCAGTCGCCGGACTCGCAGACGGGCCCGACCAGGTCCCAGACGGCAGTCTCGGCGTGCGGCGTCGAATCGACCGGCCGCACCTGATGCCAGGCTTCGTAGAGCGCCGGGCGCATCAGGTCGTTCATCGCCGCGTCGATGATCGCGAAGCGGCGGTCGCCGTTGTGCTTCAGGTATTCGACGCGCGTCAGCAGCACGCCGGCGTTGCCGACGATCGAGCGGCCGAACTCGAACAGCAGCTCGAGTTCGTCGCCGCGCGGATGCCGGTCGAGACGCTCGAACACGGCCTGCAGCAGCGCGCTGCGCGACGGCGGCGTTTCTTCGTCGTAGCGGATGCCGAGGCCGCCGCCGAGGTCGATGTGTTCGAGCCTGATTCCGGCCCTGTCGAGCGCGTCGACCAGTTCGAGGATCTTGTCGAGCGCCGCGAGAAAGGGCGCGAGCGTCGTGATCTGAGAGCCGATATGGCAGTCGATGCCCGTGACCTCGATGTTGGGCAGCGAGGCGGCGATCCGGTAGATCCGCAGCGCCTGGTCGTGCGGGATGCCGAACTTGCTTTCGCGCAGCCCGGTCGAGATGTACGGATGCGTGCCCGGGTCGACGTCGGGGTTGACGCGCAGCGAAACCGGCGCCCGCCGGCCGAGGCTGCCGGCAACTTCGTCGAGCCGCTGCAGCTCGCTCTCCGATTCGACGTTGAAGCAGCGCACGCCGGCCTCGAGCGCAAGACGCATCTCGTCGCGCTGCTTGCCCACGCCGGAGAAGACCACGCGCGAGGCGTCGCCGCCGGCCGCGAGCACGCGCTTCAGCTCGCCGCCCGAGACGATGTCGAAGCCGGCGCCTCGGCGCGCGAGCAGGTCGAGGATCGCGAGGTTCGAGTTGGCCTTCATCGCATAGCAGACCAGCACGCGGCGGCCGACCGCCGCCGTGGCGAACTCGTCCCAGGCGCGCTCGATCGCCGCTTTCGAGTAGACCCAGGTCGGGGTCCCGAAGCGCTCGGCAATCTCGGCGAGCGGAACATCCTCGGCCAGCAGCTGCCGGTCGCGATACTGGAATGCATCCATGGTCAGGGCTCAGGAAAGGCGAGCGTGGAAGAGGGAAGGCGCGAACGTACGCGGCACCTGCGATTCGGCCGGGCGCTGTTTTTCTGGTGCGGGCCGCTCGGGCAGGTACAGCGGTCCGCGCATGCCACAACCGGCGAGCAGCGCGCTCGCCGATAGCGCAAGCAGCGCGAGCCGCGGGGGGGCGGACCGCGGCCGGCCGGTGGCCGGCGCTTGACCGGTGGCCGGGGTTTTCATCGCAGCGTTTGCCTGCTTCATCGGCTTCAGAACACCTGGTCACGAACCCGGTCGACGTTCTCGCCGGAGGCGAGCCCGCCCTCGGCGACGCCGATCGATGCGATTCCCTGGCCGGGCTGCATCTCCGAGTAATAGTATTCGCCGGCGACCTGGACGACGCCCGGTGGCGGCTCGCTCGGCTGCTCGGGGACGCCGCGCAGTGCGCTGGCCATGTAGTCGATCCAGATCGGCAACGCGAGGCCGCCGCCGGTCTCGCGGTCGCCGAGCTTGCGCGGCTGGTCGAAGCCGACCCAGGCGACGGCCGCGAGGCTCTTCTGGTAGCCGACGAACCAGGCGTCGTGCGAGTCGTTCGTCGTGCCGGTCTTGCCGCCGATGTCGCTGCGCTTCAATGCATTGCGCGCCCGGGTGGCCGTTCCCGAGCGCACGACGCCGCGCAGCATGCTGTCCATCAGGAACGCGTTGCGCGCGTCGATCGCGCGCTGCGACTCGTCGCCCGCTTGCGGCGGGTGCGCCTTGGCGAGCACGCGTCCGGCGCTGTCGGTAATGCGCTCGATCAGGTAGGGCTGGACACGGTAGCCGCCATTGGCGAACACCGAGATGCCGCCGACCATCTGCAGCGGCGTGACCGAACCGGCGCCCAGCGCCATCGTCAGGAAGGCAGGGTGGCGGGCCGCGTCGAAGCCGAAGCGCGTGATGTAGTCCTGTGCGTATTGCGGGCCGATCTCGTCGATGATGCGGATCGAGACCATGTTCTTCGAGCGCGCCAGCGCATTGCGCATCGACAGCGGGCCGTCGTAGCGCGAGTCGTAGTTCTTCGGATCCCAGAGCTGGCCGCCGGTGCGTTCGGGATCGATCGTGACCGGCGCGTCGTTGATGATCGTGCTCGTCATCAGGCCCTTTTCGAGCGCCGCCGAATAGACGAAGGGCTTGAAGGCCGAACCGGGCTGGCGCCAGGCCTGCGTGACGCGGTTGAACTTGTTGCGCGAGAAGTCGAAGCCGCCGACCAGCGCGCGGATCGCACCGTCGCGGGTGACCGCCGAAACCAGCGCGGCCTGGACTTCGGGCAGCTGCGTGATCTCCCATTCCTTCTTCGCGTTCTGCGCGATCCGCACGACGGCGCCGCGTCGCAGCTTCTGCGCGGCCGGCGCCTTGTCGGTGAGCGCGCGCGCGACGAAACGCAGGTTCTTCTGCGGGATCGTGATCGTTTCGCCGCCCCGTCCGCGCGTGACGACGACGGCCTTCGGCGACGCTTCCAGCACGACGGCGGCGAACAGGTCTTCGATGTCGACCGCTTCGGTGATCGCGGCATCGATCTGGTCGGCTGCGCGCGCTTCGTCGGCGGCAATCTCGACGAAGCGTTCCGGGCCGCGGTAGCCGTGACGCCGGTCGTATTCGAAGATGCCCTTGCGCAAGGCTGCGTTGGCGGCCTTCTGGTCTTCGGTGAGGATCGTCGTGTAGATCTGCAGGCCCGAGACGTAGGTCTGTTCGCGGTAGAGCTCCCAGGCGAGCATCCGTGCGAGTTCGGCGACGTAGGGCGCCTCGAGCTCGTAGCCGGTCTCGGCCTGCGCGAACTGCAGCTTCTCTTCGAGCGCCGCCTTGTACTCGGCTTCGTCGAGGAAACCCGCCTCGTACATGCGGCGCAGGATCCAGCGCTGACGCTCGGTGGCACGGTTCGGATTGACCAGCGGGTTGTAGCGCGACGGCGCTTTCGGCAGGCCGGCCAGCATCGCCGCCTCGGCCGCCGAGATCTTCGCCAGCGGCTTGCCGAAATAGGTTTGCGAAGCGGCGGCGAAGCCGTAGGCGCGCTTGCCGAGGAAGATCTGATTCAGGTAGAGCTCGAGGATCTGCTCCTTGCTCAGGCTCTCTTCGATCCGGAAGGCCAGCAGGATCTCGATGATCTTGCGCGTGTACGTGCGCTCGGGCGACAGGAAGAACTCGCGCGCAAGCTGCATCGTCAGCGTGCTGGCGCCCTGCTCGGTGCCGCCGGCCAGCAGGTTGGCGAGCGCTGCGCGCCCGACGCCGACCAGGTCGACGCCCGGGTGCTCGAAGAAACGCGAATCCTCGGCGGCGAGTACCGCGTCCTTCATGTTCTGCGGCACGTCTTCGATGCGCACGAAGGTGCGGCGTTCCTCGCCGAACTCGCCGATCAGGATGCCGTCGGCCGTGTAGACGCGCAGCGGAATGCGTGGCCGGTAATCGATCATCGCGTCGAGCGGCGGCAGCCGGTCGTTGGCCAGCAGCAGCGCGAGCACGGCGACGAGCAGCACCGAGACGGCCGCCGTGACCGGAATCGCGAGCACGGTCAGCGCGACGAGCAGCCAGTTGCGCGACTTTTTCGAGCGACGCGGGGTTTTGGCGGGTTTTCGGCTCATGCAAAGGGCACGGCCGCTGGCCTGCAGCGGCCGTTGCAGCGGGGGTCCCGGAATTATACGGGGCGCCGCGGCATCGCAGCGATCGACCCGCGCCGAAAGGCCTTCATCTGTGGCCTTTCAGCCTCGCGCAGACGGCCTTTCGAGCCCGCGCAGGCCGGCTTCGCGGCCGCGGCGCGACAAGGTCTGCCGGATGGTCGATGCCGTGCGACGGAAGGGGGGCGGCCCAGGCGCGCTGACTGTCGAATCGCTTTACATTAAATCGCGGCTGTTGCCATCGCCGGAGCAGGACGCGGGGATGCCGATCCAAGCCTGAGCGCAACACCAAAAAAACCATCTGAAGCGGGGCAAACAGTGGCCTTGAGTTTTCCGAGTCTGACGCGACGGGCGCCGGCCTCATTGGTGGGAATCGACCTGAGCGCGGCAAGCGTCAAGGTCGTCGAACTGTCGCCCGGCCAGAAGTCGCGATTTCGCCTCGAGCGCTACGCGATCGAGCCGGTCGAGCGCGGCGCGATCGTCGAAGGCAACATCGACCGGTCGGAGCCGGTGGTCGATGCGCTGAACCGGGCGCTGCGCCGCTGCGGTTCGCGGGCCAGGGAAGCGGCGCTCGCATTGCCGGCAGCCGCGGTGATCACGAAGAAGATCATGCTGCCGGCCGGCCTGCGCGAAGAGGACTACGAGCTGCAGGTCGAGGCCGAGGCCAGCCAGTACATCCCGTTCCCGATCGACGAGGTCAATCTCGACTTCCAGGTGCTCGGTCCGTCGGCCGGCTCCGAGGACGAGGTCGACGTGCTGCTTGCGGCCTCGCGCAAGGAGAAGGTCGACGACCGCGTGGCGATCGCCGAAACGGTCGGGCTCAAGGCGGTCGTCATGGACGTCGAGCCCTGGTCGCTGCGCGCGGCGCTCGACCATGCGACCTCGCTGATGCCCGACGGTGGGCAGGGCAAGATCATCGCGGTCTTCTCGATCGGCCAGACCGTCACGAGCCTGACCGTCGTGCTCAACGAGCAGACGATCTTCGAGCGCGAACAGGGCTTCGGTGGCCAGTACCTGACGCAGGAACTGGTGCGCGTCTACGGGCTGACGCCCGAAGAGGCCGAGACGCGCAAGTGCTCGGGCGACCTGCCCGACAACTATGCGGGCGAACTGGCGCTGCCGTTCGCCGAGCAGGGCGCGACCGACATCGGACGGGCGCTGCAGTTCTTCTTCACTTCGACGCCGTATACGCGTGTCGACCAGATCCTGCTGGCCGGCGGCTCGGCGGTCGTGCCCGGCTTCGTCGACGCGGTAGCCCGGCGCACGCAGGTGCCGACGGCGCTGCTCAACCCGTTCCAGGGCATGGAACTGTCCGACTCGGTGCGCGAGCGGCAGCTGCGCAACGACGCGCCAGCGCTGCTGGTGGCGACCGGTCTTGCAATGCGCAGGTTCGACGCATGAACACCAGGATCAACCTTCTGCCGCATCGCGAGATGCGGCGCGAGCGCCGCAAGAAGGATTTCGTCGGCCTGATGGCGCTGACGGGGATCCTCGCGGCGGGCGCTGCGTTCGCCGTTGCGCTCGTCATCGACCAGCGGATCGACTCGCAGCGCGCGCGCAACGAATTCATCCGCGCCGAGAACGTGAAGCTCGACGAGCAGATCAAGGAAATCGCCACGCTGCGTGCCGAGATCGATGCACTGCGTGCGCGGCAGGAAGCGGTCGAGACGCTGCAGGCGAACCGCACGATCCCGGTGCACCTGTTCGACGAGCTCGTCACGCAGCTGCCCGAGGGTTCGTTCCTGAAGAACCTGAAGCAGGACGAGCGCAAGGTCACGCTGGTCGGGCTCGCGCAGTCCAACGAGCGGATCTCGGACCTGCTGCGCGCACTGGCCAACGATTCGCCGTGGCTCGAGCGGCCCGAGCTCGTCGAGATCAAGGCGGTGCCGCTGGCGAACCAGCAGGCGGGCAAGCCTGATCCGCGCGGGCAGGCCGAAGTGCGCCGCGTCTACGAGTTTTCGATGAACGCGCTGGTCAAGGGCCGGGTCGAGCCGGAAACGGGCACCGGGTCCGGCGCGACGCGGCAGGCGGGCGGCGGCAAGCCCGCCGTCGTCGCCACGGCAGCGAGGAACTGAGCTCATGGCCAGCTTCAATCCGAAGATCGATCTTTCGGCGATCGCCATGCAGTTCGAAGGACTGCGCGGACGTCACCCGGGGCTGTGGCCTGCACTGCCGAGAGGGGCGCTGCTGGCGGCAATCGTCGCCGCCGTGCTGGCCGGTGCCTGGGCGCTGCAGTGGAAGGGGCAGCTCGAGGACCTCGAACGGCGCCGCGCCGAAGAACAGCAGCTGCGCAGCCAGTTCGTCGACAAGATGAAACAGGCGGTGAACCTGCCGGTGCTGCGGCAGCAGAAGGAGCAGGTCATGCAGTACGTGCACCAGCTCGAGAAGCAGTTGCCGAGCAAGGCCGAGATGGATGCGCTGCTGTCGGACATCAACCAGGCCGGTGTCGGCCGCGGGCTGCAGTTCGAGCTGTTCAAGCCGGGTCAGGTCGTCGCGCGCGACTACTACGTCGAGCTGCCGATCAGCGTGCGGCTGACCGGCAACTATCACGACTTCGCGTCGTTCACCAGCGACGTCGCGAACCTGCCGCGGATCGTCACGCTGCACGACGTGCGGATCAGCACGCCGGATCGCCAGCCCAGCGGCGCCGGCGCCGTGCGGCCGGGCGGGCCGCTGGTCATGGAGGCCACGGCCAAGACCTTCCGCTATCTCGATCCCGAAGAGGTCGCGGAACAGCGGCGCAAGACGGCCGCGGCGCAGCAGGGCGCCAAGGGGGCGAAGAAGTGAAGGCGACGACAAACCAGTGCGCAGCCCTGCTGGCCGCAATGGCCGCGACGATGCTGCTGGCTGGCTGCGGCGAAGACCGGGCCGAACTGCAGGCCTGGATGAACGAGGTGCGCTCCACGGCCCAGCCGATCCGGCAGAAGATCGAGGAGCCCAAGCGCTTCGAGCCTTTCCGTTACGAGCGCAGCAGCGACAACGACCCGTTCGCGCAGACGCGGCTGGCCGGACTCGCGCTCGAACTGCACGAGCAGCCGCGTCGCGGCACGCTGCAGCCCGACCTGCGCCGCCCGCGCGAGCTGCTCGAGAGCTATCCGCTCGACACCATCCGGATGGTCGGCCACCTGGCCAACGGGCAGAACAACTTCGCCTTGCTGCAGGTCGACGACATGGTTCACCAGGCGCGCGTCGGCCAGCACGCGGGGCAGGACTTCGGCGTGATCACACGCATCGACGAATCGGAAGTTCGATTGAGAGAACTGGTACAGGACGCCGCCGGCGACTGGGTCCAGCGCGAAACGACCTTGCGTCTGCAAGAGGGGAGCAAATGAATCCGTTCACCGGCAGCCTGGCACGCGCCGCCGCCCGCAGCAGGGCCGCGGTCGCCGGTGCCTGCGTCCTGATCCTTCTGGCCGGCGCACCGGCGGCGTTCGCGCAATCCAACGCGATCGAATCGGTCAGCAGCGTACAGCAGGGCACCTCGACCTACCTGCGCATCAAGATGAAGTCGGCACCCGGCGAGGTGCCGGCCGGTTTCTCGATCGCCAATCCGCCGCGGCTCGTGCTCGATCTCGTCGATACGAGCAACGCTTCGGGCAGCAACACGATCGAACTGCCTCAGGGCGACGTGCGCAGCGTTTCGATCGTGCAGTCGGGACAGCGCTCGCGCGTCGTGCTGAACCTGAAGCGCCCGCTAGTGCATTCGACGCGCATCGACGGCGACACGCTGCTCGTGGCGCTCGAACCCGCCGCTGCCGCGGCTGCCGGCGCACCGGCGCCGTCGGCCTACAGCTTCCCGAAGGCTGCGGCGGCCGGCGGCCAGGCGCTGCGCGATATCGACTTTCGTAGCGGTCCCGGCGGCGAAGGCCGGGTCGTCGTCGATCTGTCCGACAGCGGCATCGGCGTCGACGTGCGCCAGAAGGGATCGACGATCATCGTCGACTTCCTGAACGCCCAACTGCCCGATTCGCTGCGCCGTCTGTTCGACGTCGGCGACTTCGGCACGCCGGTGCGCGCGGTGCGCGCGTTCCAGCAGGGCGACAACGCGCGGCTGGTGATCGAGCCGAGCGGCGACTGGGAGCACAACGCCTACCAGAGCGACCGCCAGTTCGTCGTCGAGGTCAAGGCGGTGCGCGAGGACCTGTCGCGCATGGCCGGAATCCAGCCGCGCTACACCGGCGACCGGCTGTCGCTGAACTTCCAGAACGTCGAGATCCGTGCGCTGCTGCAGGTGATCGCCGACTTCACGAACCTGAACATCGTGACCAGCGACTCGGTCTCGGGCAGCCTGACGCTGCGGCTCAAGGACGTGCCCTGGGACCAGGCGCTGGACATCGTGCTGCAGTCCAAGGGGCTGGACATGCGGCGCAACGGCAACGTGATCATGGTGGCGCCGCGCGACGAACTCGCGGCCAAGGAGAAGCTCGAACTCGAGGCGCGCCAGGAGATCGCCAAGATCGAGCCGGTGCGCACCGAGACCTTCCAGCTGAACTACCAGAAGGCCGAGGAAGTCCGCAAGCTGCTCGGCGACGACAAGCAGCGGATCCTGACCTCGCAGGGCAGCGTCGTCATCGACGAGCGCACGAACAAGGTCTTCGTGCAGGACACCGTCGCCGGGCTCGAGGCGGTGCGCAAGGTGATCGAGCAGATCGACATCCCGGTGCGCCAGGTGCTGATCGAGGCGCGCATCGTCGAGGCCGACGATCGCTTCACGCGCAACCTCGGCGTCAAGCTCGGATACAACGACCTGCGCTCGACCGTCTATCGCACGGTCACCGATCCGAGCACCGGCAACGCGATCAACGTGCCGGTCTACGGCGCCGGTTCGCGGATCGGCGGGCAGTACGCGACGATCTCGGGCAACCTGAGCGGCGTCGCCGACCTGTCGTCGCAGCTGGGCAGCGACCTGGCGGGCACCAATGCGCAGGGGCTCGGCCGGCTGACCGCGCTCGACAACACGAACTTCATCAACCTGCCAGCGGCCGCGATCTCGGGTTCGAACCCGGCGACCTTCGCGATCAGCCTGTTCGGCTCGAGCCTGACGCGCTTCCTGAACCTCGAGCTGTCGGCGCTCGAAGCCGACAACCGCGGCAAGGTCGTGTCGAGCCCGCGCGTGCTGACGGCCGATCAGCGCACCGCGATCATCGAGCAGGGCAAGGAGATCCCGTACCAGCAGGCCACCAGCAGCGGCGCGACCTCGGTCGAGTTCAAGAAGGCGGTGCTCAAGCTCGAGGTCACGCCGCAGATCACGCCCGAGGGCAGCGTGATCATGGCCGTGAAGGTCAGCCGCGACAACCCGGCCGAGGTGCTGGCCAGCGGCGTGGCGATCGACACGCGGCGCATCGAGACACAGGTGCTCGTCGAGAACGGCGGCACCGTCGTCATCGGCGGCATCTACGAGCAGATCGAACGCAACCAGACCAACAAGGTGCCGCTGCTCGGCGACCTGCCGATCGTCGGCAATGCGTTCAAGAACAACACGCGGACCAACGATCGCAGCGAACTGCTGGTGTTCCTGACGCCGCGGGTGGTGACGGACGTGGCGATGGCGCGGTGAACGCCGACTCGCCGGTGGTCCGATCGAATAGCAGCGGGTTTCCCGAATCAGACATGGAAAGGAAGAACCATAAAATGACGTTCGAACACATCCAGCGCGTGCTTGGCTGGCTGATGGCCTGCGGGCTCGCGCTGGCGGTCGCGGCCTGCGGAGGGGGGAGTGGTGCAGGCGCCGGTGGCGCAGGCGACCTGGTCGGTGCGGGCCCCACGGCCGCACAGATCATCGCCACGGCGAGTTCGCCCTCGCTGGCTTCGGACGGCTCCGGTTCGGTCACGATCACCGCGGTGGTCAAGGATGCCGACAACCGGACGATGGCCAACCAGCCGATCAGCTTCGGCACGGCCGATGCCGGTGCGCAGCTGAGCATCGGTGGCAACGCGACCGATGACAACGGCACGGCAAGCGCAACGCTTCTGATCACGAACAAGGCGAACCGGGTGATCCCGGTCACCGTGACGAGCGGCACGCTGTCGAGCTCGGTGGCGATCGACGTGGTCGGCACGGCGATCACGCTGAGCGGGCCGTCGAGCATCGTGCTCGGCGCACCGACCTCGTACACAGTCACGCTGCGCGATTCGGGCGGCGCGGCGATCGGCAATGCCGCGGTGTCGGCTTCGTCGGTAGCGGGCAACGCGATTTCCCCGGCCTCCATCACCACCGACTCCGCCGGCCAGGCGACCTTGTCGCTGACCGGCGCGCAGCCGGGCCAGGACAGGCTGACCGTCAGCGCGCTTGGCGCGAGCGCGGTCCAGGAACTGGCCGTATCGGGCACGCAGATCAGCTTCTCGTCGCCGGTCGCCGGGGCCGAAGTCGACGTCGGATCGTCGCAGGTCGTGCAGGTCACCTTCGTCGAGAACGGTGTTGCCCAGGTCGGAGTGCCGGTCAACTTCTCGGCGACCCGCGGTACGCTGAGTTCGGCTTCGGCCACGACGAACGGCTCGGGTGTCGCCGAAGTCACGATCACCAGCGCAACCGCCGGCATCTCGACGATCTCGGCGACCGTCGGCAGCGTGGTCAGCGGCCAGCGGATCGAGTTCGTGTCCAGAACGCCGAACAAGATCTCGTTGCGCGCCAGCCCGCCGAACGTGCCGGTCAACCTCTCGTCCGGCGGCACCAGCTCGAGCCAGCTGATCGCCGTGGTTCGCGACGCCGCCGACAACCCGGTCAAGGGAAAGCAGGTCTACTTCACGACCCCGACGGATCCGAGCAACGGGCGCATCGAGCCCGGCTTCGCGATGACCGACAGCTCCGGCGTGGCCTCGGTGGCCTTCTTCCCGGGAGCCAACTCGACCGGAAACAACCAGATCGTGGCGCGTGCCTACATTCCGGGCACCGGCTTGCAGGCCGACACCACCTTGACCGCGATGGCCCAGGCCCTGTTCGTGCGGGCCGGTACCGGCAACGAGATCACGAAGGCCAGTGCGACGACGAACGAGATGCCGTGGACCGCGCGGGTCACCGACGCCAGCGGCAGCGCGGTTTCTGGCGCGACAGTGCAGGCCTCGGTGGTCGGCGTGCGCTTCCTGAAGGGCAGCTACACCTGGCTCGGCAACAGCTGGATGCGGCACGGCCAGACCGCCAGCGATCCGCCGTTCGCATGCCTGAGCGAGGACACCAACGAGAACGGTCGAGTCGACATCGGCGAGGATCTCGATGGTGACGGCAAGCTCGAGCCGGTCGGCATCCCGTCGGTGGTCGTGTCCAACTCGAAGACCGACGCCAACGGTGAAGCGGCTCTCGCGGTGCGCTATGAGCGCGAGTACGGCGGCTGGGTCGAGGTGCGCCTGCGGGTCACGATCACGACGATCGCCGGGACCGAAGGCGTCGACGAGCGGACCTTCGTGCTGCCGGTGCTTTCCTCCGACCTGACCAACCAGAACGCCGCGCCGCCGGGAACGCCGTCGCCGTTCGGTCGCCTCGCCGATTGCTCGTTACCGGGCTGATATGCTCGGGGGCTGAATGACAGCCCCCGTCCCAAACGCGAATCAGCGCCATCCCCGCCCGATCATCCTCGTCGGCATGATGGGTTCGGGCAAGACCACGGTCGGGCGGCGCCTCGCGGCGCGGCTCGGCCGTGACTTCGTCGATGCCGACAAGGAGATCGAGGCGCGTTGCGGCGTGCCGGTCACGACGATCTTCGAACTCGA